>Ga0307991_1001974_pt1 | contig 14095 bp, 11 predicted proteins | sample EllFjometagen131_FD_203146 | JGI IMG/M metagenome (GOLD analysis project Ga0307991, IMG submission 203146) | Marine microbial communities from Ellis Fjord, Antarctic Ocean - #131 | ecosystem: Environmental > Aquatic > Marine > Unclassified | place: Southern Ocean | collected 2014-10-08
GTAGCCCGTTTTGTGGTCTTTTGTATGAATCATGCAATTCTCCTGCAATGTATTGATATTACAATTGAAATCTACCATATTACAGAATGTATTGCAAGAAGAAAATAACATAATTATAAATTATTTTAGATAGTTAGTCGATTTTGACTTTTTACGGGGGCATCAAACTTAAATTTGATGGTTTTATGAAAAGTCGATGGAGACCAATCGTCTCCTGGTTATAATAGAGTAAAATAAATTGAAGAAACATAGCAGAGAGGTTTATCCCCTACAGCAGCAGAAAAGGGAGCAAATAAGACCCTTTTCTATGTTCTCTCTGCGTAAGGAAATTTGACTTTCCGGAAAATCGTCACTTATCGTTCAGGAAAAAAAGCAGCTTGTCCGCGGCGGCCGTCGGTGTAGATGTTCCCTCTTCCACTTCTTCCTCAATTTTCGGCATTATCTTTTTGACATAGGGATTTTTATAAAACCATTCGACAAGGCCTTCTTTTACCAGGAACCACATCCAGTCTAAGGTCTGCTTTTCACGCTTCATCTCCAGCTCTCCGGTAGATGACATCTTTTCTCTGTGCTCCAGTACGGTATCCCATATCTTATGTATGCCGGTTAAGTTCAAGGCGCTGCAGGTAAGGACAGGCGGAACCCAGTTGGGAGAAGAAGGGGGTGAAAAATGGAGGGCTGTCTCGCACTGTCTTTTTGCAAAATCCGCCTTTTGAATATTATCGCCGTCCGCCTTGTTGATGGCAATGGCATCAACAAGTTCCAAGACGCCCTTTTTCATTCCCTGAAGCTCATCTCCTGCCCCGGATATCATAAGCATAAGGAAGAAATCAACCATGGAGGCCACCGCAACCTCTGATTGACCGGAACCCAACGTTTCGACGATCACCACATCAAAGCCGGCTGCCTCACAGATAAGCACCGTTTCCCTGGTCTTGCTTGCAACGCCTCCGAGAGTGCCTCCCGAGGGAGAAGGCCGGATAAAGGCATTTTCCTCAACAGAGAGTTTTTCCATGCGGGTCTTATCCGCCAAAATACTTCCTCCGCTCCTTATACTACTCGGATCAACAGCAAGTACAGCCACGCTATATCCCTTTTTCACCAGCAGCATGCCGAGTGCCTCTATGAAGGTACTCTTTCCCGCACCCGGCACCCCCGTTATCCCGAGTCGTATCGCTTTCCCAGTGTGAGGAAGCAGTTGATCGACAACAAGCCGCGCCACCTTCTTGTGAGCAGGAAGCGTGCTTTCAATCAGCGTAATGCTCTTGGAGATCATACGCCTGTCGTGCTTTAGCACACCTTCTATATAAGGTTGAATATCGCTTGATATCATGTTCTCTGCTCTAGGATGTTGAGAGTCTTGTTTGCGGAATCCAGAATTGGTGTTCCCGGACCAAATACCGCCGCCACACCTGCATCATAGAGAAAATCATAATCGCTGTGGGGAATTACCCCTCCGGCAACTACCTTGATATCTTCGCCGCCCTCTTCTTTGAGGCTTTCTAGAAGCTGGGGGATAAGGGTCTTGTGGCCGGCAGCCAGACTTGAGACGCCGACGACGTGGACATCATTTTCTACAGCCATTCTGGCCGCTTCCCCCGGAGTCTGGAACATGGGACCGATATCCACATCAAAACCAAGATCCGCATAGGCCGTAGCTATCACCTTGCTCCCGCGGTCATGACCATCCTGGCCCATCTTGACAACAAGGATACGTGGCCGTCTGCCTTCCCTCTCCACAAAATTACTTGTTCTCTTTTTTACAGCGGCGAATAGTTCACTGTCTATGTACTCAGAGGCATAGGCCCCCGATATACACTGGGTTGTTGCTGTATATCGTCCGAAGACTTTCTCTATGGCGTTTGAGATCTCTCCAACCGTTGCCCTGGCCCGCGTGGCGGATATCGTAGCTTCCAGAAGATTTCCCCCGGATTCGGCACAGTTCGTTACGGCTTCCAAGGTCTTCCGCACCGTGGCAGGGTCTCGTTTTGCCTTCAGGTCTTTTAATCTTGCAACCTGCTCGTCCCGAACAGCCTCCGATACTTCACGAATATTATCAAGGGGCGTTTCCTCTATCTGATACTTGTTCACGCCCACAATCACATCCAGCCCCTGGTCTATCCGGGCCTGCTTCCTAGCCGCCGATTCCTCTATTCGCATCTTTGGCATCCCGGTTTCGATGGCCTTGGCCATGCCACCCAGTTCTTCGATCTCATCAATAATTTTCCTCGCCTCCCGGATAATGCCATCTGTCAGGGCCTCGACATAATAGGAGCCGCCCAGCGGATCAATAACGTGACAAATCTGGGATTCTTCCTGAACAATGATCTGAGTGTTCCTCGCGATCCTGGAGGAAAAATTCGAGGGTGTGGCTACAGCCTCATCAAATGAATTGGTATGGAGAGACTGAGTCCCACCCAGAACTGCTGCCATACATTCAATGGTGGTGCGTATGATATTGTTATATGGGTCCTGTTCCGTCAGGCTCCAGCCCGATGTCTGGCAGTGGGTTCTGAGCATGGTGGATTTCGGGTTTTGAGGGTTGAACTTGCTGATTAACTCATGCCAGAGAAAACGAGCGGCCCTCAACATGGCAATCTCCATGAAGAAATTCATCCCGATTCCGAAAAAGAATGAGAGTCGCGGTGCAAACGTGTCTATGTCAAGCCCCGCATCAGTGGCCGCTTTCGCATATTGCACCCCGTCGGCCAAGGTAAATGCGGTCTGAAGCACAGAGTTAGCTCCGGCTTCCATTATATGGTACCCGCTGATGCTTACGGTATTGTACAGGGGCATATTCTTCGAGCAGTACCCAATAATATCCGAAACGATTCTCATGGAAGGCCCCGGAGGGTATATGTATGTATTTCTCGTGAGATATTCTTTGAGGATGTCGTTTTGTATGGTTCCCAAAAGCTTATCCTGCGTAACCCCCTGCTCTTCCGCAGCAACGATATACCCCGCGAGACAGGGAAGAACGGCGCCGTTCATGGTCATTGAAACCGACATTTTGTCCAGCGGAATCTGATCGAAAAGGGCTTTCATGTCCTCCACGGAATCTATTGCGACACCGGCCTTCCCGATATCGCCAACTACTCTGGGATGATCAGAGTCATAGCCCCTGTGAGTCGCAAGATCAAAAGCCACAGAAAGACCCTTTTGTCCGGCGGCAAGATTCCTTCTGTAAAATTTATTCGATTCTTTTGCCGTGGAAAAACCGGCATACTGGCGGATTGTCCATGGCCTCTGGGCATACATGGTAGCCTGAGGACCCCTGATATAAGGGGCAAGTCCCGGAAGAGTGTTAACAAACTCCAGGTCTTCAAGATCTTCGGCTGTGTACAGGGGTTTTACATGGATTCCCTCCGGGGTCATCCAGTTAAGAGATTCAAGCGGTCTTCCTTTTAAACTCTTTTCCGCGAGTTCCCTCCATTTTTCTGTATCCGGACGCTCTGACATGATATTAATCCTCCTAACCCGGACAAGCCGGACAATCTGATAGCTCACAGCTCATAGCAAAAAACAGGATTTGATTTCTCCGCATATTTTCGCAAGTCTCCCCAGTACCTTTCTGGATCATTCCCACAGCCGGGCAGGATTGATCATATGACGAATCCCATCAGGGTCGAACATGACTTGTGCATACGGGTAATGTACATGGAAAAACACTCCTGATAATCATTAATAGCGAATCTACTTCTTCCCGTAACCCATCTTTCCTGCTGCTGTGTTAATGCCGTCAAGTACCGATGCATCTTCGATGGTTGAAGGAATCGAATAATCTTCTCCATCTACTATCTTGCGCATGGTTCCCCTTAAAATTTTTCCTGAACGGGTCTTAGGCAAGGCATTTACAAACGCACACTCTCTGAAACAGGCAATAGCTCCGAGATCAGAGCGGACCATTTGCACCAGTTCTTCTGCCATTTCATCCTGATCGCGATCAATGCCAGCCTTTAAAACAGCAAAGCCGATTGGTACCTGGCCTTTAAGCTGGTCATTTGCCCCGAGGACGGCACACTCCGCTACATCTCTGTGCTTGGCAACAATTTCTTCCATGGCACCTGTAGAAAGCCTGTGGCCTGCCACATTAATAACATCGTCCACGCGACCCATGATAAAAAGATAGCCGTCTTCATCTATATGCCCACCATCACCTGTAACATAAAACCCAGGTATTTCAGTAACATACTCAAGAAAACGCTTATCATCATTCCACAGTGTCGGCAGGCATCCAGGGGGAAGGGGAAGCTTGATCACTACGTATCCTTCCTGTCCGCGCGGAAGCTCATTGCCCTCTGCATCCACAATTTGTACATTGTAGCCGGGGATAGACTTGGTTGGAGATCCCGCCTTGACAGGAAACGGTTTGAGCCCCATGCAATTACCGGCAATGCCCCACCCGGTTTCTGTCTGCCACCAGTGATCAATAACGGGTATGCCCAGCAAACTGCTCGCCCAGTGATACGTATCGGGATCAAGTCTCTCGCCTGCCAGAAACAGATATTTCAGTGATTTGATATTATACTTCTTTAAATAAACGCCTTCGAAATCTTCTTTCTTGATCGCCCGAAATGCGGTCGGTGCCGTAAAGAGAACAGAAACACTGTGCTCGGAAATGACCCGCCAGAAGGCGCCAGGATCCGGTGTCCCAACGGGTTTACCTTCGTAAAGAACGGTTGTGCATCCCATTAGCAGGGGTGCATAGACAATATACGAATGACCAACAACCCAGCCTACATCCGATGCCGCCCAGTAAACTTCACCCGGTTTTATATCATAGAGATACTTCATGGACCATTTCAGGGCAACGGCATGTCCTCCATTGTCTCGCATGACGCCCTTTGGCTTTCCTGTTGTCCCGGATGTGTAGAGGATATAAAGTGGATCCGTCGCGGATACTGTAACGCAATCTGCAGAATGTGCGTCCCTTATTTCTTTCTCCCAGTCATAATCACGGCCGGGAACCAGCGAAGATTTGGCTTGTGGCCGCTGGAATATTAGACACTTCTCCGGGCTGTGGTCGGCAATCTTAATTGCCTTGTCCAGAAGCGGTTTATAGGGAATGACTTTTTCCCCTTCAATGCCGCATGACGCTGAAATAATAAGCTTGGGTTTGGCATCATCGATACGTATTGCCAGTTCATTGGGGGCAAATCCGCCGAATACAACCGAATGAACGGCACCAAGTCTTGCGCAAGCAAGCATCGCAACCACTGCCTCCGGAATCATCGACATATAGATGATTACGGTGTCTCCCTTTGTGACTCCAAAGCTGCTCAGCACACCGGCAAGCTTTGACACTTCCCCCAAAAGTTCTCTGTAGCTAATTTTCTTTATAGTTTTTGTCACCGGACTATCATAGATCACTGCCGTTTGATCTCCCCGGCCATTCTCCACATGATAATCCAAGGCATTATAACAGGTGTTAAGCTTTCCTCCCGTAAACCATCGATAAAAAGGTTTCCTGCTGTCATCCAGAACCTTGTCCCACTTTTTTGTCCATTGGACTTCCTCTGCCGCCTTTCCCCAGAAAAGATCCGGGTCATTAATGGATTGTTCGTAAAACTCCGAATATCTGCCTGACATAAATTAATTACCTCCTGCCTGATCTTTTATTTTCTGAAACTGATGATAAGCATTGCTTTTCGATGGAATGCCCATTTAAAACCACGCCAGGTAGCGATATTATACACGGGTTCTAAAGTGCTTTCCGCCATTTTTTTAAAAAGGCAGCCGATTCAGTCCCTCTGACACAATTCCAGGAGCACTCCCCCTGTAGCCCGGGGATGTATAAAAGCAATCTTCGTACCACCCGCGCCGCGTCGAGGCGTTTCATCAATTAGCCTGACGCCTTTGTTTTTCAGTTCCTCAAGAGCAGCTTCAATATCATCGACCCTCAGTGCTATGTGCTGTATCCCCTCACCATTTTTAGAGATATATTTAGCAATGGGTCCATCCGGAGCGGTCGATTCCAGTATCTCAATCTCGGATTCCCCGACCGGCAGGAAAGCGGTTCGTACCTTCTGCTCTGTCACTTCTTCGGTTCCAACCAATTCCAGCCCCAGCATCTGCGTATAGAAATTTACACTTTCGGCTATACTATTGACCGCGATACCGATGTGATCCACACACAAGATCTTCATATAAAATCTCCTCAAAATAGAACTATTTGACGGGCAATGTCTCTTAATGCTACAAAGCTTCACCTTGTGCTTGTTACTTACCACAACGAATTTGACATACAAAGTATTTTTGTAATGGAAAAGAGGGTTTTTACTTGACCTCACACAGCGTATGGTACAATAACAACGTTGAAAAAGATAATGAAATAAATAAGAAAGTAGTTGGCAAAACTTTTAAATGTGATAGAGAGTACGTCATGAAAAAGGAAACCAAAAATAAAAAATTACCTGTTATCAAAAGAGATTGGTGCAAGGGATGTGGGATTTGTGTTGAGTTTTGTCCACAGGATGCTTTGTCAATGGATGATATGGAAAAGGCCATACTTGAATATCCGGAAAAGTGTAATAGCTGTGGAATATGCGAACTACGCTGCCCTGATCTTGCGATTGAGCTGGAATAGAATATCTTATTGATTTTTTTCTGATACCTTATCCGGCTGAAAAGCAAGACAAGATAAAACTAAACTAAGCAGCTGTTTAGTAAGGAGGCAATTTTCGAAGTGAAGAAAGATGTCAGGTTTGTTCAAGGTAATGAAGCTTGTGTGAGGGGAGCTCTTTATGCCGGGCTGGATTTCTTCGCAGGTTATCCTATAACCCCTTCAACAGAGATAGCAGAGTTGCTCTCACGTGATTTGCCCGCGAAGAGAGGGAAATTTATCCAGATGGAGGACGAGATTTCCTCCATGTGTGCCATAGTCGGCGCTTCACTTACGGGAAAAAAGGTTATGACAGCAACATCGGGACCGGGTTTTTCCTTGAAGCAGGAGGCTCTCGGATTTGCTGTGATGACTGAAACACCATGCGTTATCGTTGATGTCCAGAGGGGTGGCCCTTCGACAGGTCTTCCTACGAGTGGAAGTCAGGGAGATGTCATGCAGGCGCGCTGGGGGATCCATGGAGATCACGCCATGATCGTTTTAACCGCATCCAACAATCAGGATGTTTTTGCAATAACGGTTGAGGCCTTTAATCTGGCGGAAACGTTCAGGACTCCGGTTATTTTGCTTCTTGATGAAGTTGTTGGACATACAAGGGAAAAACTTGTGGAGCCGAAGCCAGGAGAGATCGATGTGGTAGAGAGACTGAAAACATCCGTGCCGGAAGGGACTGATTATCACCCTTATCTGCCAAGGGAGGATGGCCGCCTTCCAATGTCTGATTTTGGAGGCAGTCACCGGCATAATGTCACAGGGTTGGCGCATGACATGTGGGGTTTTCCTTCAAACAAGCCGGATATTGTATATGGACTGATGCACCATCTGGTAGACAAGATTGAGACCCATGTAAATGAAATAACGAGGATAAAGGAATTCTTTGTTGATGATGCGGAATGCCTCCTGATTTCTTATGGGTCCTCCGCCAGAACGGCCCTTCACATTGTAAAAAACAGGAGAGCGCGAGGTGAAAAACTCGGGTTGTTGGAATTACAGACTCTCTGGCCCTTTCCTGCTAAACTTGTCAGGGAACGATGTTCCTCTGCGAAGCACATAATTGTGGTAGAAATGAATATGGGCCAGATACTTGGTGAGGTAAAGAAAGCAGTCAAGAACCCTGAAGGAGTTTTCCTTGCCAACAGGATTGACGGTGGATTTATTACACCTGCCGATATTCTGAATATCATAAGAATCACCCAGGGAAAGGGGGTGTAAGAGAAGAGATGGCAGTTAAAGACTATATCAGAAAGAGATTTTTCCCTCATATATTGTGTCCCGGTTGCGGTCATGGCACTATAATGACTGCCATTATTCGTGCGATTGAGAACCTCGGTTTGGAAAAGAATCATATTGCTGCAGTTTCGGGTATTGGATGCTCTGCACGTATCACTGGCTACCTTGATTTTCATACCCTGCATACACTCCACGGCCGGGCCCTTGCCTTTGCTACCGGTGTAAAACTGAGCAGGCCGGAACTTACGGTAATAGTTCCCATGGGGGACGGGGATGCCTGTGCTATTGGCGGCAATCATTTTATTCATGCGGCGAGACGCAATATCGATGTGACTGCCATTATCATGAACAACAGCATCTATGGTATGACAGGAGGCCAATACTCTCCCTTGACGGGGTACGGAGAATTTGCCACGACCGCGCCCTATGGGAATATAGATCATTCCTTTGATGTGGTTAAGCTCGCAACTGGCGCAGGAGCCTCCTTTGTTGCCCGGACGACAACCTATCACGTCAATTCAATGGTAAAGATATTTGAGAGGGCTATTGAGCATAAAGGGTTTTCGGTTGTCGAAGTTTTGTCTCAGTGCCCAATACAGTTTGGTCGAAGAAACAATATTCCCAGTGTAGTGGATATGCTCAATGGTTATAAGACCGATACGACTCCCATAGGAAGTAAGGAAAAAGAGGAAAATCCCGATCTCATAGAACGAGGTATATTTGTCCAGGAAGAAAGGCCAGAGTACTGTGCCGAATATAACAAGGTCATAGAAAGGGCGTCTAAAGGAAGGTAAATTATGGAAAGAAGTAGGATTATCCTCTCCGGTTCAGGCGGGCAGGGTGTGATTACAGCGGCCATAATACTGGCCGAGGCGGCTCTTCTTTATGAAGGGTTAAACGCGGTTCAATCCCAGTCATACGGCCCTGAAGCCAGAGGTGGTGCGAGTCGTTCAGATATTATCATTTCCGATACGGATATCCTGTTTCCAAAGGTTATTCAACCTAACGTTTTAGTGTGTCTTACCCAGGAAGCATATGATAAATTCTCCGGGCTTATCCGACCGGGAGGTTTTCTCCTGACCGACAGCCATTATGTTAAACAAAATGAAAAGGTTGATGCGAAGCAGATAGAGCTCGATATGCACACAGGGGTTATAGATAAGATCGGGAAGCCGATTGTCTTCAACATATGCATGCTCGGGGCCTTGATTACCTTTTTAAAGATAGTTAGGCCAGAGTCTATCATGAAGGTACTGGAGACTAGGATTCCTTCCGCTTTTTTACAGATTAACCAGGATGCCCTCGATCTTGGAATCAAAATGGCTGAAAATTACTCATCAAAGGCGGCAGGATAAAAGGCGTAATATTTAACTCTTGATAGGCGAGTTGCCGGTAATTTCTTTTACCGATAAATCGCCTTTTTTTGTTCTTGCCCCATCCTATATGTCCTGTAGTTTGTTCCAGAATGCTATTTGTGAACAGGGGTGCGTTATCTGATAGCTTCCCGGATAAAAAGAGATGAAGAGAGTTATGACCGGACAGATATTAAGAGAATTAAAAAATCATGCTCCTTTTACCCTTCTCGGTGCAATTACCGGTATATTGATTATGGTTTTCTTTCAGAATATACCTCACAAGATTTCCCTGAATATATTTTATGTCCTCCATCCGATACATGTTGCTCTCAGCGCCCTTGTCACAACATCCATGTATAAACTTCACAAATGCGGGGAAGTACGCTGCAATCTTCCGTTTCTATTAATCATAGGATTTACAGGCTCCATAGGTATTGCCACTATAAGCGATTCTCTGATACCCTATCTTGGCGAAGTCATGCTCAACATGCCCAACAGGGGCCTTCACATCGGTTTTATCGAAAAGTGGTGGTTGGTAAATCCCCTGGCAATTCTGGGAATCGCCATAGCCTATTTTCGACCTTCAACAAAGTTTCCCCATGCGGGACATGTTCTCCTGAGCACCTGGGCCTCAATCTTTCATATCATCATGGCCGTAGGGAGCACATTAAACTGGCTGTCGTACATTGCCGTCTTAATATTCCTGTTTATTGCCGTCCTGATACCCTGTTGTGTCAGTGATATCGTATTTCCGCTGTTGTTCGTGGGGAAGTCAAAAGACATAACAGACACATAAACTTTCCCAGGGGAATAAAACAAAATTCAATGATCATCCAAACTATTTCAGATGCGAAAAGCCTGTCTGAAAAAATCGCCGGCAACTTTGCCACTCCTCGTTTTTGCCGGGAAAGAAAGATTGAAATCAGCGAATCTCTCCGTCTTCTTGAAAACAATCCGATGGTCCCAGCATGTATTGAAATAATAACCGCAAGGGCAGGTTCCTCCGGCCATGGATTGTCTCATGCAAGAAAGGTTGCGATAGACGCGGGGGCCATGATTCTCATCGAAGGGCAACATGTGATAGAAGAGGACAACATAAAACGCGCCGTTGTTCTGGCCCACATAGCCGGCATTCTGCACGACATAAAACGATCGGGCAAAAATCACGCCCGGCGTGGAGCCGAAGAGGCAAAGAAAATTCTCAGAGGGTTTGACCTTACAGATAAAGAGCAAGAATCTGTGGTTGGCGCGATAGGAAATCACGAAGCCTTTCAGCCATGCACTAATCTCGCCGACCCGGTCGCCCAACTCCTGTCCAACGTACTGTACGACGCCGACAAGTTCCGATGGGGTCCCGATAATTTCACGGAAATGATATGGGATATATCAGGCGCCCTGAATATCTCCATTGAAATTTTATTAGAACACTTTCCCGCCGGATTAAAGTCTCTGGAGAAAATCAGGGGCACTTTCCGCACATTCACAGGCAGGGAGTATGGCCCCGACTTTATCGCCCTCGGTCTGAAGATAGGGGAAAGGCTATACAAAGAACTTGAAAAAGAACATCTCCGGGATTCCCCGCCGCAGTCCGGCGGGGGCCGGTTCTGAAGGCTTTAAAAATAATACAGCATGGAAAGATAATCGTTTACGTTCTTTCTATCTTCCCAGAGACTTTTGAAATAATCGTAAATGGACACATCCGTATAGAGGTAGTCCCTCGCTGTTGTAAGCTTTGTCTCCCATGAATAGAATCTATATACCTGCTGGTCATAGGGTAAACCCATTACGACTTCATGGTCCTGCCACGCCCTCAAATGTGATTTCCCCAGTCTTGGCACATTAAAAACCGGCTCATCTGTTCTGACAAGGCCGGGCAGGAGCCTTTCCTCCTCCTTGCTATTGGGACCCTGAAATACACGGTTTCATCCTTATCCTGACAGTTGAATGTGTAGTAGGGATCGATACCGCAAACCTTGATTGTTTTCCGCAGGAAGGCTGCCTCGAATTTTCTGCTGTTGTAATAGATGGAGACCTGCTGGTTATAGATATTGATTCCCAGTTTTCTTGTCTTTTGCACGGCGTTCAGGATTTCAGGACATATCTCGGTGGGGTTTTCGCGATAAGCTTTTTCGGATCTCTGATTACATCACCGATGTAATCAGGCATATGCCAGAGATAATTTCCCCATCCTTTCGAGGAGTTTTTCTTTTGACAAATCAATCAATCTTTTTATAAGAGTCATACCACTCCATGTTTTGGAACCGTTCACGGTTTATCCCGACTTGTCGAGATTTACGGTTGAAAAAACAGAGAATTGAAATCAACATCCAAAAGGCTTCGATCATTGCATAATTTATCGGGAAACTATGAACGGTTACAAAGTCTTTTATCTACCAGATTGTTACTATGGGCAGGTCACGCATGGTAACTAGACCGGGCTGTGCCTCAAATACACGGCGCACGGCATTAACCGCAATGGCCACTGTCGCGATGTCGCCATTGGTGCCCTTCATCCTGACTTCCAGATCCGGTTTCCCGGTAATCAGGATGATATCTTCATCCACTTTTTCATCCAGCGCGGCTATGAAGGTAAGGGTCATAAATTCGCCCTCACCGGTATACCCGCGGGCTACTTGCTTAAGCCCTCTTACCTGGCCGGGTTGTATCTCAAAGTAATCGGTCTTGACCGGTGAATCAGCCACCACCGGCTCGATACTGGATTCATATTTTACCAGATTTCTGCCTAATGTGGAGAAGACCATTCCCATGGATTCCGGAAGCCCGACATGTCCCATGCGTCCCGTTTTCATCTTTGCTCTAAAGTCTTCCACCGTCATTCCTGAACCTATCTTTGCCTGGAATGGTCCACGCCGCAACGAGGCATCTTGGCGACGCGTCACGTCGATGCGATCCACCCGCTGACAGATAGCCGTGAGATTAAGGGGCAGTGAATCCATGATAAAACCGGGATTGACACCCGTGCCCAATACTGTTTTGCCTGCATTTCTAGCGGCAGCGTCTATCCTGGCGGCGGTATCCGGGTGAGCCAGCCAGGGGAACGAAAGTTCCTCGGATGTTGAGACAATATCCAGGCCGGCTCCCAGGATTTCCATAATCTGAGGCTCAAAAAAATCAGCAAAGGAGCCGGTAGTGTGAAGCACCACATCCGCCTCTGTTTTCTCCAATACCCGGGACAGGTCTTTTTCCACAGGAAATCCCACGGGGCTGCCCATACCGATTACCTCACCGATATCCCTGCCTGTCTTTGTCTCGTCAACATCCACTCCACCAACCAGTTCTATTCCATCCCGCTCTACAACGTGGCGTGCCATAGCGCTGCCGATAGGTCCTAATCCATATTGCACCACCCGTATTGTCTTACTGCTCATCTTGTTTCTCCTCCAGATTTTTCTTATTTCTCCTGCCTTGAGCTATATAAGTAAATGCCAATATGGCGATTCCTGCCAGATCACTGTAACCCTCCGGGGAAAGGAGGCAAATAGCCGCGACACCTGTCTGCGCTCTTTCAAAAAGGGTTGAATTGCTCCTGAAATATCCTATGACGGTTGCTCCGAGAGCTACAACACCCACCAACAGCGTTATGAATATATGTGCAAATCTGAGATAGTCAAATGAAGCTTCGGGATCGAGAAGCGTCGGCAGCCACAAAATTATGGGAGAGGACACAATAACAAAGGGCACAATAAACCCTGCGGAAGCCAGACCGAAGGCGGTAAATCCCGTTTTAAAAGGATTGGCGCCGGAAATCCCCGACGCCGCGTAGGCAGCGAGGGCGACAGGTGGTGTTACATCCGCGAGGACAGCATAAAACAGCACAAACATATGAGATACCAGAGGGTGAATGCCCCATTGCATAAGCGCCGGAGCGGCTATCATGGATGCTATAATATACTGGGCGGTTGTGGGAATCCCCATGCCGAGGACAAAACATGCCACGGCTGTAAGCACAAGAGTGAAGAACAGTGCAACAGAGTTCGCGCTCAGGAGATGGAGTATATCAAGATTCATAACAACAGATGTTATCACATGGGCAAGCTCAATAACTGCGGCCGCAAACTTGAGCCCCAGGCCGGTAAGAGTCGTAGCTCCCACAATAAAGCCTATACAGGCAACCGCTGCTCCGATGGAAAGGGCATTTTTTGTTCCCAATTCCAGGGTTTCCATTATATCCGGTATTCTCATCCTGCTTTCCCTGTAGCAGACCCCTATCGCGATAACCGTTGTTATTGCCCAGAAAGAGCAGAGAGATGGCTCCAGTCCCCATGCAAGCAACACCACAAGAACAGAGGCAGGCAGCAGACCGATAAGCCAGGAAGACCTGTCTGTCTTCTTGAAGGCATAGACGCTTCCGACGGCAAGCAGGGCAAACCACACAACCGAAAAGAGGGAAAGATGCTCCAGGGGATTTGCCCTGACAAGGACAGATGGGATCGCCAGAAAAATAGTGATCAGCAGAGGATATGTTTTCCTGTGTACCTGGCCTGTGGCAACGGAAAAAAAGATCCCCCAGAAGGCGGCCAGAAACGGGCTGCTACCAGAGATCAGGAGATATATAATAATGACGAGGGGCGTCAGCAGCAGCCACCCATCCTTTATTACCTTCCACAGGTTGGGCAGGTTCTCACGAGGGAGCCCCGAGAGACCCTGTTTTTTGGCTTCCAGATGCACCATGGTTCCCACAGCAAAGAAATAGAGTATGGCGGGAACAATAGCGCACGCAGCAATCTTAATGTATGGTATGCCCAGAAATTCCGCCATTATAAATGCTGCAGCGCCCATAATAGGTGGCATCAGTTGACCTCCCGTCGACGAAGCCGCTTCAACGGCTCCGGCAAACTGGGCAGGATAACCGACACGTCTCATGAGG
>Ga0307991_1001977_pt1 | contig 14089 bp, 7 predicted proteins | sample EllFjometagen131_FD_203146 | JGI IMG/M metagenome (GOLD analysis project Ga0307991, IMG submission 203146) | Marine microbial communities from Ellis Fjord, Antarctic Ocean - #131 | ecosystem: Environmental > Aquatic > Marine > Unclassified | place: Southern Ocean | collected 2014-10-08
AAAATAAAATTAAAATATGGAGTAGGTTAATACACTCACACGAATATTGATTTAAGCGATTATTGCATAGATGAAATATTGAAAGAGTTTCATTCAATAAAGCTATTTTTTCCGAGTCAGTTTAATATAAATATTTACTATGAAATCATTAAATTCTTCAAGTGCCATCTCAGGTTTAAAATTTTGGATAATCGCGGCATCTTTGGTTATTTTAGTTGCTGGATTAAAAAGCGCTTCAAATATTGTAACACTCTTTTTGTTGGCTATCTTGTTAACAGCTATTAGTTTAGCGCCATTCGACTGGTTAAAGAAAAAAGGTATGCCGGAATGGGGAGCCATGCTTTCTATTTTGATGGGTATTTGGGTGCTTTCATCAGGATTATTGGTTTTATTAGGATCGTCATTAAACAATTTTCTAGCCACAATTCCTACGTATCAAGTAAAAATGGAGAGCGCCTGGGTTTCGCTACAGGAAATTCTACTTAAATATGGCTTGATAGAAGAAAATTTTAATGCACTTGCACAAGTGAATCCTGCTCGTGCTTTAACATTGGCTGGCAGCGTATTTTCGGGATTTAGTAGTATGCTAAGTAATTCGCTAATAATTATTCTAATTTTTGTTTTTATGCTAATGGAAGTATCCAGTTTCAAAAATAAATTAGCGATTATATCGCCAAGTTCTTTGGGGAGCGTGGATAAGGTAGTTTCTAGCCTAAAAAAATATTTTGGAATTAAAACACTTACCAGTCTGGCTACAGGAATATTGATTAGCGTTGGACTGGCAATTTTAGGTGTCGATTTCCCAATACTATGGGGCGCCTTAGCTTTTCTTTTGAATTTTATTCCCAATATTGGATCAATAATAGCCGCTGTTCCTGCTGTTTTATTGGCATTTTTACAATTACCGATTGGTTATGGAATAGGAACAATCGTTTTGTTTTTTAGTGTGAATTTTTTTATTGGAAGTATAGCAGAACCCAGATTGATGGGGAAAAGCCTTGGATTATCTTCCTTTGTGGTTTTTGTTTCTTTGATAATTTGGGGATGGATTTTAGGAACTGTTGGTATGCTAATTGCTACCCCTTTAACGATAACACTGAAAATAATTTTCGACAGCAGAGAAGAAACTCATAATATTGGAATATTACTCGGTGATAGTTCGGCAATTAAAGAACTTCAAAAAGGTAAAGAATAATTTGAAAGAAAGCTTTCTTCTTTTGAAAAAATATGTATTTTTGCAGCCGCAACGCAAAGTTGTATTGGACCTGTAGCATAATTGGATAGTGCACCTGACTACGGATCAGGAGGTTGGGGGTTCGAGTCCCTTCAGGTTCACACTGAAAATCAAAGAGTTACTTATTAAATTAGGTAGCTCTTTTTTTATTGGTACATACAAAAGCACATACAACACCCCTGTTTTGGCTCTAAAAAAGAGGGTAACCATTACAGTCACATTCTTAGATTTTCAAACTCAAACTTGAAAACTATAAATAATAATTATTATGAAGTTTGAACGAGAAAACAACTATCACTAAAATATGAAATACTATATTTGCGTCTAAATATGTTTACTATTAGACTAATATTTTACGATTTTAAAATATAATATTTAAGATAAATGAACACAAATCTCACTAACCAAATAAAGTCAAATTTTATAGACAAACACGGTTCAAAACCACTTTTAGTGTTTTCTCCCGGAAGAATAAATGTAATTGGAGAACATACGGATTATAATGATGGATTTGTATTTCCAGCAGCTATTGACAAAGGTATTGTTGCCGCCTTTCAGCAAAGCAATTCTGATTTTTGTTCAATATTTGCCTTTGATTTAAATGAGAATTATACATTTGATTTAGATAATATTCTGCCTGTTGAAAAAGGAGGTTGGCAGAATTACATATTAGGAGTAATTGCCGAAATACAAAAAAAAGGCATCGCACTAAAACCATTTAATATCGTATTTGGTGGGGATATTCCTTTAGGTGCAGGACTTTCTTCCTCTGCAGCATTAGAAAATAGTATTGTATTTGGATTGAATGAGTTATTTCAATTTGGATTCTCTAAAGAAGAAATGATACTTATTTCGCAAAAAGCAGAACATAATTTTGTAGGCGTAAAATGCGGAATAATGGATATGTATGCAAGCATGTTTGGCCAGGAAAATAAACTTTTATTATTAGACTGTAGAACCATAGAAGCAGAACCTTTCCAAATTGATTTTCAAGAGTATGAGCTAGTACTTATCAATACTAATGTTAAACATAGTTTAGCCGACAGTGCCTATAACGACAGACGGATTGTGTGTGAGAAAACGGCTACAATGCTTGGGAAAAAAGCACTTAGAGATGCAAGTGAAGATGATTTACTAGGCATTAAGAAAACGATTTCAGAAGAAGATTATCAAAAATCATTGTACGTTGTTCAGGAAATTGAAAGAACACAAGAAGCTGCAAAAGCTATAACAGATAACAATATTTTAAAACTAGGCGAATTACTTTATTCTTCTCACTCTGGCTTACAAAACCAGTATAAAGTTAGTTGTGAGGAACTGGATTTTTTAGTTGATCGAGCAAAAGAAAACAAAAATGTTATTGGATCGAGAATGATGGGTGGAGGATTTGGTGGCTGCACTATAAATATAATTGCAAAAACCAGTACCGAAAAGTTTATTTCAAGGGTGTCGAAAGACTATAAAGAGAAATTTAATAAAGAATGTTCTGTTTATCATATACATCTCTCGAAAGGCACACATATAATTGATTTATAGGAACATAAATAATAATATAATATTTAAAGAATGATGACAGTAAGTTTTGGATTTTGGGATTATTTGATATTTATCGCCTACGGAATTTTAATTCTAAGTGTTGGTTTATGGGTGTCTAGAGATAAAAAAGGACATCAAAAAAATGCGGAGGATTATTTTTTAGCGAGCAAAAGCTTACCCTGGTGGGCTATTGGAGCATCATTAATTGCTGCAAATATTTCTGCAGAACAATTTATTGGAATGTCAGGTTCTGGTTTTGCTTTAGGTTTAGCTATTGCATCTTATGAATGGATGGCAGCAATAACCTTAATTATTGTTGGAAAATATTTCTTACCCATTTTCATAGAAAAAGGTTTGTATACCATCCCGGAATTTGTTGAAAAACGTTTTTCGACAAATTTAAAAACCATATTAGCTGTATTCTGGATTGGGTTGTACATATTTGTAAACCTGGCATCAGTTCTTTATCTAGGCTCGCTTGCTTTAGAAACAATAATCGGTATTCCGATGATTTACGGAGTAATTGGACTGGCATTATTTGCTGCAGCTTATTCATTATATGGAGGCTTGTCAGCTGTGGCTTGGACAGATGTTCTTCAAGTTGTATTCTTAGTACTTGGAGGATTAGTTACAACCTATATTGCATTGGATACAGTATCTGGTGGCGAAGGAATTATTGCAGGTTTACAATCAGTATATGATGCCGCTCCCGACCGCTTTTCAATGATACTGGATAAATCAAATCCCGAGTTTAAAAACTTACCTGGAATTGGTGTATTAGTGGGTGGTTTATGGGTAGCTAATTTGTATTATTGGGGCTTTAATCAATATATCATTCAAAGAACTTTAGCTGCCAAGTCATTAAAAGAATCACAAAAAGGGATCCTGTTAGCCGCTTTCTTAAAGCTAATTATTCCATTGATCGTAGTTATTCCAGGTATAGCGGCATATGTAATGATAAATGACCCTGAAATAATGGGAAGATTGGGCGAAGCTGGTTTGCAAAATTTACCTTCGGCTGAACAAGCTGACAAAGCCTATCCTTGGCTATTACAGTTCTTACCTACTGGATTTAAAGGTTTAGCTTTTGCAGCTTTGACGGCAGCAATAGTTTCGTCATTAGCTTCTATGCTGAATTCAACATCCACAATATTTACAATGGATATCTACAAACAATATATCAACAAAAATGCGAGTGATAAAACTACTGTAAATGTTGGGAGAATTTCTGCTGCTGGTGCATTAATAATTGCGGCATTTACGGCTCCATTATTAGGCGGAATTGATCAAGCATTCCAGTTTATACAAGAATATACCGGCGTAGTAAGCCCGGGAATCTTGGCGGTATTTATGTTGGGATTATTCTGGAAAAAAACGACAAACAAAGGTGCAATAGTTGGTGCTTTATCATCTATTCCAATAGCCATGTACTTCAAAGTAGCTCCAAAAGGATGGTCAGAAAGTGGCCTATTTCTCGACTTGCCATGGATGGATCAAATGGGATATACTGCAGTTCTAACAATGATTGTAATTGCTTTGGTGAGTTACTTCCAAAACAAAGGTCAAGATGATGAAAAAGGAATTCCTCTTTCTAAGGAACTATTCAAAACATCGCCAATATTTAATGTTGGTGCTTTTGCAGTAATGATTATTTTAGTTGCATTATATGCAATATTCTGGAAGTAATGCCAATTAAAGTTTGACTATTTATTTCTTTTTGGAGCCTAATTCAGGCTCGCATTTTGAAATTTAATATCTTGTAAATCAATAAGATACAAGACATTTTTTGTTTGTGGGAAATATATGAAATGTAGCACTTTATGCCTTTTATATTCTTGGAATAGTAAACATAAATTTACTTCCTTTTCCCAGCTCTGTCTCAACACTTATTTTCCCTTTATGCTTTTCTACAAATTCTTTGCACAGAATTAAACCAAGGCCTGTTCCTTTTTCATTTTGTGTTCCTGGAGTTGAGTAACTTTCATCTACACGAAACAACTTTTCAATTTGCTTCTTATTTAAACCAATTCCATTATCACGAACGCTTATAATAGTCTCATTTTGTTTTAGTTCAGTAGAAATAATAATTTCACCTCCGACATTTGTAAATTTTATGGCATTGGAAATAATATTTCGTAAAACTGTGCTAATCATCGCTTTATCTGCAAAAACAAGTTCGCTATGTGGCAAATCTTTTAGGATTTCTATTGATTTTTGATGGGCATAAATGCTTAGTAAATCTGTTACATCGTCGATTAATGCAACCATTTCTATAAATTCTGGACTAAATTCAATTCTACCGGTTTGAGAACGTGACCATTCGAGTAAATTCGAGAGTAAATCCATCGCTTTTTCTGAAGAATGTTGGATAATTGTTGAATATTTTTCTATGCCTTCATAATCTTTTGAACGAATCTGTTCAAGTAAAAGATTACTAAATCCAACAATACTGTTAAACGGACTCTTGAGGTCGTGTGCGATAATTGAAAAGAATTTATCTTTGGTAGCGTTCAGCTCTTTCAATCTCACTTCACTCTCCTTAAGGGTTTTCATCGCCTGCTTTATTTCAGTAATATCTTCAACAATTCCTTCATAGAAAAGTATTTGACCATTATGATCGCGGAAAGCTTTGGCACTCTCTCTAACATGAATTATGCTATTGTCTTTTCTTTTCCATTGTGATTCTAGTCCTTTAATAACACCTTCCTTTTCAATCTGGAATCGGAAATCAGAACGCTGATAATCAGGGCCGTAATAATCTTTTTCCAAATCGCGTTTTATTAATTCTTCAAAATTATTGTATTCAAGCATTGTTATTAGTGCTGGATTGGCGAGTAGAATTTCACCCTCAGGGGAAGTGCGGTAAATACCTAAAGTGGAATTTTCAAAAATACTGCGAAAGCGCTCTTCGCTTTTTTGAAGTGCTTCTACCGCTTTCTTTCTCTCCGTTATATCCTGCACAAGTAAAAGATATCCTGTAACAGTTGATAAATCGGTTGGTTTTAAAGGAGTAATCGTATAGTGCATTTCTGCTTTACCTTTTCTCTTTGATTTGTATTGTTTAAGTCCTGCAATTTTATCAAAATCAAATGAAGCAATATATTCAATTGGCGCTCCATTTTTTAAATTTTCTTTATTTTCACTACTTAAACTTATACCTTCAAATAGATTGAATCCGATCACCTGACTGATATCTTCAATGCCAAACATATTTAAAGATGCCATATTTGCCCCTAATTGAATGCCTTTTTCATCATAAATTTCAATTCCAATAGGTGATTTTTCAAAGAAAGTTTTGAATTTTTCTTCGCTTTCTTTTAATTCTTTTTCTTTTTGCTTGATTTCTGTAATGTCATGAAAGCTCCATACACGTCCTACAACCTTTCTATCTATTCTTTGGGCCTGAGAAAAGCGTTCAAATATTCGCCCGTCTTTGTATTCGAGTATATCAAAAGAAGTTTCCTCATCATTCAAATATAAATACTTGACTTTATTTAGAAAAATATCAGGATCTACTAGCTGATCGAGGACAAAAGATAATAATATATCATCATCGTGTGTTTCAATTACAGAGGGTGGAATCTGCCAAAGATCAATAAAACGTTGATTAAAATTTGAGATTTCCCCGTTTTTATCTACTACGAGTATGCCATCTGCAGTGGATTCGAGCGCTGCATTTAATAAAGAAACTGATTTTTCAAGTTCTTCCTCAGCTCTTTTTCGCTGAATGACGTTTGCTACCTGACTGGCGATCGAGTCGAGAAAACGAAGATGATTTTCTGTATAGGCATTTTCTTTTTCATAATGTTGAAGCACCAATACACCGATTACGCCAGAATCAGTTTGCAAAGGCACCCCAATCCATGATGGAGAGGGAGAACCGACCAATTCAACTTCGTTTTGCTTTTCCAGTTCTTCAAGCATTTCGATTGGAATTATCATCGATTTTTGTTTCCGGAAAACGTAATGTGTACAGCTTTTATCCATAGCCAATTTTTCTGGCCATGAATCGTATTTATCTATGAAGTATGGAAAACTATAGAGCCCTGTTTCATCATTATAAAGTGCAAAGAAACAATTTTTGGCATAGATAACCGTGCTTAAAGAAGTGTTTATCAGGCTTAACAATTCTTCAAGATTTGCCGTAGTCGTAACGCCATGTGTAATCTCTGAAAGTACTTTTCGCTCAAGTTCCGCCTGCTTTTGATTGCTAATATCGCGTACGACTGAATGAATGATTTTCTGCTCACTATTCAAAGTAGTCAACGACACCTCTGCCGGAAGAACTTCTCCATTCATCCTTTTATGCATCCATTCGAAACGGTGGCTGCCTTTTTTTAAAGCGATATTCATCATTTCATTGGCCTTTTCAAAAGAAGATTTTCCATCAGGCTGAAATTCAGGTGATATTTCTGAAGGGTGCATGCCAAGTAGTTTTTCCTTATTTTTGCAACGCAACATATCAAGGCAGGCCTGATTACATTCAATAAACTTATCAGCTGTAAGAATTAAGTTACCATCCTTAGATTTTTCAAATAAATCAGTATATTTCTGTTCGCTTTCCAGAAGTTCTTTTTCAGCCTGTGTGCGATCGGAGTTTACGAAAAGCTGCCCAACGATAGCCGAAATTGAACTGACAAAAGATTCTTCGTCAGAATGCCATTTTCTTTTAGGTCCAATATGTTCACAACAAATAACACCAACTATTTCACCTTCAATGATTATGCCTCCATCCAACATAGAAGTAATTCCCAAGGGCTTCAAGTATGATTCAGTTAATTCGCAGGTGCGTGGATCGTTCTGAACATCCTCTGCATAGATTCTGTTTTCTTTAATAATGGCTTTGAAATAAGCAGGGAAAACATCTGGTTTAAGGATGGCACCGGAAGTATGCGATTTATGAGCAACATCATACAATGAAACACATTTTAATTCTGAATGGTCATCGTTTAATTGCCAGATACTTGCTCTCTCAACGCCTAATGTTTCGGATATAATTTCTGAAGTACGTCTAAGTGCATTAGGGAAATCAACTTCTACAAAAGACGGATCCATAATGAGTTGAGATATTCCTTTGCGTTGTAATATAGCACGTTTTTCGCTCTGAATTATCTGCTCATCAGCTTGTTTTCTTTCAGTTATATCCGTAATAATTATCAGTGTACCTTCTAGAGCTTCAGCATTATCCAGCATTGGAACCGTATTAATTTCCAAATCTTTTTCAATATTCATAAGTGATTGATAATGAATTATTTCATTTGAAATATTTTGACCGTCAATTACTTTTTGGATTGCCGTAGCTTCAATTGCATTTTTTATGGTTGGTAATTCCCAGATTATTTTACCTAGTACAGGCGACGGTGTACTATGTGGAGTACCTAACATAGCGGCTAATGCCGGATTCTCATACATTATCTTTCCAAAAGCATCTACATAAAGAATTCCAAAAGGAGAATGCTCGGTTAATCGCCGATTAAATTGTTCCGATTTCTTTAGTGCAATGAGCGCGTTTTGCTTTTCAATTTCTACTTCCCTTGCGCGTTTGAATATTTTTTTCGTTAATCGAATAAGTAAAAAAGTCGTAATTATTATGAAAATAATAGTTGATATAACGATCGGTAATGCCTGATTTATAGACATTTGATTAAGTTTGTGATTAAGAAGACCATCTAAAAGTATGGCTGTAAATATGATTGGAATAACAAGTCGTAACACCTTAGCGCTTGCAGAATTGCCCGAGAAATTTCGTAAAAGAATACTTTTTTCACCAGCTAATGAAATCAGACCAATTCCGAGAAATAGAAAAATGATTGCTGAGGGAAAAGATAATGGCACGAATTTGCCAGCATAAAGCAGAGGAGTTCCGAATAAATAGCCAAGGGTTGCAATAAAACCTGCAAATGCCAGAAAGACACCCATAAAGCCAATCAAATTTTCGACTTTATATTTTTCATTAAATTTAATTTTAATGAAAATGCCAAGACCGCTTATAAAAAACAGTAATCCACTATAGGGTGACATACGATTAACCGAAAGATTTCCAAATTTTAAAGAATCTGGAAATAATAAATCAATCATACCAATATTCAAACGATCGAAATGTTCCAGAAACCGTTCAAATGCATAAATTGATAAAATGCTAAGAAATATAACAAGTAATGTTTTCTTTTTTATATCGTGCTGATTATAAATAAGATAAACAAAAATTAATCCAAAAGAGATAGCAAAAATGGCAGACGCCGGAGCCAATGAGACGTATTTTGAGTTGAAACTTGCAAGGATATAAAAATCAAGAATCCAGCCTGAAAAAGCGAGAAGTCCCAGCAGAATAATGATGATAGCAGAAATTGCAGTTGCTATGGAATAGCTCGATTTCAGCATGGAAGGGTTTAGTTTCCTCATAATTTCTGGTTTTTATTGGTAAAATTTCATTCGCAATTTACTTAAATTATGTATTTGCTTCCTTGAATTAGGGAAATTTGTTTTTTTCTTTATTTGAGAATTAAGTTAAAATAAACATATTTAAATATTTTTATAAAATATTAAAAATCAACATTTTATAAATGCAAATATGTAAAAATAGATCTGAATAATAACTCGTAGGTAAAAGTCCATTTTGAGGGCTAATGTCCAAATAAAACAAAATTTAATAAGTAAATGGGTCATTAGGGGTTGTTAAGTATTCAATTGGTTGTTAACAATTCAATGTTTATTTTTTTCTTTACACAGTCCTAACCTTCGTATTTATTAGCAGTAAATTCACAAAATGGAATTCTGTTATAAAACTTCAAGTATATGGATTCAATAATAAGAAATCAAAATAGAATGATATATAAAATTCGGAAGCTTATTTTTTTATTTAGTATAGTAGGTCTATCTACACTAAGCTATGCGCAGACTAATAATAGCACTAGCGGAAATAACTTTTATGGTACAAATAATGATGCCTCCCAAAAAAGCAATGGCTTACTTGATAATTGGTATTTTGGATTAAATGCCGGAGGAACAATGATGCTATCAACATTGCGCGAAAAGCCTTACAGTTGGGCCGTAGGCGCATCTTTTGGCAAGCAAATAAATAGCAAGCTGGATATTCAAGTCAATTTTTTGAATGGTAAAATGCATACAGAAGGATTTTATAGCAATTTATTCTTTGTTAACGATGTGAATTTTATGGACGCATCGCTTGTTTTAAAACTTAAGTTAAAAAGTCTTCTTTTTAAAAATTCACTTCCTTTTATCGACGATTTCTATGTTTTCGGAGGTTATGGCTTCACTTTTTTTAATTCCAAAGTAACTAATACTGCTGATAATAGTTTTTTCACGGGTCGTGGATGGGCCAACGATTCTATCAAAACAAATAAAGTTCGCAGCCCTTTTATTCCTATTGGATTGGGATTGGCATTTAATGTGGATAAATCGGGTCGCTATAAGCTAACTACAGAATTTACATATCATTATTCTTCTGATAATGAATTGGATGGTGGTTTCAGCTCTAGTCCTCAGGTTAATGCACCTTTTGCATCTCACTATATTTATACTTCTTTGGGATTTGTTTATAATCTTGGAGTTCATTCTGCTTCCTCACCAGAAAAAGTGATTGCTAAAGCAGTAAAAGAAAAAGTGAAACCTGCTAAGATTAAAAATATTAAGACCCAAGAGGCTAAAAAAGTGAGAACGAATACGGGTGATTCTAAATCAAGCTTGCTAAATAATTGGTATGCAGGAATAAATGGGGGCGTAACTACCATGCTTGCTACAATGCGTGAAAAGCCATATAGTTGGGGAGTAGGTGTCGTTTTAGGAAACCAGTTAAATCGCAAATTGGCTATCCAGACAAATTTACTTTATGGTAAAATGCATTCTGAAGGCTTATATGGTGGTTTACCTTTGGTTAATGATGTGAATTTTACAGATGCATCCCTTCTTTTAAAATTTAATTTGAACGATATTATTTTTACCAGGTCTCCAAAACTGATACGTGAGTTTTATATTTTTGGAGGTGCTGGGGTAACTTTTTTCAATTCGAAAGTAAATAATAGTACAGATTTATCTTTTGTAACAGGAAGAGGTTGGGCAAACGATTCAACAAAAACCAGTAAAATAAAAACACCATTTATTCCTCTTGGAATTGGGATGTCCTTCAATCTAGGAAATACAGGTCGATATCATTTAACAACCGAATTCGCGTACCGATATTCATCTGATAATGAGTTGGATGGAGGATTAACTTCTCATGCTAGTCATTATACATATGGTTCACTAGGATTTGTTTATAATTTTGGAAAACAAACTGCATTGCCTCAACAATTATTGGCAGATGCTATTGAAGAAAAAGTAACTTCCTCCGTATTAAAACAAGTTAAAAACGACATAACAACAATTGTTCAGGAAGAAACAAAACCGCTGAAGGAAGAATTGTCAGGTCAATCAAAAACGATAGCTTCTTTACAGGCAGAAGTGGAATCGCGGATTAATGATCTTAATAATAAAATAAAAGAAGGTGTAATCACTACGCAATTACCTGATGGAAGTACTCAAACAATACCCCTTAATAATCAGGCAGGAAGTGCTGCAGTATCCTCACTCACAAGTATTTACTTTGCGTTCAATTCTTTATATCTTACTCCTGATATGCAGCGAGAGATTGCTGTGATAGCCAGGATGATGAAGAAAAACAGAAAGTTAAAATGTGAAATTGCAGGAAATGCGAGCAATGTTGGTAGTCCCGAATACAATTTAATGCTCAGTCAGAAACGCTCAGAAGCTGTAGCTCGTTTCTTGTCTAATGAATTTGGAATCAAAAACAATCGTTTAATTATTAAATCAAACGGAATTACCGATCCTTTGGCAAAAAATTTGCATAAAATCAATCGTAGAGTTGATATGCAATTATTTTGGTAAATTTTTTGTTAGTTAGAAAAGGCGGTCAATTAATTTTGACCGCCTTTATTCATGAAACTAATTTTCAAAAACGTAGTGCATTGTCCGTAGGACTCCTATACAGAAAATAGCTAGTTAAACGAACTTAGCGTAGCGATCTCACGAAGCTTTACTGAGTAATCCCGATAACGAAGCGTATCGGATCAAGAACAAAACTTGGGTCACCGTAACTTTTAGGGATCATCAGCAAAACCTGGATTCTCTTATTTTTAGCAAAAACTATTGACTAACCTAAACAAATAGAATTAGATATTGTTTTCATCTCCATATGGCTCAAGATAACAACTAGGTTTATGGCTGTTTATAAGAGTTCAAAAAAAATCACTTATCTTTTGTCTTGAAACAAAAGAAACAAAAAATCAAGACTGCAAATAAATTTCTTGTTTTCCACATTTCATTTCGCTGAAATAGAAAAACTCTTATCCTAATGTAACCAACGGATAATCAAACAGCTTCTATTTTCAACCGCTTCATTGCATTTGAAAACTAACGAGATTTCTTTGAGGTCAACTGGCGTTGTTCTAACCTTTTGACTTTCGCAGAAAGTCTTCGCCGCCTCAGTAAAAAGACGTTAAGCGGAGCACTATTTTGGAGCAATAGAAAAGAAAGTTGTTTGACGCTCGTTAGACTTCGGTTTTATGAGAAGGCTAAAAGGAGGAGTTTTTTCTTTTCGTGGAAAAATAGTGTGGAGTAGTCTTTTTAGTGCAGCGGTTGTTTTTCCTCCCCTTTTTCAAAAAAGGGGAAAAGAAACATATTATAATTGAAAATAATCATTAAGATCAAGTTTGACCCATGTTTTAAGCCTAATCCAGCGTATTGGTGTAAATGAGTAAAGTCATTATCCTCTGTCTTGAATCAAAAAGAAAAAGTTCTGATACTCTTTAGCTCTGTTGTGGGGTTCATCATTGTTTTAGATGAAAACCATATTTTCCTGAGTAGTTGTTTTTTCACAATAATGGCAACGTAATTTTATAATACCCTCATCATCAATAAATACTTTAAATCTTGTTGGTACAGCTTGATGATTCGTGATGCATTTTGGATTAAAACATTTAATAAAAGATTGGACTTCACTTGGAGTCTCAACAGTATATTTGCTAACGACTTTATAATTTTTTATTTCAATAAGTGTTGCAGTTGGTGCAACCAAAGCAATTTTATTAATTTCTTCCCGACCAAAATAGCGATCACTGATTTTTATAATTCCTTTGCTGCCATATTTCTTACTGCTCATATTTGTTCCAAAATAAACCGGATTTTTGCTCGACTCAAAATTTAGTATTTTCAGGGCTGTAAAGAGTCTGTTTGAGGGGATATGATCTATAACAGTGCCGTTTTCCAGTGCCGATACTTTTAATTCCTTTTCATTTGTATTTTCCATTTTCCTTCTTTTTTTTCGATTATTTTAAACCTAAAATTGAAGCAATAAGCGCTTCCCTTACAAAAACTCCATTTTTTGCCTGTTGAAAATAATAAGCCTTTGGGTTTTGATCTACCGCCTCTTCTATCTCATTAACGCGAGGTAAAGGATGTAAAATGCGCATGTTCGGTTTTGAATTTTCAAGCATATTGTTTTTCAGAATGTATGAATTTTTTACTCTTTCATATTCCATAGGATCAGCAAAGCGTTCGCGTTGAATCCGAGTCATATACAAAACATCTACTTTATCCATAATATTCTCAATATCAGTATATTGATGATATTTTAAACCTGCATCTTTAATGTATTTTTTAATCACACTTGGAAGTTTCAATTCCTCGGGTGAAACTAAATGAAAAGTTGCGTTAAACTCCGACATAGCAATAACCAAAGAGTGAACGGTGCGACCATATTTTAAATCACCCACAAAAGCAATGTGAATATTTTCTAATGTTCCCTGTGTTTTGCGAATGGAATACATATCGAGTAAACATTGTGTAGGATGCTGATTAGCTCCATCGCCAGCATTGATAATTGGAATACCTGCAACTTCGCTGGCCCAGCGTGCACTTCCATCCAGAGGATGACGCATAACGATCAGATCGGAATAATTGGCCACTGTTTTTATGGTGTCCATCAAGGTTTCACCTTTCGAAACACTAGAGCTTGAGGCATCGGTAAAACCGATAATTTTTCCTCCTAATTGAGAAATAGCACTCTCAAAACTCAGTCGTGTGCGCGTTGAAGGCTCAAAAAACAAAGTGGCAATCACATGGTTTTCTAAGATTTTCTGACGGGGATTTTTCTCAAAATCTTCAGCGATATCAAGTACCTTAATATACTCTTCCTTGCTGTAATCGTTAATTGAGATCAAACTTCGATTCTTCATATGGTCTAATTTTACTTATTATTTCTAATCTAATCAAAAAAAAATGGCGACTATAAAAGCCGCCATC
>Ga0307991_1001978_pt1 | contig 14085 bp, 10 predicted proteins | sample EllFjometagen131_FD_203146 | JGI IMG/M metagenome (GOLD analysis project Ga0307991, IMG submission 203146) | Marine microbial communities from Ellis Fjord, Antarctic Ocean - #131 | ecosystem: Environmental > Aquatic > Marine > Unclassified | place: Southern Ocean | collected 2014-10-08
CCTATGATTTTGTTCTCTGTGATATAAAAATGCCTGAAATGGACGGTATGGAATTTTTAAGATCCGTGGGCAGAGAAAAACTGTCTGCTGCAACTGTTATCATGATGTCGGCCTACGGCAGTATTGATATGGCAATAGACGCTATAAAACTGGGCGCTTATGATTATATTTCAAAACCGTTCAAACCCGATGAAGTGTATCTTGCTTTAAAAAAGGCTGAAGAACGGGAAGTTCTTAAAAAAGAAAATCTGCAGCTTAAAAACCGGATCCAAAAGATTAAGGGGAATTATTCATTCGGCGGCATGGTAGGTCAAAGCAGACCCATGCAAAATGTTTATAAAATTGCCGCTAAAGCGGCCGGTTACCGGACAACGGTGCTGATCACAGGAGAAAGCGGAACCGGCAAAGAACTGGTTGCCCGGGGGATTCACCAGCATGGGGAGCGTTCAAAAAAACCGATGGTAGCGATAAATTGCGGCGGAATTCCGGAAAATTTGATGGAAAGCGAGCTGTTCGGTTATAAAAAGGGCGCTTTTACAGGGGCCGATCATAATAAAAAAGGGCTGTTTGAAGAGGCCGAGAAAGGAACCCTTTTTTTAGATGAAATCGGTGAATTACCGCTGTCGCTGCAGGTAAAGCTCCTTCGGGTGCTGCAGGAAAAAAAAGTAAGGCCGATCGGAGGTTTAAAAGAACACAAAATTGATGTACGGGTTATTGCGGCAACAGCTAAAAATCTCGAAGATGAGGTGATTAAAGGCCATTTCCGCGAAGACCTGTTTTACAGAATTAATGTACTGAGAATCCGGATTCCACCGCTGCGCGACTGCGTCGAGGATATTCCTGCGCTAACCCGGCACTTTATCGATCTGTCCAACGTGAGATATGATCGTCAGATCAAGGGCATGTCTCAAGAGGCGCTCTCATGGCTGCTCAAGTATCAATGGCCGGGCAATGTCAGGGAATTGGAAAACCTGATTGAAAGGGCGGTGGTGCTGGCGGAGCAAGGCATTCTTGGAAAGAATGATTTTCAATTCAAAGGGATGAAAGATTGCCGTGGCGATGGAATCGAGAACCGTATCAAGGGATACTCATTGAAAACAGCCCGGAAAATCATGGAAAAAGGGATGATCACAAAGGCATTAAAGGCCACCGGGGGGAATCGAACCCGGGCTGCCCGTATGCTGGAGATCAGCCATCCATCATTATTGAGCAAAATAAAGGCTTATAATATCAGGCTATAGAACTTTTTACGCGTCCATCATGATTCAATCACGCAACTTTTTCCATTATTTTTAACGCGTGGTTTTGAGAAGTTATCATCAGATCCGTAAAGGAGTGAGGCCTATGAAAAACACGGGTACCATTGAAACCATTTTAAAACGAATCTATGGTGATAAAAAGGGGCAAAGGGCGCTTGAAAAAATTCTGGCACGAATGGAAAAGACAATCGTCAAAAAATCAAAAAAAAAATATTCTTTTGACCAAGAAGATGCTGTCCTGATAACATACGGGGACACTTTGCAAAGGCAGGGCAAAGCACCCTTGAAGGTGTTCAACGAATTTGCCGCCGAATATCTGGAAGGTGTATTTTCAGCGATCCATTTTTTACCGTTTTTTCCCTATTCATCGGACGACGGATTTTCAGTGACAGACTTCTTTTCAGTTGATCCGCGACTTGGAAAATGGAAAGACATCAGACAGACCGGGTTACACTTCAAACTCATGTTTGACTATGTATTGAATCACGTGTCCGCCCACAGCAGTTGGTTTAAAAATTATCTATCGGGAAAACAGAGCTATGAAAAAATAGCCATCGAAACCGACCCTTCAACCGATTTAACCGGGGTAACCCGACCCAGATCGCTTCCCCTGCTCACCGAAGTTAAAAAAAATGATGGTTCCGTGGCCCATGTGTGGACCACCTTTTCAGCCGATCAGATTGATCTCAATTATAAAAGCATTGACGTGCTTGAAAAAATGGTTGACGTGCTTTTATTTTATATTGAGCAGGGCGTGGATATCCTACGCCTCGATGCCATTGCCTATCTGTGGAAACGGATCGGGACCACCTGTATTCATCTGGATCAAACCCATGATATGGTTAAACTATTCCGCAGTATACTGGATATCGTGGCCATGGATGTTATAATCATCACAGAAACCAATGTGCCGCACAAGGAGAACATAAGTTACCTTGGCGATGGGCAAAATGAGGCACAGATGGTTTATAATTTTACCCTGCCCCCCCTGCTTTTGCACAGTTTTATATCGGAAAATACGGTTTTGCTGTCTCAATGGGTCAAAGAACTGTATCTGTCTTCGCCGGATAATACGTTTTTTAATTTTACGGCGTCCCATGACGGCATCGGGGTTCGACCCCTGGAAGGCATACTCTCCGCCGAAGAGATAGAGGGGATTATCAGGGTTGTAAAAAAAAACAACGGCACTGTCTCATATAAGCAGAACGCAGATGGCTCACAAAGCCCTTATGAACTGAACATTACTTACATAGATGCGCTCGGGAGCAGGGTATCTGGACAAGACAGGCACCTTGCACACCGGTTTCTGGCTTCACAGGCGATCCAATATGTGCTGCCGGGCATACCTGCAACCTATATTCACAGTTTGCTCGGATCGCGCAACTGGAAAAAGGGCGTTTGTATGACCGGGAGGGCCCGAACCATCAATCGGGAAAAACTGCAAATCGACGATGTTATAAAACAGCTTGACGATCCTGCAACATTTAGATCTGAAATTTTTCATGCCTATCGCCGGATAATTCGGTTAAGAAAACAGCAGCCGGCCTTTCACCCGAACGCACAGTTTAAAATTTTAATAATTCATCCGAGGGTTTTTGCCATACGCAGACAATGCCCGGAGCAGACCATATTTGCTTTTACCAATGTTTCCGCCAGGCCTGTCAGCCTCTCGTTGTCAGGCCACCAGGTTTCCGGACAGGTTAGAGATCTTATATCCGGGAAAACATTTAATGCTGAATCTTTTGACCTGGGCCCTTACCAATTTGTATGGTTTCTGCCCATTTGATATGTGACGGCGATGCAAAGCAGTATCGGAACGTGGATAAAAAATAGTGAAATACGATATTTTTTCCGGATTCAAAACAGGGGCTTTACAAATTCATAATGTGATTTATTTTTAAAAGTTGTTCATATACTATTTGGAGAGTAGATAACGATGGATAAGCAAAAAGTTACATCTGAGCTGATGGAAGCATGTGAGCGTTTGCTGAAATGTGTCCCTCCTGAAGTCGCGGATGATGACCAGATAAAAGCCAACATTTTAATTTACCTTAAATTGGGCGGCGAAAGGCTGGCGCGCCAGTATCTTCAGATGATCCGAAAAGTATTTCCGGAGAAAATATTATTGATAAAAAAAAAGCCACCGGATGAATCTGGCGAAAATGCCGAGAATACTGACACCGATAAAGCTGCTGTTGATGATAAAGATGAAGATGATGATGATGATGAGGATGATGTTGAGGATGTTGAGGAAGACGATAGCTTTGGCTGTTAATTGGAAATATAACCGGAGGGGTCCCTTTGGTCCACGGTTTTTATATGATACCCAATATATGTAGTTTAAAAACTTCCCGCCTGTTTGATCCCGCATTAGTCAGGTAGTGCCCATCCGGAAATAGGCGCTTTTATTCAAGATCAAGGCATGCACAAAAATAACCACAGACATATACCTGATATCCCGGGGATTATTTTGTTGCGTAAAGATGAGATTGGGTAAAAAAATCATTACTGGATGGACACCAGGTAAAAATCGTTATTTCAGCGGTTATATGGCCAAAATTGTTTTGTCGTCTATGGCCGTCAATGCCTTGGAAAGGACGAAGATACGTTTTAAGAATAAAAATCGGGATAAAGGCTTGCTTTTGCAGTTAAAAAAGGGGATTCAGGTGAAACTAATCGATATCTCCTGAAAATATTGAAAGCCGGCGAGCGGACTCGAACCGCTGGCCTGCTGATTACGAATCAGCTGCTCTGCCATCTGAGCTACGCCGGCACAACGGAACATATTCATACTGTGCAACTAAAGCAAAATCAAGAGAAAATATCACTTGAAACATTAATTGCTGAATTCCAAACCTCCGAACGTGGTCTTGACTGCACGGGATTAGGCTCAAGCAGTCGTGCTTACTGGGCAGCCCGTCTATTCAAAAGCATCAAATTACCTGTCTGTGCCGTACTGTCTTCAGCCGGCGAAGCCGAGATTTTTATTAACAATTTACGGTTTTTTTTAAAAAATGACAGTGACGCTGTTATTTATTACCCACCGTATAATATTTTACCGTTTAAATTTTTAGCCTATCATAATGAAACCGCTGCCAACCGAATCCGGGTGCTTTACCGCATACTTGCCGTTCAAAAACCACCTCTGATCGTTACAACCGTCGATGCGCTGCTTCAGAAAATCATCCCCAAACAGGTGCTTAATAGTTACGCGGAGCTTATTATATCAGGGGAAGAGCTTGATCGGGACTGCCTGATCGAAAAACTGAATGCCGGCGGTTATGTCCGGTCGGCCATTGTTGAGGAACCGGGTGACTATTCCGTCAGAGGGGGAATTATAGATCTTTTTTCACCGCTTTATGCCGACCCCCTGAGAATTGATCTGTTCGGAGACGCAGTGGAATCCATCAGATTATTTTCGGCTCTCAACCAGCGGACCACAAAGGAAATTCGTGAAGCGGTGGTTCTGCCGGCAAGGGAAATAATTCTACCCAAAGCTGAGCTTGAACAAATCATCAGCCGGATCAGAAAACGGGCTGCCGGCCTTCCCATACCGGTAACCAGGGTAAGAGAGCTGGTTGACAGGATCAAGCATGAGGGGATTTTCCCGGGAATTGAAAGCATGATGAGCATGATTTACCCGGAGCTGAGCACCTTTTTTGATTATGTTCCCCACAGGACCGTTTACATGGTGATCGAACCGGGGCAGATTGAAAAAGCAGCCCGGGATATACTGGATCAGACAGAAGAAAACTATCTGGCTTCATCCCGGGCCGGCAATTTTTGTGTCACACCCGGGGATCTATATCTGGAATGGGCCGAACTGAAAAAACGGCTGTCCAGAGGAAAGATGGCAATGGCCCGTATGCTGCAGGTTAAAGGCCATACAGAAGCCTTGGGCAAACACCTGCAGCACTGTGCGGTAAATCTTGAAAGCAGCCCTGGGGATAGCGTACAGCCAAAGGCTGGGACAAGCCACGGAGAACTGTTTGCGCCTCTGGTAAACTGGATCAACGATCAAAAAGATACCCGACGTAATGTTATTCTGGTCTGCGAAACACAATCCCAGGCAAAAAGGCTGAAAGCGCTTTTAAAACCCTACGGAATCGATCCCGAAATTTTTGACCATTTTCCGGATACCAGCCACGCCATGGGAATAATTTCTATCTGCATCGGCCAGGTTTCCAAAGGCTTTATCTGGGTCGATGAAGCCCTGGCACTGATTACCGAAAAAGAGATATTCGGCACCGCCGGAACTCGAAAAAGGCCATATAGGCCTAAGGCCCCGGCACGGTTTCTGGGAGTGGAAGATCTGAAAAAAGATGATCTTGTGGTCCATGCAGATCATGGAATCGGCTGCTACCAGGGCCTGGTTAAACTGAAACTGGACCGAGCCACCAGTGATTTTTTGCAAATTTGCTATCTGAATGATGACAAGCTGTATCTGCCGGTGGACAGGATGGGCATGATTCAGAAATATATGGGTATGGACGGAATCATACCGTTGCTGGATAAAATGGGTGGAAAATCCTGGGACCGAATCAAGGCAAAGGTAAAAAAATCGGTAGAAAAAATTGCCGGTGATTTGCTCAAACTCTATGCTGCAAGGAAGGTGAAAAAAGGCCATGCCTACAGGGTTGATGAAGAGATTTTTCGTAATTTTGAAATTGGTTTTGCCTATGAGGAAACCGCCGATCAGATCAAGGCTATTGAAGATGTGCTGTATGATATGTCCCAACCCACGCCCATGGACCGTCTGGTGTGTGGAGATGTGGGCTATGGGAAAACAGAAGTGGCCCTTCGGGCCGCCTTCTGGGCGGTTCATGAGGGAAAACAGGTAGCTGTTCTAGTGCCCACAACGGTGCTGGCAGAGCAACATTTTTCGACCTTTACCGATCGTTTCAGACAATTTCCCATCAATATTGCCTGCCTGAGCAGGTTCAAATCTATAAAAGAAGTACGCCAGACCATCAGTGAACTGAAAAACGGCAAACTGGATATTGTGATCGGGACTCACCGGCTTTTATCACGGGATGTCAGATTTAAGGATATCGGGCTGGTCATACTTGACGAGGAACAGCGCTTCGGTGTGAAACATAAAGAAAAGTTGAAAAAAATCAAAGATACTGTGGATGTTCTGGCCCTGACGGCCACCCCCATACCCAGGACGCTGCACATGTCTCTGATGGGCGTAAGGGATATCAGCATTATTTCGACCCCTCCTGAACATCGTCATGCAATTGTTACCTATATTTCAGAATTTGAAGACCTGATTGCCGGTGAAGCGATTCGCAATGAGCTAAAAAGAGGCGGACAGATTTTTTTTGTCCATAATAATATCCACAGTATTGAACGGATGGCTGGCCATTTGCAGAAAATAGTGCCCGAGGTCCGTCTTGATGTGGCCCACGGCCGCCTGAATGAGGACAAACTGGAAAAAGTAATGCTGCGGTTCATGAACAAGGAGATTGATCTGCTGGTCACAACGGCGATTATTGAGTCGGGCCTTGATATTTCTTCGGCCAACACCATCTTAATCAATCGGGCCGATCGTTTCGGGTTGGCTCAAATATATCAGTTGCGGGGACGGGTGGGACGTTCGGATGAGCAGGCATATGCCTACCTTTTTATCCCGGATGAAAGTACCCTGGGCAAAAACGCCCGGAAACGATTGAAGGTACTGATGGAGCACAGTGACCTGGGATCCGGGTTTCAAATTGCCATGAATGACTTGAAGATAAGGGGCGGCGGGACGATTCTGGGGGAATCCCAGTCTGGTCAGATTGCAGCGGTGGGCTATGATATGTTTTTGAAGCTCATGGAAAACACGATGTCCGAACTGAAGGGTGAGCCGGTCTGTGAAGATCTGGAGCCGGAGATTAACCTGCCCATGTCAGCTTTTCTGGCGGAATCGTATATCAGCGATATTGACCAGCGATTGGCTGCCTATCGACGCCTGGCCGGAATGATGTCCTTAAAGGAAATCTCGGACTTTAAAGCCGAACTGATTGACCGTTACGGCGCACTGCCCAGAGAAGCCGCCAATCTTCTTTTAAAAATCATGCTGAAGGTATTGTCCGTCAAAGCGGGTGTGAAAAGGCTCGATTTGGTAAATCAGCAACTGCTGCTTATTTTTTCAGAAATTCATCAAAAAAATCCGCTTGGAATTGTCAATATGGTTATGGCCCGTAAAAAAAGTTTTGCGTTGACGCCAAAAAATATATTTAAAGCCGTATTAACGCCTGACAGCCCCGGCCGGCTTTTATTTCAAACCAAAAATATCTTGCAAGAAATTGCCCAACATGTTAATAATTAATGTTTTATGGTTATCGTACTGAACTTGTAAAATCCTATGATCCAAGAGAGATATTCTAATTGTCTGGTATTAAAATTCACGGATTGAAAGATTTAATTCTGGTTATTCTTATCGGTTTTGGCCTGACGAGTTGCACTGATTCAGGTGCCGGCGACAGGGCTGAAATTTTAATCCAGGTCGGTAAAAGCGTTGTGACCGCAGACGAATTCAATCAGGCCTTTGATATGGCCGGATACGACAACCCGGACGGGACCGAACCCGATTCGAATCAATTTTCAGCGGCACGGCTGCATATGCTGAACCAGCTTACTGAAGAATTGATTATAGTTGAAAGAGCCAGGGAACTTAATATCACGATCTCAGATCCGGAGCTTGAGGCTGAAGTTCTCAATACCAAAAAGGCTTACCCGGATAATACTTTTGATAAGACCCTGCTGGAAAATGCGATCTTTTTTCAAGCCTGGCAAGAAAGATTGCGATGGCACATGCTCATGAAAAAAGTAATTGCAAAAGAGCTGGAGGAACAGGTCTTGATAACCCCCGATGATATCAGAGATTATTATAGTAACCATCCAACGGATGGCAATGAAAGGGCAGTGCCGGAAAAAGGGGCAGGCAGCATAGATCTTGCGACGGTTTTGGAATTAAGGCATGCTAAGGCGATACAGGCTTATCAGCCATGGATTAAAGCGTTGTATAAAAAATATCAAATCAAGATTAATCATTCTCTATGGGACAAAATTACCGGTTTGCCGGTTGGGGAAAAAACGGCGGAAACGGTTTCCCATGGATGACCGGTTCCGGAAAAAATTATACCTGACTGAGATTTTTTTAAATCATCACTTTCAATAAGCTGAAATATAAAATATGATCATAAAATTTATTAAAGAAAAAAATAAACGCTTGGCAGCTATCACGTTTTTTTGTCTGTTATTACTATTGTCGCCTAGGATCTCTGTGTCCGCAAAAGTCGTGGACCGTATTTCGGCGGTGGTCAATGACGATATTATACTTCTGTCTGAACTGAACTATTCTTTCAAGCCTTACCTTGAGAAAATTAAAGCCTATGGATATGCGCTTGATAAAGAACAGGAGATGATTTTCAAAGCTCGCGAAAGTATCCTCAAACAATTGATCGATCAAAAACTGATCAATCAGGAAATTAAAAACTCGCATGTTGCTGTCGGTGAGAAGGAGATTAATCAGGCCATTGAACGGATCAAAAAAGCAAATTTTTATACTGCCGAAGATTTAAATAAGGCTCTGGAAAATGATGGCAAGACCATTGAAGAGCTGCGCCGGAATATCAAGGAACAGATATTAAGAAAGAGGCTGATTAATTTCGAAGTTCAATCGAAAATCGTTATCACCCGGGATGATGTCAAAACTTTTTATGAGAGCCATAAAGAGAACTACATCGGAACCAGGAAGGTTTATTTGAAAAACATACTCATGCAGGTTCCAACAGGCGCCGGCGAGGCTGAAAAACTGGCCGTTTATGCTCAAATGGAAGCGGTATATAAAAGGATTGAAAATGGAGAACGTTTTGAAGATTTATCCATGGCCTTTTCTCATGCCCCGCAGGCTTCTAAAGGTGGTGACTTGGGATTTTTCAACATTGACGCACTCGCGCCGAAACTTCAAAAAGCCATCGACGGATTATCGGCCGGTGAAATGACCCAGATTCTCGACACTGACCAGGGCTATCAGATATTTTTAGTACAGAAAACTGCCAGAGTGGGGGCCAAATCCATGGGAGATGCGTCTCCCGAGATCGAGCAGAAACTGTTTACTGAAATCGTCGATAATAAATTTAAGGCATGGCTGGAAAACCTTCGCAAACGGTCGCATATCAAAATCATCAGATAATGATCATCGATTGGAGACCGTAAAATAAGTACTCCGATTTTATTTGTTTTCGGTGTTTTTTTCGGAATACTTATCTGTTGTTGCAGTTTTTCGAATGCGGATGATGTGCAGGTAAAAGGCTATGGGCTTTGAACACGATGAATTGTCCTTTGGTAGTTACATAAAGACGAGGCGACTGGAAAAGGCTATCCGTCTGGAGGCTATTTCTCGAAAAACGCACATCACGGTTGAAATGCTTCTTTTACTCGAAAGAGAAGCATATGCCAGTTTGCCGGCACAGGTATATGTCAAGGGGTTTATCCGTGAATATGCCAGCGTTATTGGAATAGATGCAAAAGATGCGGTAAACCGATATCTGATGGGTTACCAGGCTTACCGTAGAACGGCGTCAGCAAAAGATAGAAGGTTTCGATTGGTGGGCGTGGCCGGGTCCCGGATTATGATTGCCCTTGTTGTACTGGTATCTGCAATCGCGGTATCTATCGGGGGCGTTATTTTTCTATCGGATAAATCTTTCCAGCCCTCAAAACATTATGACACGGGATCACCAGAAAATAATGCCGGTAACACAACCACATCCGCCGGTGGTGCGGTCCCGCAACAGACGGATAGCGATAAGACGGCAACACCCCTGACACTGGATATAACGGTATCTGAGAAAACATGGCTGAAAGTTATTGTCGATAATCAAACGCCTGATGTGTATCATCTAGTACCCCAGGACAGGCTGGTACTTCAGGCGGTATCCGGTTTTAATCTGTTGATCGGCAGTGCGGCGGGTGTAAAGTTGCTGCTTGATGGCAAACCGGTGAAAATTTTGGGAAAAAGCGGGCAAACGGTCACTGTTCAGTTGCCCTGATGCCCGCAGATTATTTTACGCATTTTTCGGGACCTTGCATCAAGCGATGAATTTTTATCTTCCATACCGACAAATAATGGACAATTATCATGGAAAGTGATCGCAATCGAATACTGACCGAAAGCATCAAAAGGCTGTTGCGGCGCAATGCGGTTTCCCATCTGCTTAAGATCGTAAATAAAACGCATGCTGCTGATCTATCGCGTGTATTTCACTATTTGTCGACTCACGAGCAGCTCAAACTTTTTGACCTGATTAAGGATATCGAGCAAAAAGGGGTTCTTTTCAGCGAGCTTGATGAGGGTATTTTTCTTAATCTGATTGAGGGCATTGATTTGGATGAGATCGTCAACATCCTCGAATATATGCCCAACGATGATGTTACCGATCTGATTTCCCGTCTACCGGAGGAGACCGCCGATAGTATCCTCGACAAAATGAAAAAAGAGGATTCGGACGAAGTCGAGGGACTGCTCCGTTATGGAGATGATACTGCCGGCGGCATCATGGTGCCCGATTTTATTGCCCTGCGGGAAGACACAACTGCAAGGGAGGCTATCGAATCGCTTCAAAAAGAGCACCTTGATGTGGAGATGCCGTTTTATCTTTATGCTGTTGATGAACATAACAGACTGGTGGGCGTCAGTTCTCTGCGCCAGCTTGTGGTTGTCCCTCCTGAAACACCACTTAAAGAATTTATGACCACGGATGTTTTTTCCGTCCTGACGGATATGGACCAGGAGGAAGTGGCCAAACTGGTGGCCCGCTACGACATTCTGGCCGTTCCGGTGGTCGATGAGAACAATCAACTGGTGGGGATCGTAACGGTGGACGATGTTATCGATATTTTCAGACAGGAGGCCACCGAAGATATCCTGAAAATGGCCGGTGTGGGTGAAGAGTTTGTCGAAACACAGACGGTATTGAAAAGCACACGAATCCGTCTGCCATGGCTTTTTGCCAGTTGTATCGGCGGTATTGTTGCTTTTTTTATTATCGGACGGTTTGAGGAAAGCCTTAGCCGGCTCACCTACCTGGCGGCATTTATTCCTGTAATTATGGGGATGGGGGGCAACATCGGCACACAGTCCTCCACAATTGTCATCAGGGGACTTGCCACGGGGCGGCTGAATGTCGGAGACATCTGGCGGGTCGTCTCCAAGGAGATTACCGTCGGGCTTATTTTAGGATTTGTATATGCCGTTCTGATCGGAGCGGTCGCCCAGATGAGATATACTCAGCTAGCCCTGGCTACGGCTGTGGGCCTGGCGGTTATCTGCTCAATGACCATTGCCGCGCTGGTAGGTTCTCTGGTACCCATGCTTTTTGCCAGGCTGAACATCGACCCGGCGGTTGCCGCAGGTCCTTTTGTAACAACCACAATTGATATCATCAGCGTATTTTTCTATTTTAAAATTGCGACCGTCCTTCTTGGAATGTAATTCATGCCCTGTTTTTCCACGCCCGCCATCATGCTGCACCGAATGGATTTGGGTGATTATGATATTCTGGTAACTTTTTTTACGGCTGACCGGGGTAAAATTTCGGCTGTTGCCAAATATGCAAAAAAAAGTGTTAAGCGGTTTGCCGGTATGCTGGAGCTTTTTTCTGTTTTGCAGGTTGTGTGTCATTCAGGCCGGGGCAAAGGGTTGCCTGTTCTGCAGGAAGCCGCTTTAATTCAGCCCTTTTATAAAATACGGTATGATATACAGAAAACAGCCTATGCCAGTTACTGGTCCGAATTGATCAATAACTGGATGGAGGAGAGGCAGGAAAACCACGACCTGTTTTTGTTGTTCCAGCATGTTCTCGGAGAGCTGGACAGAGCCATTATCGGTAATTCGGAACTGAGTATTTTGTTTCAAATTCGCTTTATGGAACTATCCGGTTTTGCGCCGAATCTGTCTCATTGCAGCGTTTGCCGGATTGCGACTGACAAGACGCCTGATGATAAAATAGCGTTTGATCTTGTGAAAGGCGGCCTTGTGTGTAAAAAATGTGCAAACAGATCCACCCGGTACATATGGCTTTCAAAGGGCACCGTCAAACAAATGTTGTGGTTCCAGAGCGGCGATTTGAAAAAAGCCGCCAGAATCCGATTCACCGACCAGGCAATAAGGGAGGGGCTGAAATTACTGGAGGCGTTTGTTCCTTATCACCTGGGCAGGGTGCCGAAAAGCCTTAAGGTTCTGCGGCAGATACGTCCGGATTTTACCTGAGTCTTTTAAGTCATATAATTTTTCCATAAAAAATTCGTTTCTCTATGCCTTCGGGTTCCCATGGCCAATAAAAATTGAAAAAACAGCAGCAGAATTGCTGAGGGCACAAAAAATATTTTTATTAAAAACAATTATGTCAAAAACACTGCAACATATTCTTGAACAGCAAACAGTTGAAGCTTCGGCCCCCTGCCGAATCGATATGGCCGGGACCCTGGATCTTGCCACTTTTTTTTACCCTTTGCAGCATCTTGATCCATGTACCGTCAATATAGCCATTGATTTAAGAACCCGTGTCCGCCTTTTTCCTTATCGGCAAGGGTGGATAAAAGTCTCTTCAAAAGGATTTGAAAGTGCCGAGTTTTTATCCGGACAGGCACCGTTTGCCCATCCCATGGGACTGATCTTTGCCATAGCGTATTTTTTCAGGGCTGAAGGCATTCATATCATGATCGATTCAACATCGCCTCCGCGCGGTGCGCTTGGGGGGTCTTCTTCAGCCGGTGTCGCTTTGATCGCGGCATTTTTAAAACTCACTGAACCGGAAAAAAAATTAACAATTCCCCGCAGGCGGATCGCCCTGCTGGCCCATGCCCTGGAGCAGAGTGTGGCAGTTGTGCCCTGCGGAATACAGGATCAATTGGCAGCGGCTTATGGTGGTGTCCATGTATGGCACTGGCAGGTGATTGATCAAGAGCCATGTTTTGCCCGAAAGCCCCTTGTCGAGAAAAAGAATTACGGTGATCTGGAAAACAGACTGCTGCTGGCGTATTGCGGTGTTCCGCATGAATCGTCTGATATTAACGGCCAGTGGGTCAGACAGTTTCTTGCAGGGCAACACCGGGATGCATGGCTTGAAATTTGTAATTGTGCCCAAAATTTTGCCGCGGCCCTGGCAGGCCATGACCTGGTGTCTGCCTGCACGGCAATGAATCGGGAGGTCGAGATACGGCGTCAACTCACACCGGAGGTACTGGATATAGTGGGGGAAAAACTGGTTAAGACCGCTGTTGATAGCAGATGCGGTGCACGGTTTACCGGAGCCGGCGGCGGCGGCTGCATCTGGGCATTGGGGGATGCCGGTGACATCAAAAAACTTAAGAAAAAATGGAAAGCGGTGTTATCCTGCCGGGAAAAAGCCGGGCTTTTAGATGCCGCTATTGACGGCATCGGCGTGGCTATTAAGGAATAAAAATTTGGTAACGTAGAAAAAAAGAGACCTATGGTATAAAATAGCAGAAAATTGCCCTCCATTTTATGGTAATAATAGTTTTGGCAAACTAACCATAAACACGGAGGGCAATATGGGAATTACCCCACAGATAGAAGGTATCACCATTGATTTTGATTGTCAATTTAAGGTGCACTTAAAAAACAGCCATATTTCCACGATACTTGCAGCTTTTGCTGCACTTTTGCCGCAGTTGTTAAGGGATTTTTTTTCAGAAAGTTCTTGTTGGCTTTGGTGAATATGCGATGGCTCTCAAGAAAAAGCCTTTTACCTGCAAGTGTGGCAATGATGCAGATTTCATATGGAAGACACGGCATGGAAAGAAAACTAAA
>Ga0307991_1001979_pt1 | contig 14081 bp, 6 predicted proteins | sample EllFjometagen131_FD_203146 | JGI IMG/M metagenome (GOLD analysis project Ga0307991, IMG submission 203146) | Marine microbial communities from Ellis Fjord, Antarctic Ocean - #131 | ecosystem: Environmental > Aquatic > Marine > Unclassified | place: Southern Ocean | collected 2014-10-08
TATTCTATAACAGAATCAGAAAACATTCAGCTCTGGGATATTTATCACCAGATCAATATTATCAACAATCAATTAAATGGGCAGCTTAGGCTTCTTTATGTGTCCACTTTTTTGTAGCAAGTCCAATCTCGAATCCGGAGATTGCCGCGTCGCTACGCTCCTCGCAATGACTATTATAAAATTAATCAGGAGAACACATGCATATAAAGATTAGACCACACAACCCACCATCCCGCAAGCAGTACGAGCAGCATGGCCACTACCATGCTGGTGATGCCGGTCTTGATTTATTCATTATGGTAGATCAGATCATCAAAGCGGGCGAGACTGTACCGCTGAAACTGCAAATATCCTGCGAAACCTCCTCAGGTCAGCCCTACTATCTCATGCCCCGTTCAAGCATCTCCAAGACCCCCCTACGGATGTCAAATTCCATTGGTTTAATAGATGGCGGATATCGTGGTGAGATTATCGGTATGGTGGACAACATAAAGACTGAAGATTATTCCGTTAAAGCCGGAGATCGACTCTTCCAGTTAGTGGCCATGGATGGTTCCCCTATCACCTTTGAACTCGTAGAAACTCTCAGCGAGACAACCCGTGGGACAGGTGGATTTGGGAGCACGGGAAACTAGCTTTTTAATCTTCAAATAAATCGCTGGCAGAACTGAATCCCCCACTCGCTTCAACTCGGACAATTTATTTCCAATTGCTTTCATGAATTTATTGGTCGTGAAAAACATATGTATTCACTTTACATAGCTGTATTTATTTAGTTTATGGTCTACATATACTCTGGTCAACCCACTGAATATTTCTTGGAGTCAGCTTGTAACCTGAATATAATTTGGCGCTCTAAAGGTGTGAGTGCTAATAGAGCCTATTATTTGAATACTATAAGTCAGTTGCAACTGACAATCCTTTAAAAGAAACGAGAGGAAAAAGAAAAAATGGCAAAATACATCGAATTTGATCAGGATGCACGCTCCAAGCTGAAAACGGGTGTTGATGTTCTGGCAAACGCTGTAAAAGTAACTTTAGGACCCAAGGGTCGTAATGTGGTTATTGACAAAAAATTTGGCGCACCAACGATTACCAAAGATGGTGTGACTGTAGCAAAAGAGATTGAACTTGATGATCCCCGTGAGAACATGGGTGCCCAGATGGTTCGTGAAGTTGCTTCAAAGACTTCTGATATTGCTGGTGATGGAACCACTACAGCAACTGTACTTGCTCAGGCTATCGTTACTCAGGGCTTGAAGAATGTGACTGCTGGTGCCAACCCAATGGAAATCAAGCGTGGTATCGATGCTGGTGTTAAGCAGGTTGTTGAATTCCTTCAAAATTTGAGTAAAGATGTTCAGAGCAGCAATGAGATTGCCCAGGTTGGAACCATTTCAGCCAATAATGACAAAGCTATTGGTGATTTGATCGCTGAAGCCATGGACAAAGTTGGTAAAGATGGTGTTATCACAGTGGAAGAATCCAAAACCATGGATACTCATCTTGAGACCGTTGAGGGAATGCAGTTCGACCGCGGTTACCTCTCCCCTTATTTTGTGACCAATGCCGAGAACATGGAAACACTCCTAGAAGATGCCTTGATCCTGATTTATGATAAAAAGATCAGCACCATGAAAGATTTACTGCCCATTCTTGAGAAATCATCTCAAACTGGTCGTCCGCTCCTCATCATCGCTGAAGATGTTGATGGTGAAGCACTGGCCACACTGGTTGTAAACCGTCTCCGTGGTACACTTAAGGTTGCTGCTGTTAAAGCACCAGGTTTTGGTGACCGTCGTAAAGCCATGCTCGAGGATATTGCAGTTCTCACTGGTGCAACGGTTGTGTCTGAAGACCAGGGTTACAAGTTAGAGAATGCTACTCTTGAGTATCTCGGTACTGCCAAAACAATCATCATTGACAAAGACAATACAACAATTGTTGATGGTGCAGGTGAAAAAGACAAATTGACAGCACGGATCAATGAAATCAAGGTCCAGGTTGATAACACGACTTCTGATTATGATCGTGAAAAACTCCAGGAGCGTCTGGCCAAGCTGGCTGGTGGTGTTGCTGTACTCAATGTTGGCGCTGCTACTGAAGTTGAGATGAAAGAGAAAAAAGCCCGTGTTGAAGATGCACTGCATGCCACACGTGCTGCTATTGCCGAGGGAATCATCCCTGGTGGTGGAGTAGCCTTATTGCGCGCTGCAGAAGCCTTAAATCTCACTCTTGAGGATGATCAGCAGTTGGGTATTGATATCCTGCGCCGCGCCTTGGAAGAACCTATCCGTCAGATCTCCAAGAATTCTGGATGGGAAGATTCAATTGTTGTTCAAAAGGTCAAAGAAGGCAAAGATGACTTTGGTTTTGATGCCCGTGCTGAGGATTTTAAGAATCTGCTTGAAGCCGGTATCCTTGATCCAACCAAGGTGGCCCGTATAGCCTTAGAGAATGCTGCTTCCATTGCAGGTCTCCTGCTGACTACGGAATGTGCCATTACTGATAAGCCAGAACCTGCTGGTCCTGCCGGTCCTCCAATGGATCCAGGCATGGGTGGCATGGGCGGCATGGGTGGCATGTACTAAGCCAACCCAGATAAATGCTCCACAAAAAGGCCGGTTATTTGACTGGCCTTTTTTATTGGGATATATTGTATACTTTGAGCTTGCTTGCCAAGCCGAAGCCTGAACCCCGCCAACGGCGGCGGGTGAGGCGTAGGCTGGTCGAAATGTTCATCCCAGACAATATTCGTTCTCTTAATTAAAAGGAAAATACTATGAGACATTGGAAATATACCATCTGGATTGTTTTAATAATTATCGGCCTAGCTCTTATTAGCTGCGAATCGAATATGGAATCTGATTACAGTCCTCCAAATGATCACACCATCAGTAAAGATGGTATCATGCATAAGACTGGTCTGAATAGTGCTGAGAGCAATTGCACATCTTGTCACGGAGAAGATCTTCGAGGTGGTAGCACCGATGTATCATGTTATGAATGCCATGGGAAAAAATGGTAGTAAAATTTCGATTGAATATTCACAGTAATAATATGCTTTAATTCCTCTTCACTATTATTGACCTCTTGTACGTGCTAAACTATATTGGCTCGCTTTTATCCGTCTTCGCATGAATGATTGTATCGAAGGAGGAGATTTTTTAAAGAATGCTACGGCGCGATTTGACGTCAGGCGGATAATCGCGGCGAAGCTAAACCCGCCAAGAGCGGCGGGTGGAGCGAAGACGGATATTTGATTGTTGTGCTTTGCTCTGAATATTTATATGGCGTGGTGCCCAAGTTGGTCTAAGGGAGTGGTTTGCAAAACCATCATTCGCCGGTTCGAATCCGACCCACGCCTCTGCTCTTTAATTATGAATTATGAAATACGAATTATAAATTAATCATTCATAATTTATAATTGTATTCTTTGGCCCGGGTGGTGGAATTGGTAGACACAAGGGACTTAAAATCCCTCGGCCTTTAAAGCTGTGCCGGTTCGATTCCGGCCCCGGGTACACTTGTAACACCTTACAACACATCGTTTAGATCATATGTATGATTATCTGATCATACATAGTATATCGTGATAAATGAGACAAATCACGCCATCACATGCCATATTCTTTGACACAATTTTGAGACGGGTATTGAGACATTGTTTATTGGGTTTGCGAGGGGTTAGCTTGGTTCAGGAGATTAGTCTCATAAACGATGGTTATTGAGATCAACTATCGAAATTAAAAAAGCCTCTGAATTTAGTCAGCGGCTTGATAGTTCGAACTGCTGTTACTATTTGAGGTACAGCATCTTGATTGTCTGTGTGTAAGGCCCAACTCGAAGCTTTGTGAAGTACATCCCAGCAGCAACTTCAACGCCAAACATATTCGATCCCTTCCACTGCAAATCGTGCCAACCCGCTTGATGACCCGCAAACGTCCACGACATCACTTCTCTACCTTGAATATCATGAATAGTAATATTCACAACCGATCTCTCAGGTAAACCATACCTAATCGTCGTCGTGGGATTAAATGGGTTGGGAAAGTTCTGCTGGAGAGAAAAGCTTTCAGGAAATTCTAAATCGGGATCAATATCTACAAGACTTGAGATTTGGAGGGCAAAAAAGTCAGAGGAGGTCGTGGAACCCCAACCGTCATATGCCACAACCAGCCAATCCAACCATGTATTTCGAGGCAAGTCCTCGATGGTTACCTGGAGTGAATTCGTATCTGAAAAATATGAAGTATCCAAATTCCCGGAGTCATAGACATTAAGCGAATACGTGATGGGATCACCGTCATAGTCCTCAGGAATTTCCCAACTAAAGGTTTGAATGCTGCTGGCAGTCTCATCAAAAATGGCGTTGTCAACTGGATCGACGAGATGGAATTCAGCCAAAGGATCATCAACAGGGGTGACATTTATCTGAACCCAGGCCGAGTCAGCACCATAAGCATGTGATACCCTGTATTGAAATGAATCCTGACCAAAGAAGTTTAGATCACTGACATAGGTAAAAGTTTGATCCCCATTTTCGAAGAGCGCACCATGCAGCGATGCTACAGGAAAGGAAACTACCATGGCCAGGCTACGGTCATAGACATCATTTCCCAGGATATCAAATGGAAGTGTATTTTCAGTATCTTCAGCTTGTTCAAAAGTATCCCCGAAGGCCTGAATGAAGCTAACAGTGTTGGTTCCAGAGAACGGATAGGGTGTATCCACTTCACCCAGAGCTGACCCACTTGAAAAAGTGATCTGTTCATTCAAAAGCACGACATTGCCAATGGTAGCATCCCAGGCTTGAAAATCAAGTGAATCCCCCTGTGTGTTTCCATAGATCAACAGGAAATAGATAACCTCATCACCCACCTGGGTCCCCTCGACCACCCCACGACATTCACCATCGTGGAAAACAGCAACAGCGCTGGAGGTCTCTGTCTGAAGCTGGTCATTAATGACCAATTCACCAGTCAGGGTCATGCTGTATTCAAAGTCATGGGCATTTACCACCCACTGAACAGGGTACTGCGCCCATGCAGCTGAGAGCAGTAGCGTGAGAATTAGTATTTTTCGAGATATATGCATTACGTTCCTGTTTTTCTCGGGTTTCGCAACAACGGATCAAGATCCTTCACAGAGCCTGACACATGCATAACCATCCGACTTCGACATAGCTCAGTCTGACGGTTTATCATGGGATTCAGGGATCGATAACAATCAATCCCTGAATACACATTGTCAAATTGTATGGATTACTCCAATACAGCTATTTCAATAGCACCATCTTTTTAACATCTCTGAATGAATCTGTATTCATTACAATCAGATAAACACCTGATGGAACGTGATGTTGATATTTATCCAGACCAGACCACTTGATAAAGCGATACCCTGCTGTCAATGGTCCTTCCATGAGATTCACAACCAATTGGCCTCTCAAATTGTAGATCTTTATGGAAACACCAGCATCTTCTGGTAATCCAAAACCAATATTTGTCGTTGGATTAAAGGGATTTGGGTAATTCTGAGCCAGTGAGTATACATCTGGTACATACCCCTTATCACCGATACCCAGAGGTGCTCTTGTGAGCATCATAGGCTCCAGAGGGGTACCATGTACAGCATCAGCCTGGAAGCTTATTGACTGAGTCCCCTGATAAATGATGTCATTTTCAGAGTCCCAGATCTTCATGCTGACCTCTTCTCCAGATTCACCTTGAACCAGGAGGAAGACACGATAAGCATCCAGGGCAGGTATATATTCTGGTCTGGCCATACCACGCACCTCTTCCCCTACAAATGCAACTACAGCATCGGCAGGGTTGTTGACACCAATGGTATCACTTTCCAGCAAGGCTGTGATGGTCATATTGTTCTGGAATTGAACAGAATTATCCAGGCTCCACGGTATCTCCGGTAAATCAGGAGAATCAAGTGTACTGATCCCACGAGCCAGAGTGATACTCTCGCTAATAGGATAGTTCAGTATCCCACCTTCAAATGACTCCAGTTTATATCCAATTCCAGGATACATTCGTGAAAGACTTCCCAACCAGCCAATACCCTCGACATATTGAGCATACTGATTCTGATTTTTAATCAAATCATCGGTGCTATTCATGAGTGAGGACAATGCATGATTGACATTGATATTCTCAGCTGGCAGGTAAGAGATCCAATTCCAGCCTGAGGCAACTTCGATATTTGTAATATCAGGTTGAACCGGAAATCCCACATGAATCAGCGCATCTGAATTTTCCAGATCGAGTTGATACATCGAGTGGTTATCCAATTCCAGCAGTCCACCAACCCATGAGGTGTCGTTGAATTGCGAAAATCCCAATTGACCAATGATGCGGTCACCAGAAGTAGCAGCGATGTCTTCCAACACGGAGTTGACGCTCATATCACCTGCGTCAAGATTGAGTGAGATCCAGGAAAAGCCACTATTGAGAGCCAGATTCTGACCCAATTCTCCAGTGGCATTCAGAGCGATGGGTTCCAAGGGGCTCCCATAGGATTCTCCCTCAACAAAGGTCACGCTGGTATCAGCCTGCCAGTATTCAGAGCATGCTGTCCGATCCCAGAGATGGAATTCCACTGCTTCGCCACTCCATTCATTGCTGAATACAGTAATGAAAGCCTGATAATCATCCAGCTCAGGAATGTATTCCAACTGAGCCCAGCCTCGACATTCATCCCCTACATAGGCGGCGACACGATCATAGATATCGATGGACGGGGTGGACATCGTGTACAGACTTGCCGTCACATTCATTGAGTATTCATATTCTGTGAAGTCGAATGACCAATCTGGATAAGGACACATTGAAATGATTTCGAGCTGTAGAGGCTCATAGCCTTCGGGAGTCACTGCATAAATCATTTCATAGTACTCACCATTATTCAGGTCAGCTGCCACATCAAGCTGTATCTCAAAGGAGCCCCCTGGATTCAAGGAACCTTCCATGGGATAGACAGACAGCCATTCGGGCAGTGGTGTAATGCTCTGAGTTGGAGTGGCTGAGAATTGAAAAGCCTGGGCATTTGAACCTGTATTGTTCAGCTCAAGCATGATGGGTTGCGGTTCACCCTGGAAGGCGATATGTGATAACTCGCTGGTACTCCAGGCAACCGGGTTGCGATCCACCAGAAATTCCCATTCATATGCCTCACCGGGATTCCCATATAGATCGGTATGTCCCTGAATGTGTGCTCGTAGCGTATGATTTTCGATATAGCGATTCAGAAGACCTGGGATGATGACCAACCTTCCTTCAGAAACCGTCAGTTCAAAATCCGTGATAAATTCATCCGTTGACAGGTCCAGGAGTGTGATGGCTACATCGGAGATGCTTTCCGGATTGATAGGCTCTGTGAAGTTTACCGCGATCTCATCATTGAAATTCAGAACACCATCCATGGGCTCAGGTGATCCCAGGACTTCAGGGATTTGTCGATCAATGATACCGCGTAATGGCGGCATTTCATTATTGAGCAAGCCTGCAAGACAACGGGACTGTAGTCGAATATCATAGACGCCATCGGGAAGTGTTCCTACATCCCAAAACAGTTGTTTATAGAGGTCATCGTAGAACCTCAGGGTATCAGCAATGAGCGTATCTACTGCAAACCAGGTCACTTCACCTATTGAACTATATTGAACCAGCAGTTCATCAAAATAGGATTGTCCCAGGTCATAGCCCTCTGCTACAATCATCAGTGTGTCACCAGTGACCGTATTCACCACCCAGTTTTCCTGAGGCTGATAGATCTCAGCTTCGGTACAGGGACGTGCGAAATGGGCATCAAATGAGATGGTGTAGCCCTGGGTCACACCGGCATAATTGGTTTCACATTCCGGTGCAAACTTGAGCAGAATATCCTCAAAAGCATAGACATCCGAACCTTCAGGACGTGATAGAGTAATCAAAGCTGAATCACCTTCCAGATACCCTAGAGTAAAGGGAATAGGCGCAGATTCATCAGCATCCTCACCATTAATTTGGATTACGGCACCATGGGTATTGCTGGCTGTGAGATAGGATAGAAAATAGGACCTATCCCCAGCGCTATCAGCCATGTTTGAGAGACCGATCTTAAACTCAGCTACACCATCAGGATGGACATTGAGGGCAGTGCTGGGTGTCATCCAGTTCATACCGGGTTCATCCCTGGGTGTCGTAACAACTTCACCCCCCTCGTTGCGCCACTCTTCATAGGGGCAGGAGGAATTACCAGCGATAACCTTAAAAACGGGGGTTCCATAAACTGGATCAGTCCCCACATCCACAGTGAGGTCATCACCATGATCATCATCCATTAATGTGAAGGATGTGCTGACAATATCGGTGTTAGTGCTTCCAGCACTGGCACCCATGGCAAAAGTAACTGAAGTAGTCGTTTTACCAGTGACACCCGACCCGGCCACCTCAAATCCAACGCTGGCGGCAAATGATGCCTCCACCTCGATGCTGGATTCAATTAGCCGCTCAGTGGTGGTCTCTTCCGAATGAGTAATGGTAAGTGCTTGTCCACCACCACTCAGGCTGTAATTCTGATCTAGTTCGGTAGACCAGCGCAGTGAGTTTTCGTAGTCCAGCAATCCGCCCCACAAGACAATATCACGTACTAATGTTGAATCGGTTGCCGAGAGCACTTCCAATTCAGGAAGGAGATAATCCTCGATATAACCGCGACTATAGATGTAGGTCGTGGCAAAACCATCGGGAACGAACAGGGCTTCTGAGACCAAACGATAACCGTCTCCATCATCGTTAATGCTCAGAACATCAGTGGTTCCATAAAGCAGGTTTAAGGCACCACCTACAAAAACAGTACCCCGATCTCCCATAAGTTCAACAGCTGTGGCCGTTGTATATTCAGTGGTGGTGGTTGTGACCATTTGTATTGACGTACTGCCGTTCAAGCTTGATGTGGTTTTGAATCCTGCATCCAGCCCATATCCAGCCTCCACTTCAATGGAGGTTCCCACACCCATTGGAGCCATATTCATCTCGGTTTTCACGCCTAACTTCGCTTCAATGGTAGTCTCGCCGGTACGTTCATCCTTAAAGCTCATTGAAAAGGAAGTAGAAGACTGAGAAGTCTCTGCAAATGTTGCAAAGCTCCCATCTCCTGGAGGTCTTCTGAGGATTAGCAGTGGCAATTCAGGTGCCGTCGTAGCGAAATCGATATTTCTGGGGTATTGTCCCATGACACGTGCCTGGATGGTTGAAACCTTGGTCCTGATCCCACTAGGATCAGAGACCGTAATCTCCAGATTTTTTATATGGGGATAGACGATATTGGGTAGACCTGGTAAGACGCCATAGCGAATGTGTACTGGATGCTCCTCATCCTGGATTCCTGTAAAATCGTAGCTCAGTGTATCAGATTCATCATCACCATCGATGGATCGATCACTGACCCAATCCTTGATATGCACATTCCCTGAATCAATCAAGCACTCTCCACCGTAGTAATTCTCAAACACGGTGATATCCAGCGTATCAGGAATATTTTGTTCAAAGCCTACATGACCCACACTATTAATGTCCAATCCATCTACTCTAAAATCGAGGGCTGAACGGTAATTGAATTTGATCGTATCCTGATCTGTAGTCCAGACAGAATCCAGTGCATGATAGGATGCCTCCATATCAATGCTTTGACTATTAGCCATGAAATAGGGATCCATTAACAGCAGTTCTGGAATCCCTGACAATTGTGTATTCATAGCAACTGCCAGTGTGTAGTTGGAGGGTGGGATGTCCAGAAAAGCGTAGTCTCCATTGGCATCAACTGCCTCAGTCAAAGTCAGACACCCATCAATTGAACTCAGTGTCACAGTTGCCACGCTATCAGGACCCAGGGCATATTCACAAGCTCCTCCAGTAACGCTTCCAACAAGATTGCGCCGTTTCAGGTCGCTGAATGATTGACTCTGCGGTGTGGTTACACTGAAAAAGGTTGCTTTTTCCGGAGCGAAATGAAAGGCTTCTCTCCCACCTTTATAAGGTTGCAGCATCACGGTTTTTCCCGGTTCGACTTCCAGAAGATAATATCCTTCTGAATCCGTTCGTAAACCTCTGTAAACACCATCAACCCTTATTTCAACATTTGGCTCACCACAGATACCCGCGTCATCGTTGGTCACATAACCAGAGAGGGAGATCATATTGGTCACCGTGAAATCGAGTTCATTATCTGTAGAGTTAATTTGATTTAGAGTCACGAGACGATAGGGAGGACTGAATTCATGAAAAGGTTTTGAAGGCAGCACCCTAAAAGTCCGCCCTTCGCCAAAGTTCAAGTTTTTTACCTGATATGCACCTTCATGATCTGTGAACCACGATGGGTATACTGGTGCCTGGGAGCTGGACCAGGATCCTACAAAACTTGCATTATTCGTGGGGTCTGTCCCATTTATCAGTGTGTTTCCTGATCCCATGTCCATGTGAAAACAGGCTTGCAGGGTGGGATTAATCACCGCACCATCCGCGATATAATCATAAAGACGATTATAGTCTCTGCGAATCCTGGTGGAATCACTCTCCCCCCATTGCCCGTCACCATTCACATCGGTAAAAAACTCTCCAGATTCATATTCACCTGAACCATCCATATCCGAATAGGGTTCCATGAACATATCATCCCGTGCTTCATTCCACACTCTGAATTCATCCATTTTCCCATAGAACTGAAGTTCATCAGGTCCAGTTCCCAGAACAATAGATTCGCTGGTGGCAGTTTGCGGGGCTAACGGGAAGCTTGAGAAGCCGCCATTGACTCTCGCCAGCCACCCGTTGATATATAGTTTTAGTTCCGCTCCCTTTCTAACCAGGGCGACATGATTCCAATCATTCACTGCAATCGCTTGATCATCGTCACTTCCAACGACATGATCCGATGTTAACAGGGCAATCCCGTTTTGAAATAAACTGAGATAATTCAGCCCATCCGATGCCATCTTTAGTTCCCAGTTAGATCCTTTTGAAATAAGAGACATGGGGTTTTGAGAACTTGGATTGAACCAGAGCTCCATGGTCATTGAGTCGGAGAGTGACGCGTTGATAAATTCGTATATTTCACTCTGTGATAAAGTAATATGATCATCAACATCATTGAGATTTACGGCATTACCCCAGGCCGGCCCGTTTCCAGACTCATTTGTTACTTTAACCAGAGCATTAGGAATGGGTGAACCAAGTGACGTTCGAATAAACCCCGAAATGGCACCGTTGCTACTGGTCTTTCCAATGGCTAAACCAGCCATTGGAAGCGGCTGGTAAGTATTCACAGATTGAATACGGTTACTGCCTTGTACCAGATATTCATATTGCTGGCCTGCGGGTAAATCGATGTCTACAAATTGTTTCTCACTGGCTGGTAATTCTGCAAGAGGATTAGGGTTGTCAAGAAAATCTCTATAGATGCGATGCATGCGAGTTCCAGGCGGATCATTCACATCGTAGTGCCAATCAACGCGGACTTTATCTGCAAAAGCATCATAAGATGCTGTGACGATTGGCGTTCCCGGCGTACGAAGCATTCTAGACCAGAACCCCAGATTGACTTTGTTATTACCATCTGTCAAGGTTTGTCTGCTGACGATGGGCTGATCTACAATGATGCTGACTGTGCCTTCCAGCGTGTTCTCTCCAGTTGAGAGCGTTCCACTCATGTTACCGGCACCACCACTAATTATCAGAAAATCAACAGAGTATTGGTCATTACTTTGGCTCCAGGCAACTTGCTGTAACGCAAAAAGTAGGAGCATATTCAAAAGAATATGATATTTCTTTTGCATGAGATGCCCCTTTATTTGGAGTTGAGCAGTGCTTTTATTTCGGCTAAGTCGTTTTCAAGTTTTTCGATGCGTTGTTCGTAAGCATTATGCTGTTCAGTTGTAGAAATCGGGCGATCGCCTCTCATAGCTGAAGCGCTTACGGGGTTACCACCAATCGCATTTGCCCAAAGTGCTCCGTTTTGATCCTTCCAATAGAACCCTATATAGCCGCCATCAACCCCGCCCATTAACAAGGTATTGTTTGGGGCATTATTCAGGGTGTTGATCGAATCATAGTAGTCGGCAACGGCATTTTCCACCCGGATAGGATTCGGTACATTCGCAGCATTCACATGCAGTGGCTTCGCAGGGGTAAATGTGCCAATTCCGGCCCATCCATTCGTGTTGACTCTGAAAAGAGTCGAATCATGAGGAACACCTGTGATTGGAGCCTTGGTTACCCATAATCCAGATTGTGATACAACAACTGAAACAGGGGTAGTAACCATCCCAGGGTCGTTGATGCCAGTATTAATGGCTGTATAATCGCCATAATAGGAGTCCCACCCAGATTGTAGAATAAAATTGTCATCGCTGCTCTTGATACCACCATGGATAGGGATGCTGATATTGCCGTTTACCAAGATATTTCCGCTCACATGCAATTTTTCCAGCGGATTTGCTATTCCGATACCGACATTTCCGGATTGGGGAAAGACATTATCGACTCCGTTCAGGCCAGAAATAATGGAATAGGGTGATAAAATCAGTTTGGTCCGCGGGCTAAGTTCACTATTGTTATCTATTTGAAGACTCAACCAATATTCTACATTAAAATCCAACCCTGCCATGCTGGTCACATCACCAAGTACTGCCGTAAAAACACCATTCAAAACGTACAGCGTCTGAGTTTCCGTCCACACCGCTGAGCCTCCAGTGCTTCCAGTATAGAGACGAAAGGTGAACCCATAATTTGCATCACCTAGTGACTGTCCGGTATTGTCTCGGGCAACCCCTTGAATACTCAGGTTTTGTGCAAAGAGACCTGTTAATAAAATAAGAAAGGCTACGATTCTGGTCAGAATTGAATAACGCATGAAATGCTCCCTCTAGTTATGAAGTATTAATTACAAATTCTATATCTGATTGATTTTTTTGGCTTTTCCGATGTTCTGGATGTCGTTTTAATTGGCTGTAGTTTAATGATCGATGAATTGAGGTAGATAAGAGCAGTTGTTCCAGAGATCTGCAGAAATGCACGAATTTGGTTCGGACAGTAATCAAAAATTGGTATTTGTTAAGAATTGCAATCCCTCTGTGGGATGATCATTTATTCTAAATCCATATTTACATAAGATTAAGATTTAGCATCCTACATTCTACATTAGTTGCTAAATATAAACTATGCAGAGTATTATACAAGAAATGTGGATTTGATTGAAGTTCAGCCGTGATGTCAGCAAAAATTTATGTCAAGTTGCCGATATCGGTGTTTTTTCAAATAAACCGAGTTGATTTGACCAGGATTTCTGGTCAGAGTGGCAGAGATACCATCACCGAGGGCATAATTTCCGAAACCTGGTATCCCAAACACCCTTTTAGTGGCAGTTAGTACATTTCCCGCCATTCACACTATAACTGAAGATACTTAAGTCGTTAAAGCAATTCAGAATAATTATATCTGAATTTATCAGGGATGTCTACAGTATCTCTCTCATCAAACGAAAGCCATTTATGGGAGCTCTTCATCCATTTCTTTCTTCAAGCCTATTGCCAGACGAAGCCACTGTAATTTTATAAGAATATGTTATTATTTAATTGACTCTGAACTCAAAACGCCCACTAGAATACTAGCAAATACGAAATGTTTGACACCCTAAATCTCTGCCTAGCAGAGAGAATATAATCGCTCCAATCAGCAATTACTCCCCTGATTGGTCTCAAAAGGGGTATCTCATAATCCTGGCAATATATTGCGGTCTCATAAACGGCCGATACATAGACCCGCTGCCCCAGTAACGATCTATCATACCTACTCCCCCTGCATGACAGATAGATTTTTGCTCCCTTTAAAGGCGAAAATGTATCACCAGCTGCACATACTGTTTTGGGCATAAGTGTAAATGGCTGTGGGATAGGGAATTGTAAGATATTGTGCGGTGTCAGACCAATTCGGTTCATTTGATCTAAATAAATAAGAGATACTTTGGGCGGCTAACAAACCGTAGAAGGAGCCAATAATGAGCCCAAAGTCAGAAGTAGAGAGACGAGTAAAAGC
>Ga0307991_1001980_pt1 | contig 14078 bp, 11 predicted proteins | sample EllFjometagen131_FD_203146 | JGI IMG/M metagenome (GOLD analysis project Ga0307991, IMG submission 203146) | Marine microbial communities from Ellis Fjord, Antarctic Ocean - #131 | ecosystem: Environmental > Aquatic > Marine > Unclassified | place: Southern Ocean | collected 2014-10-08
CCGACTCATCCTGATCTGAGTGACCTCCTCAAACTGCGCTATCTCAATCATTAAATTCCCTTTTCGTTTTTCCTGACAGGAAAGGATTGTTATTCTGTTAAATTAGAATAAACACCCTCAATATTCACGAAAGCTATAATGATTTTGTGCCCTCAGTCAATACATTTGTTCTGTTCCGTTATATCTTTTTATCAGGTGTTCACTTTTAATTTTTAAATAACATTGTCGTGCAAATTTATGTTGCCGGGTAAAAATTTGGTGAGGTGTTCACTTTTAAGATTTCGAAACAATGCTAAAAAAATATATTGACAAACCCGAAAGTATTAGTTACGGTGAATTTAACTGTTCGGTTAAACCGTTCGGTCAAATTGATGTTGAAATGGGAGAATAACATTTATGCAGACTCGTGACAGGATCATGGAAGCGGCAGAGCAGCTATTCGGAGATGTGGGCTTCGATGCGACCTCGACAAGGATGATATCCGAATCTTCAAGTACCAATAAGGCCTTGATCCATTACCATTTCAGATCTAAGGAGGGTTTGTTCCTTGCGGTTCTCGATCGATATTTCGAAGTTTTATCGAGCAAGTTGCAGGGTGCGATCAATATAGATGGTCCTATCACGGCTAGGCTGTTAAACCTGATCAGTGTGTACATGGATTTTCTCGAGGAGAATATAAATTACATCCGTATCGTCCAGCGAGAGATCATGGGTGGGAAAAATATGGAACGGGTCATCAAACACATGGGTCCGATCTTTGAGATCATCCTGAAAGTGATGGCCGATTCGTACCCCCGGGCACAATCTGGTAACTTTCGCGTAGAGCAGCTAACAATAAGTTTTTATGGAATGGTTATCACCTATTTTACCTGCAGCGACGTCATAAAAGAGTTTTTACACGGAGACCCTATGTCCAAGGAAAGCATACAAGAGCGGAAGAATCATCTCCTAGCTATGGCCCAAATCATTCTGAAGGTGCTGGAGGAATAATGCTTATGCACGGATATAATGGTTTTATCCCCTGACGCTTTGCAAGGTGGGGGATTAGTTCCTTAGAAAAATAAAAGAGAAAGGAGAGATGTGTATGGAATATCCATTAGAAGGGATTCGTGTGCTCGCACTGGAGCAATACATTGCAGGGCCGGATTGCACTATGTGGCTTGCGGATAACGGGGCCGAGGTAATCAAGATTGAACGGCCCAAGGTAGGTGAGCCTAGGAGAAATTATCTCCCGATTGTTGAGGACGAAAAAGGGAACAAGGCTTTCGGGGGGTTCAAGGTCTACAACAGGAACAAGAAAAGCGTCACCCTAGATCTCAAGACTAAAAAGGGCAGGGAAATCTATAAGGAACTGGTCAAACACGCCGACATTGTGGTTGAGAACCTAGGTCCGAAGACCATCGAAAAGCTTGGGTTGGACTATGATGTCCTAGGAAAGATCAATCCGAGACTAATCTATGCTGGTATCAGCGGTTTCGGAAGGCTTGAGAAATTCAAGGGCATCTATTCCGACAGGCCTGCATTTGATCCCGTGATCCAGGCAATGGCCGGAATTCTCGATCATATTGGGGAGGAGGATGGACCGCCATTGTGGGGACTTCCAGGCCTGGCCGACCTTTTTACGAGTGTTGTTACTGGGTATGCCATTATGCTTGCCCTCTTCATGCGCGAGAAGACAGGGAAGGGTCAGTTCATCGATTCGAGCATGTATGACAGCATGGTCTCCCTCAATGCGATGTCGATTATGATTTACTCGTTTGCCGGGATGATCGTGCGCAGGGGTACTGCAGGGAAATTTCAATCCCCCATGGGCACCTTCAGAGTGAAGGATGGAAACTATGTTGCACTGCTTGTGGCCAATGAGTTTATCTGGGAACGATTTTGTGTGGCCATCGACCGTGAAGACCTCATCAAAGATCCCCGTACGATCAACGGATGGGAGCGGGTCGCTAACAGAGATTTTCTCGATCCCATAGTGAAAGAGTGGCTGGAAGCGAGGACCAGCGAAGAAGTGGTACAGGCGCTCTTGAAGGAAGGCGTGCCGGTGGGACCGGTTCGGAATTCGGAAAACCTGGTCAACTGCCCCCAACTCAAGGCCCGCAAGATGCTGTTGGAAATTGATGATCCAGTTGCCGGGAAACGCGTCTTCGCTAGGACGCCTTTCAGGATGACAGGTGTTAAGGAAGTTCCTGTAGTGACCGCCCCTGATCTGGGTGAACACACCGATGCGGTTCTTATGAAACTTCTCGGGTATGAACGGGAAACACTAGATCAGTTGCGGGAAGATGCTATCATTTGATCCCGCTGGTTGTATTTACAGGAAGGGAGGAAAACTGATTATGCGTGATGTTGTCGTAGTAAGTGCTGCACGGACACCTTTTGGAAAGTTCGGGGGGCTTTTGAAACAATTTTCCGCAGTAGAACTTGGCACTCTTGCAGTAAAGGCGGTGATGGAGCGGATAGACCTGGACCCAAAGAATGTGGACGAGCTTTTCATGGGTGTTGCGGTTTTGGCAGGTACCGCGTCAGTGGCGGCCCGCCAGATTTTGTTTACCACCGGGCTGCCGCCTGAGACGCCGTCTCTTACTTTGGACCGTGCCTGTTGCTCCTCAGTAACCTCGGTGGCACTTGCCATGCGGAACATCCTGCTGGGAGAGATTGACACAGCGATATCCGGTGGCATGGAGGCCATGAGCCAGACCCCTCTGGTGGCACGTAATGTGCGCTGGGGAGCCCGTCTCGGGGGGATAATGCTGGAGGAGCCTCTGTTCATGCGTAATCCCATCGCGGATGTGCCCATTGCGGTAGGTGTCGGCGAGGTCTCACTAGAACACGGATTTTCCCGGAAAGATCAGGATGAGTGGGCTCTCGGGAGCCATCAGAAGTATTTTCAGGCATTTGATTCAGGCAAGTTTTCCGTCGAGATTCATCCTGTAGAGGTGACTGTCGGCAAGCAAAAGATAATGATGGACGCGGACGAATCACCGCGCCGCGATACGAACATGGAAAAGCTGGCCGCACTTACCCCGGTGTACGGAGGCAAAACAGTCACCGCGGGGAATGCGCCGGGCCTCAATGACGGAGCCACAGCCTTTGTCCTGATGTCCAGGGAAAAACAGCAGGATATGAAGCTGGAAGCGATGGCCACCATCCTGTCCTATGCAAACATGGCAGGCGATCCTCTTTCATCGCCGTATATGCCGGCCTTGTCCATAGCCAAGGCTTTGAAAAAGGCAGGGCTTACCCATATGGACCTCAAGAGGATCGAGATAAACGAAGCCTTTGCCGCGACTCCCCTGGTTAGCATTAAGGTGATGAGCGACGGTGATGAGGCTTTGAGAAAGCAACTGCTGGCCATCACCAATGTGAACGGCGGGGCTGTGGCCATCGGACACCCGACAGGCGCCAGTGGGGCACGGCTTATCATGACCCTGATTTATGAATTACGCCGGCTCGGTGGGGGGTATGGAGCGGCCGCAATCTGTGGAGGCTACGGTCAGAGCGATGCTGTCATCTTGAAGGTTGATTAGGACCAGCAGATCCAGAGATGCCGCATCAAATCATGCTCAATAATGGGCAATACCATTCGAATATGTGGAGGGGTATTATGAAATCAGACAAGGTCAGTCTTACCTATGATTTAACGTACAAAGATGTCGTGGATATCCTGAAGATCATTGATGGTTCTACCAGCGAGGAGCTGCATCTCGAACTGGAGAATCTGAAGCTGGATGTCATCATGGGGAAGGGGAATAAGGCTGCGATCGCAGTGCCTGTTCCTGCGGCACCCAAACCCCAGGCACCGGTGCAGGTTCCCGAAAAAAAGATGTCTGCCGATGAAAAGAAGCCCAAAGCCGAAGCCGAGCTCTCCGGCATACCAATCCGTTCTCCCTTGGGTGGTACCTTTTATCGTTCACCGGCTCCGGGAGAACTGCCTTTCGCCAAGGAAGGGGATACGGTCAAGGCCGGGGATCAGTTGGGCATTGTAGAGGTCATGAAATTAATGAATTCCATTAGGGCTCCCCAGGACGGCGTTATTAAAGAGGTCTTGGTGGAAAACGAGTCAACGGTGGCCATGGACCAGGTACTGATGCTGATGGAACCGCTGCCCAAAAAGAAATCGAAGAAATAGTCGCCATAGAAGACAAATCAACATAGTGCAATGTTCGAGCACAATGACAGCAAGGCTGAACAAAATCAGCCACTATTATGAATGGAGGTGATATTGTGAATGAATTGCGCTTTAATGAAGAGACACTTCGTGATGGTCAGCAGTCCTTGTGGGCAAACCGTATGACCACGAAGGCCATGCTGCCTATTGCTTCAACCCTGGATAACGCCGGGTTCAGCAGCATCAACATCATGAGCGGTTCCGCCTTTGAATCCTGCGTCCTCTATCTTAATGAAGACCCGTGGGAACGGCTGCATCTCTTGGGACAGCTGATGTCAAAGACCGACCTACAGATATTGATCCGAGGCCGGAGTGCCTTCGGCTGGAGAAGGTTCCCCAACGATGCCATAGAACTCCTCATAAAATGCCTTAAGAATACCGGTATCCAGGGGATTGCCGTCTTTGATGGATTGAACGACATGAGTAATATCGCTTGGCACATCAAGGTTGCCAAGGATATCGGTCTTCAGATCCATCCGGCCCTAGTCTTTACGGACAGTCCGGTTCACACGGATAAGTACTATGGCGCAAAGGCAAGGGAATGTGTCGAGCTCGGTGTTGACAGCGTCACCCTGGCGGATGCAAGCGGACTGCTGACCCCTGAAAGGGTGAGAACCCTTATCCCTACCCTCAGGGAGGCTTTGGGCGATGGCAAGGAGCTCGGGTTTGTCAGTCATGATGCGACCGGGCTGGCTTCCGCCAACTACTTCGAGGCAATCCGCCAGGGAGTCAACAATGTGTCCACGGCGAGTCGGCCGCTGGCATACGGAAACTCTATACCATGGACCGAAGAGATCATCGCCTTTGCCCGGGAGCAGGGCTATGAGGTGAAAGTGAATGATCTCATGAGGAAGAAGATCGACGACCACTTCTTCTGGGTTGCGTACGACGACAAAAAACCCCTCGGTCAGCGCGTGCCCTTCAATCCCATAAAGGTCAGGAAATATGCCCAGCATCAGATACCGGGCGGGATGATGTCCCATCTCGTGAGCCAGTTGAAAAATCTGGAGCTCGAGCACCGGTTTCCCGAAGTTCTTGAGGAGGCCGGTCGTGTCCGTCAGGAACTCGGGTACCCGGTCATGGTCACGCCTTTTTCCCAGATCGTTGGTGTACAGGCCGTTTTTAATGTCATTGAGGGAGAGCGCTACAAGACCATGCCCTCTGATCTCCTCCAATATGCCCGCGGTTATTATGGCAAACCCGCTGCACCCATTGATCCAGATATTCTTGACCGCATTTTCGAAGGTAAGTACGAAGAGCCTGTTGACCAGGAGGAATTTTTCTTGGAGCCTCTGGTGGACAAGGTCAGAGCTAAAATCGGGGCTTATCGCTCCGACGAGGAACTGCTCCTGGAATTGTTTTTCAGTCACCCGACCCTTGAGAAGTTTCACAAGAACAAGAAAACCATAGAATTCCCGGTGACCAGGCTGCCGCTGTCTACCCTGATACGCGAGCTATCAAAACGCAAAGATATCAGCAGGGTGCGTCTGCAAAAAGGTGCGCTTCGATTGGAACAGATATTTTAAACGGTTTGATCCTGCTGAATTTTTAAGTAACAAAAAATGAGGGAAGGGGGATCTTTTCTTTCAGAACATAAAAGGGTTCTGTCTGAATGTCATACCTTATTGAATGTCACAAAGCCCATAGAATCATTATTTGCGACGAGATTTTTTATTTTTTGAAAAGGGGGAGACGAACAATGAAAAACAAGGCAATGCCGGATGGGTATCTTATGTCGAAATCATATTCATTCTATGTTTTTGGCCTGCTGTTTCTGCTCTATATGTTCGATTACATGGACCGCATGGTGGTGGTCGCGCTCTTTCCCTATTTAAAGAGCGACTGGGGTCTGAGTGATACCCAGTGTGGCCTGCTGGTATCCGCGGTATATTGGTCAATCGTGGTCCTCTCGGTTCCTATTTCCGTGGTCATTGACAGATGGAGCAGAAAAAAGAGCATCGGGTTGATGGCTGTTATCTGGAGTCTGGCGACTGCCGCTTGTGCATTCACAACAAGTTTTTCACAGCTCTTTGTCGCTAGGACCGTGATCGGTGTCGGTGAAGCCGGATATGCACCCGGAGGAACTGCGATGCTTTCAGCCCTGTTTCCTGAAAGGATACGTTCAATGATGGTGGGCCTGTTCACCGCCGCTCTTCCCATGGGTAGTGCTATCGGGATTGTGGTCGGAGGAATAATCGCCGCCCGATTCGGCTGGCGCCACGCCTTTGGGATTGTAGCCTTGCCAGGCTTTGTTATAGCTATTCTATTCTTTTTTGTACGTGATTACAAAACAGTTGGTCTTGAGAAAACAGTTGGTCTTGAGAAAACAGTAGATCTTGAGAAAACAGTAGATCTTGAGAAAACAGTAGATCATTCGAGCGAACTTAAAAAACAGATGTCTGCAATAGATATTATCCGTCAGTTCACGCGCACTCCGTCTCTTATCCTGACCTACATTGCCTTTGCCGGTAGTATGTTTCTGACGGCATCGTATTTGAGCTGGCTGCCCTCCTACTTTCATAGGGTCAACAACGTTCCGATGGAGAAAGCGGCATTAATGAGTAGCGGGGTCATGATACTGGCTATCATCGGTTTTCCGCTCGGCGGCTTTCTGGTGGACAGATGGCGCAGAACCAGGGTGAATGCCAGATTGCTGTTTCCTGCGATCACTTCGTTTCTGACCGCAGTGGTCTTTTTCTGTGCGTTTTTTTACTTCACCGGATCTAAACAATATTATCTGCTGTTGCTCGGCGGTGTCCTGGCGTCTGCGTTTTCTCCTGCGGCAATTGCTGTGACCCAGGATGTGGTCCATCCGGGACTCAGGGCTACATCGTACAGCTTTTGCGTTATCGCCCAGAACCTGCTGGGCGCTTCACTCGGGCCGCTATTTGTCGGCATGATCTCTGACAAGTACGACATAAAAACAGCTCTCACCATTGTGCCGGCTGCCGCTTTGGTAGCTGCGATACTGTTCTTTATTGGATCGCTCTTCTACAGGCGGGATCTGGCAAAGGTCGAGCGGGTGGAGATCTGCGTGGAAAAGTAAATGGAGCAGCGACGACAACTGGCCGGCCAGAAGGTGCCGAACAACAAAGAATTGAATATCAGGAGGATGTGTATGAATGTAATCAATGCGGATGATGTCATTCAGCTTTTGGGGGTGATCGGAGAATCGAAGATTGATAGTTTTTGCTTGGAACTGCTTTCTCTCAAGTTGCAGGTGAACAAACACAGGAATATCGAAGATGATATTGACAGAGAATCTTCCGAAGTCAAGGCCGCGCATGAGGGCCTGGTACCCATAAGGGCACCCGTGCTGGGTCTTTTTTGCATCGCAGAGCATCACGGTGCACCTCCGTTTGTCGAGGTGGGCCAGATCGTGGAGCAGGGCGCTGTGCTGTGCCTGATTGACGTGCTTGGAGAACTGCATGCCGTGAAGGCTGATCTTCCAGGCCGTATCAGGGGAATTAGTGCCTTGGATGGCCAGATGGTGGAGTTTGATCAGCAGATCTTTTCTCTGGAAAAGATCGAACAACAATAAAGGAGGTTGTCCCTTGGAAAGGCATATCTCGCGGATATTTATCGCGAACAGGAGTGAAATTGCCGTCCGCATTATTCGGGCATGCAGAGAACTTGGCATAGAGTCCGTCGTGGCGGTTTCACAGGTGGATCAAGACAGCCTGCCGGCAAGGATTGCTGACAGGGCCGTGTGCATCGGTTCGGCTCCGCCAGCCAAGAGCTACCTGAATGTAAATGCTATTGTGGCTGCTGCGTTGGGGAGCGGAGCGCAAGCCATCCATCCAGGATACGGCTTCCTAGCGGAACGGCCCGATTTTCCTGAGTTCTGCGAACGTTACGGATTGATCTTCATCGGGCCGAAGGCTGAAAACATACGGCAGATGGGAGATAAACTCTTTGCGCGGAAGATGGTAACTTCGTTGGGTATTCCCGTCATCCCCGGATCGGAACTGGTGACCAATGTGAAGAAGGCAAAGGGTGTTGCAAAAAAGGTGGGCTACCCGGTTCTCCTGAAGGCTGCAGCCGGAGGGGGCGGAAGAGGCATGAAGATTGTCCGGGAGCCTAAAGACCTTTCATCCAACTTCCTGGAGGCATCGGCTGAAGCCAGGACTGCATTCGGAGACGACAGGATGTTTATTGAGCACTATATCTCCAATGCACGTCATATTGAGATCCAGATCATCGGGGACCATGCAGGGAACATTGTCCATCTATTTGAACGCGACTGCTCTCTCCAGCGCCGGTATCAAAAGATGGTGGAGGAGGCACCCTCGCCCAACCTTACCCCGCAGCTCAGGAAAGAGATGTGCGAGGCGGCTGTGTCGATTGCCCAGACAATGGGTTACGTAAGCACGGGCACCATAGAATTTATCCTGGATCAGGATGAGAACCGCTTCTTCTTCATGGAGATGAACACGAGGATCCAAGTGGAGCATCCCGTAACCGAGATGATCACCGGCATTGACCTGATCCACGAGCAGATTCGGGTTGCGGCAGGACACCCCATCAGCTTCAAGCAGGATCAGGTGAAAATCAGTGGGCATGCCATTGAATGCCGAATCAATGCCGAATCACCGGGCGCTGATTTTCGCCCATCGCCGGGCGTAATTACACAGTGGGACTTTCCTGAGGGCAATGGGCTACGCTTAGACACTCATTGCTACCGCGGTTATATGGTCCCGCCCAATTACGATTCCCTGTTGGCAAAGGTAATTGCTACCGGTAGTGATCGTTCAATGGCCATAGAAAACATGCAATCCGCCCTAGCGAAATTCACGGTCTCAGGTATCGATACAACGCTCCCGTTCCATCAGTATATCCTACAGAATGAGGATTACCGGTGCAACAGGATCAACACCTCATGGATAGAGAACGTACTGCTCAAAGAATACCAGTCTCTTTCTAGTGCCGGGAAGTGATATCCTGATGAGATCACACGGGCAATGCATGCAAAGAGCTGAACAACGCAAGAGGAGGTAAATTGTAGATGAATGTGGTATTCAGCCAGTTCAAGACATTCTGGCAGTGGCAATGGAGGATGCATTGCAAGGCAAAGAGGCTCTTGTCTTCGTTATTCTCGAAGGCCGAAGAGAGCCCTTCTATATGCCAAGCACCGGTAGACATCGAAACAGTTACATACAGTAAGGATCGGGGATTGGTCGGTATCCCGGCTTCACCCCCAGATGATGAGAAAAATGAAGCTGCTCTGTCCGCTGAATATTCCCTGCGCAACAAGATCGGACTTTTATTGGGGCCGGCGCTTTTGCTCATCATATTCGCCCTGTCCCCCTCCATGGGTATGTATGACACCACGGCAAAGATCATTTTGACGCAGGAAAAACAGGAGGTGTTGAATGTAGGGGCCGCCGGTGGCATGCTGATCCTCAATGATAAAGGAATGGTCCGTGACATCCCGGACACGAGAAATTTTCTCCAGTGGTTGGAGATACAATTCCCTGAGATTCATGAGGAGATAGTAAAAAAGACCAGGGCCATGAAAAACTGTCTGGCAGTGCTGGTATTGATGGTTGTCTGGTGGATCTGTGAATCCATCCCTTGGGGAGTAACCGGGCTCATACCCGCGGCACTGTTCCCCCTTATCGGTGTTTCCAACGCGGCAAAGACATGTGCACCATATGCCAACAAGGTGGTCATCCTCTTTATCGCGGCCTTTTTCATTGCCCAGGCCATGTTGAAATGGAACGTTCATAAAAGGATCGCCCTGTTCATAGTGGATAAGATAGGCTCCAGTCCGAGAAGAATCGTACTGGGATTCATGCTGGCCTCGGCGTTTCTCTCCATGTGGATCTCCAACACGGCTACCGCATTGATGATGATGCCCATGGGCATGGCGATTATCCTGCATACAGCAGAAGTGGGCAAGCGTTTACAGCGGGAGGGAAAATTGACTGATGTCGATTTCACTCCAGGACTGTACGTATTTGGCACTTGTCTCATGCTCGGCATCGGATACGGCAGTAATGCTGGCGGCATGGGTACCCTGATCGGAACCCCCCCCAACATCATCTATGCAGGGCAACTGGCATTTCTCTTCCCGGGTGCGCCGCCTGTTGATTTTGCAAAATGGCTCATGTTCGGATTACCCATGTGCCTGATCACCACGCTGGCCCTGTGGGCATTGCTCGTATTTGTCATGCACAGACCCGAGATCACCGAGATCCCGGGCGGGAGTGAGATAATAAAAGAGGAGCAGCGAAATCTTGGTCCATGGAGCAGGGGAGAGAAGATTGTCGGCACGATATTTCTGATTACCGCACTGTGCTGGATCTTCGAATCCGAGAAGCAGATCGGAGGGATCACCATTTATGGTCTGCAGACATTCTTCCCCTGGGTCCACGACTCCACCATCGCCGTATTTATGGCGATCCTGCTTTTTGCGGTTCCGGTAAGTCTGAAGAAATCCGAGTTTGCCCTGACATGGGATTGGGCCGTAAAGATCCCTTGGGGACTGATTCTGCTGTTCGGGGGCGGTTTTTCCCTGGCCAGCGGCATCCATTCCACAGGTGCCGCCACCTGGGTGGGGAATCATTTGGCCGTATTCGCCCACTTGCCCATGACCGGGCTCATGTTTGGCATTGGTGCCATTGTATCCGTGATATCAACCGTGTGCACGAATACTGCCACTTCCACCATATTCATGCCCATCCTCGGCACCATGGCCATGGCAACGCATTTTGATCCCAGATTTCTCATGGTGCTGGGATGTCTTGCATCACAGTGTGCCTATGCACTGCCGGTTGCTGCAGCTCCTCTGGCCATCTGCTTCGGTACAGGCTACATCAGGATGCCGGATTTCGTGAAAACAGGCATCCTGGCATCGATTATCGGCATCATTATCGTTGTGCTGGGTATCATGATGTTGTTGGGCCCGATGTTCGGTATCTCCGCACACGTCATGCCACCGTGGGCGCATTGATCAGACAGGCTGAAACAGTGAAAGAACGGGGGCGTATATGAGGAACAAGATTGTTGTTGTTACCGGAGCGGCAAGCGGAATTGGTGCGGCGATTTGCCGGAAATTCGGGGAGCAGGGCGCATGGATTGCACTCCTAGATATGGATGAGAAGGGCCTTGATGCCCGGGTGCAGGAACTTTCCCAAAAGGGCATCAAGGCCTTCGGGCAGGTGTGCGACGTCACGGACCAGGAACAATGCTTGTCCGTAATGCAGGAGATAATCCACCGCTGTGGAGGCATAGATGTCTTGGTCAACAATGCTGGCATAACCCAGAGATGTCCGTTCATTGAGGCGAGCATTTCCATGTACCGCCGCGTTATGGATATCAATTTTTTTGGTGCAGTACACTGCACGATAGCGGCCATAGAGAGTCTTATGAAACGCAAGGGCCAGATCATAGTGATATCGAGTATCGCAGGATTGACCCCGGTACTGGGGAGGACGGGTTATAGTGCGAGTAAGCACGCCCTACATGGATTCTTCGGTACATTACGGGCCGAGATGAGGGCACATGATGTTCATGTGCTCATCGTCTGCCCCGGCTTTACCCGGACCGATCTACAGTCCAGGGCGCTGGGTGGTGACGGAAGCATAACGACGCACCCTCAATCGAAGGTCGGCAGGCAGGCATCACCCGAAGACGTGGCGAACGCGGTATACCGCGGGGCAGTCAAACGGAAGAACCTGCTTATCCTCACTGTGGTGGGGAAGCTTTCCCACTTGATTTACAAGATAAGCTCCAAGTTGTACGAACGCATCATGGAAAAAGGCTTAAGAAGGGAACTGGAACGATGATAGGTGCAGAAGACGGAGCAGCCTGAATCATGAAAGGTGCTGCTACCCCTCAGTTTACCCTGCGTTCCTTGTGAGCCCAGTATCCTTCCCTGACTGCTCGCCGGGCGATCTTACCGTTGGGATTCTTGGGGAGTTCTTCTACGAAGTCTATGAACCTGGGTTTCTTGTAGCTGGCCAGTGATTGTCTGCAGTAATCGATTAAATCCTCTCCCGAGACGGCTGCTCCTTGGTGGAGTTTTACGACGGCCATGACGGCCTCGCCCCACTTCTCGTCGGGAATGCCGATCACGCAGGCCTCGAAGACCGCTGGGTGGGAGTAGAGTATCTGCTCAACCTCTGTGGGGTATACATTGAACCCGCCGGTAATGATCGTATCCGACTTGCGGTCCACTATGTAGATATAGCCTTCCTCATCCACCTTGGCCATATCGCCGGAATGAATCCAGCTATCCTTGATCGTCTTTTTGGTCAGTTCGGGTTCCTTATAATAACCCTTCATTACATCCGGTCCGCGCACAACAATCTCCCCAATCTGCCCCGGGGATACCCTCTCCCCCGTTTCACTTACCACCCGCACCTCCGACTCGAAGACGGCTCTGCCGCAGGAGGCAAGGCGCGACCCATTGTTGTCGCGCAGAGCTATTACGTGATCTTTTGCTGTGAGAATGCTAGAGAACGAGGTGGTTTCCGACATGCCATAACCCTGGATCAGAATAGGACCAAAAAGGTCCATCGCCTGCTTGATTCTCGTTATGGACATGGGGGCAGCACCGTAGAACACGCCCTTCAGGCTGCTCAAATCGAAATCTTTGACTCCGGGGTGGGAAAGAATCATGTTGATTATAGTAGGAACCAGCAGCATGTAATTCACCTTTTTTAGCTGGATGGTTTCCAGAAGGACACCAACATCGAAGCGACCCAGAATCAGGTTGCACCCGGCGGAATACATGACCGGCATGAGAAGCATGCCGGAAGAGTGGGTGAGCGGACCCACGTGAGCAAAAACATCGCCGGGTTCGATCTTTATCCCCGGAATCATGCATGCCTTGCGGATCATGGCCATCCTGTTACCATAACTTTGCATGATAGCCTTGAGCTTGCCCGTTGTTCCCGAGGTGTATGCAAGAACGGCCAAGTCATCTTCCTCGACCTCAATATCCGGCGCCGCCTCGCTGCTCCCGGCCAAGAGGTGTTCATACGAAATATCGCCATCATGGAGCTGGTCCAAGCCGATAAAATATTTTACCGATTTTAGCTTTCTGTTATTTTTTGCCAAGCTTTCACCATGTGACGCATCGGTAATGATCGCGTCCGCTTGTGAATCGTTCAATACATGTATCGTTTCTGCCTCGGACAGTCGCGCATTCATCGGGATCCTGACTATGTCGGCCTTGTAGCATGCTACCTCGAACTCGACAACCTCGGGGCGGTTCCAAGTCTGTATCGCGACACGGCCACCCTTTCCCAAGCCCAGTGACAAGAGGCCCTGAGCCAGTTGGTTTGTTCTGCTGTCCAGTTTGCGGTACGGCATGCTTCCTCCCGCATACATGAGGGCCGTGCTATCAGGGTAATAAATTGCACTTCGGGTGATGTATCTGCCTAGATTCATATGATTCCCCCCAGATGATCTCTAACACTATCAAAAAGTTATCACCTATTTTCGTCCACGTCAATCTGGGCGATTCCCGTAAAGGAGATTCTTGAGGAATACGGAATGGGTGAAGAGGCAGCTGTTGTCTGGTAGGATGACCTTTATATTTGTCTAAAGAAGGCCCGGTCCGGGAACAGGATCGGGCCTTCTTTTTGCAGAAATCACGGTAGATTTATCTGTACATGGAAGCCATGATGTACGGAAGAAGGAGACTGAAATTTCATCACAGAGAGATTGAGAACTTGACAATGTCGGGATGAATAACTACATATGAGATTACTGGAGGAAAAAATGACTGTAAAAGAATTGTTGAAACATGCCGAGAAATTTGAGGTAGATACCTACAAGCTATCCCGGAATTTCAGAGAAAATCACATTTCATTCACCGGAGCCCCCGAAAAGCATCCTTATGCGGATGACAAGATTATACTCATCCCGGATCCATTCAGTACGAACATATCATATT
>Ga0307991_1001982_pt1 | contig 14070 bp, 10 predicted proteins | sample EllFjometagen131_FD_203146 | JGI IMG/M metagenome (GOLD analysis project Ga0307991, IMG submission 203146) | Marine microbial communities from Ellis Fjord, Antarctic Ocean - #131 | ecosystem: Environmental > Aquatic > Marine > Unclassified | place: Southern Ocean | collected 2014-10-08
ATGGCTTACGGGCTCAAATTGCGGAAAATACCCAAAGACCAGATTGATGCTCAGGTGCAGCAAACTGCCTCTATACTCGGTTTGGAAGAATATCTGGATCGCAAACCCAAGCAGCTTTCCGGTGGACAAAGACAAAGAGTTGCCTTAGGCAGAGCAATTGTCCGTAAACCCCAGGTATTTCTCTTTGATGAACCGCTTTCTAATCTGGATGCAAAGCTCAGGATCCTGATGCGTGCTGAGATCAGTAAGCTACATAAAAAGCTTGATACCACCATGATCTATGTAACTCATGATCAGGTGGAAGCCATGACCATGGGAGATAGAATAACTGTTCTTAATGACGGAATTATTCAGCAGTGTGACACTCCCCTCAATCTCTATGATCATCCCAAAAACTTATTCGTTGCCGGATTCATAGGAAGTCCTGGCATGAATATGATCTCTGGGAATATCACATCAGACAAAAGCTTAAGTTTCACAGCAAAAGGTATCATTATCCCGATCCCAGCAGAATATCAGAAGGATTTGCAGCCTTATATTCAAAAACCTGTTACCCTGGGAGTGCGTCCGGAAAACATCTACATTGATTCTCAAGCTGCTACAAAGGCAATTGTTGAGGTCGTGGAACCCATGGGTAATGAGATAATTGTTTATCTTGCTGTAGGAGATAGTCACATTCTGATGCGAATGGAAGAAAGACTTCCCTTAAAACCGGACGATATAGTTAACATCACCTTCAAAGACCTGCATCTCCACTTCTTTGACAAAACAACAGAGGAATGCATTAATTTTAAACTATGATATAATTCTCAGCGAATTATAAAAGCAATATTCTATGCAGATTGGGAGTGGAGCTCCCAATCTGCATAACTTTTTCCTGAAAGAGTTCAACCCCGGACATATATGGAATTCAATTCCATTTCTGTCGGTCTTGTTAACAAAGTCCACCCCGTTAACAATGTTCACTTCGTTCACCCAGTCCACAAAAAAGCGTCCAACCGAAACATGGTTTCCCTGTAGGGGATACCAGTTTATCAACATTATTATTTGACAATAAGATATGTTTTGATTATCTTGGATAATAGAAAAAATATAAGGCTGATAAAGCAAATAATGGAGGTGATTATGAGGAGAATGTTAACTTTATTGATAATTATGGGAGCACTATTTTTATGGGCAGAAGATGTGACATTTAATGTAAATATGAACTATCAGATCTCATTAGGTAATTTTGATGTAGAAGTAGATTCTGTTGATGTGGCAGGAAATTTTAATGGTTGGGGTGATATTCCTATGATAGGAGAAGATCTTGATGCAGACGGGATTTACTCTATGACGGTTACTGATCTTGAAGAGGGATTTGCTTGCGCATATAAATTCAGGATCAATAGTAACTGGGGTACTTCCGAATTTCCAGGTGGTGGAGCTGATCGTTCTTACACGGTAGTTACCGGAGAGAATATTGTGGATCACTGGTATAACGATGAAGAGATGCCCAGTGTTTTTGCTGATGTAGTCTTTACGATAACTGATGGAACTGAGAATTATCTGGACATAAAATTTAAGAGTTCTTTTAATGATTGGGTATTGTACCAGATGACAGATGATGGCGTGGCACCTGATGAAGTGGCAGGAGATCATGTCTGGACAGTATTGGTGGAAGATATTCCCAATGGTACACATACCTGGGGTGCGATAGAGGATGACGGCTCCCAGTGGGGCATCTGGCTGATCGAGGGAGATGATCTGGAATATACTGTTGATGATGAAGGAAACGTGAGTGGACTGACTGACTACGTTATTGATCCTGGCAGTATGCAGGATGTTACTGTTACTTTTCAGGTTGATATGAACCAGGTACCAATTATTGGTGACGTTACTATAGCTGGCTCATTCAATAGCTGGACTATTCCCGGGGAAACAATGTCTGATGATGATATGGATGGTATTTATACAATAGATATATTGCTACCCTCTGGTTCACCCATCAATGAACAATATAAATATTTGAATGGTGACGTATATGAAGATATAGAAAACCGTAGTTTTATGCTGGATGACAGTGTTACTGAGCAGGTATTACCTGTGGATTATTTCAATAATATGAATCCTGATGACTATCTGGAACAAACTGTGATGCTCACGATCTATGTAGATATCGAAGATACGGTGTTTGACACTCTTTCAGTATGCGGAAATGTGGCACCCCTGGACTGGGATTTTGCTGCTAATAACCATATGCTGACTTTGTCTGAAGGCACCATCTGGACTATTGACATCACGTTTAATGAAGGTGCTTACCGTTATCTGGGATTTAAGTTTGCCATTGACGGGCAGGATCTGGAAGCAGGATTTAATGAAAATCATACAGTGACGCTGGATGAATCAGAGTTGTCACAAACTGCATGGTGCGTCTATGGAGTGATGGGTCCCACAACAGGTGAAGATAATGATGTGATCATTCCTGATCAAAGCGGATTGGTAAATTATCCAAATCCCTTCAATCCAGAGACCGTGATCGCCTATCAAATCCCGGTGCAGGAAGAAGGTGTATTGAGCATTTATAATTTCAAAGGACAGCTCGTGAAAACCTATACCGGTATTACAGGAACAGGTTCAATTGTCTGGGATGGGAAAAATGAATCAGAAGATAAAGTAGCTTCAGGTTTATATTTTGCCAAGGTTAAAGCAGGTGACTGGCAGCAGACACGTAAGATGATGATGCTTAAATAAGCGCAGGCAATATATAATTTTAGGGCAGGCTGATAGTCTGCCCTTTTTTATTTATCAAAAGCATAAAAGACGAGAATTATCATTATCAATTTGATAAGCAATTAACTTGGTAAGATATAGAACAAAATAAATAAACCAATTAACTAAATAAATAATATAATTAATTATAACAATATGATAAATATCATGTTTAAATCTTTGGTACGCTTTCTGCAATAAGTATATTATAACAGATATTTCAGGAGGCAGTTATGAAAAAATGTTTAGTATCCAGTTTCATACTTCTATTAGTGCTGCTGGCAGGGGCAGAAGAATTTAAAACAGATAATTACAGATTTAAGGCAGATATGTCTTATACCAATGAAGAAGTAAATCAACCAATTACCAGGGAAAATCCCTATTCGGAGTGGGAAACCCAGCCTATAGAATTAATGACCAATTATGCAGATTACTTTCAATGCTATAATCAGGTACCACTGGCAAATCAACCAGAGGAACTGGGTGGTGGAATTTATATCATGTACCGGGTTATGGATCAGTGTGGTTATAGTGAAGTATGTTTTAGTTATATCGATTCAGAAGGAAATATGTTGGCAACTTCAGGTACTGGTAATTCTGGAGCATATTGTGATGCAGAAGTAGATCAGCAGACCGGAGACGTGTTTGGCTGCTGGCATGTACCGGTTATGGAAGATCAAACCATTGACTGCATGATGAATTATGATCTATATCATGTACTATATGAGCCGGGTTTATGGAAAGACCCAGAGATCACCGTGATCAATTCTGATGAAATGGATGAATATGATCCCACGGGAAATGATGAATTCATCTGGCCCGAGATCAAAATCGGTGCTTCTCCCATAGCAGGAAAGCAAAGGGTATATCTGATCGCCAGCAATCATAATGATTCTGACGGCGAGAATGGTTATCCATCTGAAAATGTGATGATCTGCTATGCAGACTTCTCAGTTGAAGACCAAAACCTGCAGAGTGATCTCGACTGGAATTATACTACAATTCCCACAATGAATAATTGGAATTCTGAGCAGCCAGCATGGTACCGTTCATTTAAAGCATTCACAGTTATTGAAAATAAGCTCATTTTTATGGGTTATAAGGTCCCGGCAGATAATTCTGACGAACCTGATCAGATGCTCTGTTTTATTAATGATAATTATGGTGAAGGCGAGTGGGAGGAATATTATCAGGACTGGGAATTTGCAGAGGAAAATCCATCATTTTATAATGATGCCACTGGGGAGACCTGCTACCTTTATTCAAATCTGCAAAATAGCCCCACAGTACCATATCCAGAGGTTAAGCAGCAGATCATGCATTCGGGATGTTTCAACCTGGTGCCTACACATAATAATACACAAGTGATGTGGCCCGGAGCGATGGGGATTACTTATAATGACGGCACAGAGGATACTTACCACGCTAGATGGTTTCAGGTATATCCCAAGGTTTTCTCCTTTGATCTGAATACTCATGAATTCAGTTTCACAGACGTGTATCCAGCCGGAGCAAATCCCCGTGATGATGTACCAATGAAACCCTGGGATCTTGATGAAGATGGGGAAATTGATTCTTATGATACCACTGGATTTCCTGTTTGGGCACAGGACTGGCCCCTCTTTCACTGGGATACTGAGTCCAGCTTCTATTATAATGAATATTATCTGAGCGTTAATGAAGATAATGGCTGGATGGCTATGGTCTGGATGGATGGAACAAAGGCAACGGCAGCCCATGAAAACTGGAATGGCTATGATGATTATCTGGCAAAGCCGGAGATCGCTATCTGCATTTCCACAGATTGGGGTGAAACCTGGAGCGAGCCTATGTTCCGCAATGCCTGCTGCTCAGATGAAAACTATGATCAAGAACTGCAGTTCATGATACCATGTTTTATATATCCCGGAGAACAGATAATTGATGAAGGAAATGGTTATGGCATTCTCCCGCTTTTCTTCCTTGATGATAATGATTATGGTTCCTATCACTGCTGTCAGCAGGGGATGAATAATGGTTCCACTTTTGTGTATGGTTCATTAAGGGTCTTTTTTGGTGAGATCATCACAGAAAACGATGCTGAGCTTTTAGAAACGCCTATTTACAGTATGAATTATCCTAATCCTTTCAACCCGGAAACTAATATTATGTTCCAGAACAAATTTGCCGGTGAAGTGGAGATCGATATATATAATATGAAAGGTCAAAAGATAAGGAATCTGCTCTCAGATGAATATCCAGCAGGAACTCACAGCGTAATCTGGAATGGCAAAAACGATAAAGGTAATATTGTTGCCAATGGAATGTATCTATATCAGGTGAAAACAGAAAGATATTCCACCACTCAAAAAATGATCATGATGAAATAAAATAAAATATTGAGTTTAGATGCAAATGCAGATTGACTTAAGGCTTTTTGGGTGGCAAGGGCTGCTATCAAGTCAATCCACTGGGTACAGTGTCTTAACGTATAGCTTATAAAAAAAAGGAGGAACAATGGCAAGTGATAATAAAACGCAGGAAACAAAGTCGGTTGACACTGATAGATCAAAGAATACAGAAAAGTTTTATTATAACTGGATAGTATAGTTATTAGGTACTATTATGAAAAGTCTTGACAGGAATATTGATGTTTAACATTATTCTAAAGTAGAGAATTAAATATCAAATATAAAAATCAAATGAAATAATATAAATTTTAACAAGGAGGCAAATATGAAAAAGCTTTGGTTACCCTTGATAATTTTCATAGTGTTCATGGCAGGATGTGATGAAAATACCACATCAGCTGATGAAGTGTCGGTGATACCGGCAATGATCCTGGTTCCTTCAGGTGAATTAGAAATGGGTTGCTGCCAGGAAGACAGCAATCTTAATGAGCAACCGGTGCATTTAACGTATGCGAGTTCATTTTACATGTCAAAATATGAAGTTACTCAAAAGGAATTTCTACAAATTATGGATTACGTTCCCGATGATGGTTACGGAATAGGTGACGATTATCCCGTATTTGGTGTAAGCTGGGAAGAAGCGATGGCATATTGTAATAATCGCAGTAATGCTGAAGGATTAGAACCTTGCTTCAATCTGGCAGATAGTACCTGTAACTGGGCTGCCAATGGTTATCGTCTTCCTACTGAGGTAGAGTGGGAATATGCTGCCAGAGGTGCTGGATGTGATTTGTCCTTAAATTATGCAGGGGCAGACATCATAGATGACGTAGCATGGTATCTATTGAATTCCGGGAATCAGACGCACAAAGTTGGGCAAAAACTGCCTAATAGCCTGGGATTATATGATATGAGCGGAAATGTGTGGGAATGGTGCTGGGACTGGTATTCTGATGAATATTACCAGGAGAGTCCATATTCTGATCCAAAAGGTCCAGAAACTGGCTATTTCCGGGTAGTTCGCGGCGGTGGATGGTATAATGAAATGTGCTTCTGCTGCTGTACATTCAGAGCAGTATCCCAATCAATCGGAAGTAACTATACGGGTTTGCGGGTAGTCAGGAACGCTGAATAATCAAAGAATAATGCCGTTCTTCTAATATCGGAAGAACGGCATTTTTATCTGTAAAACCCTTTACATTCAATTTACTATCAAATCAAGATTTTCACCAATTTCAATCACAGAACCTGATGTAACTCGATTTTGAAGAAGCAGAAGTGAAAGAGGATTCTCAAGTTTCTGTTGGATGACCCTCTTAAGTGGACGGGCACCAAATTGCGGATCAAAGCCCAGTTGCGTGATCTCTTCAATTGCCTGGTCGCTGATATCAAGCTTGATATTCTGTGCAGCAAGTTTATCCTGCAGCCAGCCAAGATGTATTTCTACTATCTTTCTGATCTGCTGCTTTTCCAATCTGTGGAATATGATGATCTCATCAAGCCGATTGAGAAATTCCGGCTTGAAATGCTGCTGCAATAGCTGCATCAGTTGAGGACGAATGCTTTCCAGCTCTCCTTTGTCCTGATCATAAATAAGCTGCGAGCCAATGTTTGAAGTCATGATGATAACCGTATTTTTAAAGTCCACTGTTCTTCCCTTGCTGTCTGTAAGTCTTCCTTCATCCAGTATTTGCAGGAGAATATTAAATACATCATGATGAGCTTTTTCTATCTCATCAAAGAGAATTATGCTGTAGGGTTGACGACGTACTGCTTCAGTGAGATAGCCACCTTCATCATAACCCACATATCCAGGAGGAGCTCCAACCAGACGCGATACAGCATGCTTTTCCATATATTCACTCATATCAATCCGAATTATTGCCTTTTCTGTATCAAACATATACTCTGCCAGACTGCGAGCAAGCTCAGTTTTTCCCACACCAGTGGGACCCATGAAAATGAAAGAACCAATAGGACGTTGAGCGTCAGATAAACCGCTTTGACTGCGTCTGATAGCATTTGATACTGCTGAAATTCCCTCTGCCTGACCAATCACGCGCTTGCCCAAAACAGATTCCATTTGAACTAGTTTATCAAGTTCGCTTTGCACCAGCTTAGTAACCGGGATACCAGTCCATTTGGAGACTATCTGAGCAATGTTTTCTTCTGTAACCTCTTCATGTAATAATCTTTCTGCTTCAGGTATCTTTTGGATTTCCTGCTTAAGAGCTGTGTGCTCCTGCTGTTTGCCGGCAAGCACGCCATATTTAAGCTGGGCAACCTTTTCCAGATTACCTTCTCTTTCAGCTTTTTCAGCTTCACTTTTAAGTCTTTCAATTTCTTCACTGATCGAAGAAAGCCTTTGGTGCAATTGCTTTTCATTTTCCCAGCGGAGAGTGAGCAGATTAAGTTTTTCTTTCAATTCTGCCAGTTCACTTTCTATTTTTGCTAATCTCTGTTTGCCTACTTCATTCTTTTCTTTTGCCAGAGAAAATTTCTCAATTTCAAGCTGGCGTACTCGACGCTCAGTTTCGTCAATATCTTCTGGTCGTGAGTTTATTTCCATTCTCAACCGTGCACATGCTTCATCCACCAGATCAATTGCCTTATCTGGTAAGAAGCGGTCACTGATATAACGATCACTCATTACGGCAGCGCTTACCAAAGCACTATCAGTGATCTGTACCCCATGATGAACCTCATATTTATCTTTGATTCCTCTCAGGATAGAGATAGTATCTGTTATGCTGGGCTCTTTAATATGAACCGGTTGAAATCTACGCTCCAGGGCAGCATCCTTCTCAATGTATTTGCGGTATTCATCCAAAGTGGTTGCACCCACGCAATGCAGACTTCCCCTTGCCAATGCCGGCTTGAGCATATTAGAAGCATCAATGGCACCTTCAGCAGCTCCAGCACCTACTACTGTATGGATCTCATCTATAAATAGAATGTAATGCCCTTCTGCCTTCTCCACTTCTTTGAGCACTGCTTTCAACCGCTCTTCAAATTCACCTCGGAATTTTGCTCCGGCTAATAGTGAACCCATATCGAGTTCCAGAACTTCCTTATTTTTCAAGTTTTCCGGCACATCCTGATTAATTATCCGACGAGCAAGTCCCTCTACAATCGCTGTTTTTCCTACTCCCGGTTCTCCAATCAGTACAGGATTGTTCTTTCTACGGCGGGAAAGCGATTGAATAGTCCTGCGGATTTCTTCATCACGACCTATCACCGGATCAAGTTTACCCTCAGTTGCCAGTCTGGTCAGATTTCTGGTGTATTTATCCAGCACCTGATACTTGGCTTCAGGATTATCATCACTCACACTTTGATTACCACGTAATTCCTTCAAAGCTGCCAGCGTGGAATTCTTATCCGGCAAGATACTTTTTAATTCTGAGCTGAGCTTCCCCTGCTCAATTATAGCCAGAAATAGATGCTCAACACTGATATATTCATCCTGCAATTGACCCGCAATTTTCTCTGCCTTCTGCAGTACGGCATTGAGTTCATTTCCCAGCCCAGTTTGATAACTACCGCTAACTCTTGGTAGTTCATCAAGTTCCTTTTCTACCAAAGATTCCAGTCTTTCTATATTTACCCCATTCTTCTGGAGAAGTGCTTTGGTGAAGCTTTCTTCCATGCGCACCAGAGAGAGCAGCAAATGCAGAGAGCGCATTTCCTGATGCTGCTTGTCCTGGGCAAGTTGCAAGGAAAGCTCAATAGCGTCTCTTGCTTTGATCGTAAATCTGTTTAAATTCATATCATCCTCCTAAGCGGAATTCAATTTGAACACTCAATATCATCGATTACAAAACTGCTAAAAGCAAAAAAGTTTGTCAAGAGAAAATTAGCAGAGTATAAGGATGAGTGCTAATTTATCACCCAACCAGAATTCTTATCCGAAATATTTTTCACCTAAGTAATCAAGTTTCTAAAAAACAACTGATAAACCTCAATAAATAATGTAATAGCACCCTTAATAATGTGTTACAGGAAATAAGAGCCTATAAGGAGCAACAACTCAACCCGGCATGACATTTTAATGTCATGCCGGGTTGAGTTGTTGCACTTTAGGGTTGGGAATAGGTTTGTAAGAGATGTAAGCAGGTGATAATATTATATTTCAATGGGGTAAGTAAAATAATTTTATTGACCACAAGATAAAGATATTAATAAAGACTGATTGGGGATTGTTGCAGGCAAGATGAAAGAATAGAAGAAAAAATGTAAGAGGTATTTAAAAAACTGAGATGGAAAAGATATCAAGAAACAGGGACGAAACAGCAGGAGAGAGCAGAGATAAAGCTGCTCGATTAGAAGGCTGGCTGTCAATAGTAATAAACATCTTGCTTTTTGCTCTCAAATATTGGGCAGGAGTAGTGAGTTTATCTATAGCTTTGATAGCTGATGCCTGGCACACTTTGTCCGATTCTATTTCTTCTGTGATAGTACTGATTTCTGCAAAGATCTCGAGTAAACCACCAGATGCAGAACATCCATACGGACATGGCAGGGCAGAACTGATAGCATCGATGTTAATAGGTGTGCTGCTGGCTATTGTAAGTGTGGAATTCGTCCATCAGGCAATAGATAAATTTCATAATCAGGAAGCAGCCGAATATGGCACAATAGCAATAATCGTGACGCTAATATCAATTATATTGAAGGAATTATTAGCAAGATATTCCATCCATTTTGGAAAAAAGCACCAATTATCTACCCTGATAGCCGATGGACAGCATCACAGGAGTGATGCACTATCATCAGTTGTGGTACTGATTGGAATTATTACAGGCAGCAGATTTTGGTGGATGGACTCTGTATTAGGAATATTAGTAGCAATAATGATAGGTTACGCAGCCTACAGGATATTTATCGAGTCCGCTGACAGGCTACTTGGCAAGTGTGCTGACGAGGGATTGAGAACAGAAGTGATGGAAATATGTGATGAAGTGGCACAAAGTAATAACATAGAATTACATCCTCATCATTTTCATGTGCATCAGTATGGAAAGCATAAGGAGCTTACTTTTCACGTGAGAATGCCAAAACACTGGGAAATAGGCTTTGGGCATGAAATTTTGATCCAGATAGAGAATATACTGCGTGACCGGCTGAGAATAGAAGTTACTATTCATATTGATCCGGACTAAAAAGGGATTAGGGAGAGAAAAAGAAGATCATGGGTCGCAGTATAAGAAGCAAAGCAATACTCCAGGAAATAGTTGATAAGTGCGAGATATTTCAACTTCAGGCGGAAAAAGGGAAGCTGTTTGATTTTGAAGAAATCTATGGAAACAGCAACCCGATTGTGCTGGAGATAGGTATTGGCAGGGGAGAGTATATTGTGGGGCAGTCGTTATTAGACTGGCACTATAACTATCTGGGGATAGAGATAAATCCTGAGCGGATAGATTATACTTTACGACAGCTGGATACTGAAAGGCATAAGAATGTGAGGATATTGAATTTATATGTAGATTCCAGCATAATAGAATATATTGCGGAAGGATCAATTAGAAAAGTATGCATTATTCATCCTGATCCCTGGCCCAAACGCAGGCATCAGCATCGAAGAATAATTCAGCACAGTTTTCTTGATGTACTTTATAAAATCCTTGATGAAAGAGGGATATTGGAAATACAAACCGATCATCAGGAATATTCTGAATACATCTTAAAGCATTTGGTTGCAAGAGATGATTTTAAGCCCATTATGGGTGGCAGCACAAAAATACCTCGACATGGACATATAGTAACATATTTTGAGGAAAAGAAAATGCGGGAAGGAAATTATCCCGTGTATATTAGTTATAGAAAGGCAGAGAAACAGGATTCAGGGAGTGAAGATGGACTTGAAGAAACTGAGTGAGATATATAAGAACAAGATAAGTGAAGATGAGAGATATTATTCTGAGGATGCCTGCCGTGATAGTTCCGCCAGAAGACTTCATAAGGATCTGCATCAGTCAGTAAGGTCAGAATTTGCTAGGGATCGCGACAGGATACTTTATAGTGGTGCATATCGCAGGTATCAGGGTAAAACGCAGGTGTTTTCGTTTACCAATCTGATAGATGAGGAGATGACCAATCGTAGTCTTCATACTACTTACGTATCACAGATCAGTAGAACAATAGGTAAATTTCTGGGTTTGAATCTGGAACTGATAGAAGCAATAGCACTGGGTCATGATCTGGGGCATACTCCCTTTGGGCATGACGGAGAGCAGGCATTGAATACCTGCTGTTTGAGTCATGGTCTGGGACATTTTCATCATAATATCCAGAGTTTAAGGATAGTTGACAGCATCAGTCGTAAGGGAAGGGGGTTGAATCTTACCTTTCAGGTGCGTGATGGGATAATCTCTCATGATGGAGAAGTGCATAATACTATATTAAAACCGGATAGAGCTAAAACTGAGGCAGATATTGAAAAATACATCCAGAAGAAAAAGCAGGGTGAAAAAGTGGAATGGATGCCGGCAACCATGGAAGGCTGTGTAGTGAGGATATCAGATACAATTGCTTACATTGGTCAGGATATTGAAGATGCTATAAGATTGAATATTTTGAAAAGAGAAGAATTACCGCAGGATATTGTCAGTCATCTGGGAGAACGCAACAGTAAGATCATAGATGCGCTGGTAAAAAGTGTGATTGTGAATAGCCTGGAGAAGGGTTATATCGCTTTTGATGAAGAGACATCTCAACAGCTTCTGAAACTGAAAAACTTCAATTATGCTCGAATCTACACAAATATAAAAGTAAAGAAGTCCAAAGAAGTAATTAATCGCAGCATGAAACTTCTATTTGAAGAGTACCTGGAAGATATTAAAAAACATAACAAAGAGTCCAATATCTTTAAACATTTCATAAATCACAAGACTGAAGAATATTGCAGTCTTTATAATGCTGAAGAGAAGGTGCGAGATTTTTTATCAACCATGACAGATAGATATTTTAATGAGGAAGTGAAACGGTATTTTTTACCAGAAAGTAAATATATATATATTGGAGCAAAAGATGGAAATGTTTGATTTGGAAAAGGAAATTGAAAATATAAGTGAAAAGGTAGTTTCCATGCGGAGGTTACTTTGACCGTTCCCGTCTGGAACAGGAGATAAAGCAGTTAGAACTCAAGATGACTGAGCCAACCTTCTGGAATGATCAGATGGAGGCACAGAGGGTAACCAGGGAAGTGAGTCATAAGAAACTGGTGATAGACAATATAATATTAATAGAGCGGATTAAGGATGATCTGGAGACATATCTCTTACTTTTGAATGAAGAGAAAAGTGAAGAATTGCAGAAGGAGGCATCAGACTATCTTATGGAAAATGGGAAGATAGTAGAAGAAGCTGAAGCAAAATTGCTGTTGAACGGTAAGACAGACCACACAAGTGCGATACTATCAATTCATCCAGGAGCAGGAGGAACAGAGTCACAGGACTGGGCAGAGATGCTACTGCGCATGTATTCACGCTGGTCAGAATCCAGTGGCAGGAAATTTGAAATAATTGAGTATCAACCTGGAGATGAAGCTGGTGTCAAGAGTGTGACAGTGGAAGTGATAGGAGAATATTCCTATGGTATGCTTAAAAGCGAGATAGGTATTCATCGGCTGGTGAGGATTTCACCCTTTAATGCTCAGGGAAAACGGCAGACATCATTTGCATCGGTATTTGTATATCCCTTGATTGATGAAGAGATAGAGGTGGAAATTGATCCCAGTGATTTGAGGATAGATACTTATCGCGCCAGCGGAAAAGGTGGACAGGGAGTTAATACTACAGATTCGGCTGTGCGGATCACGCATATTCCGACTGGGATAGTGGTATCCTGCCAGAATGAGCGCTCACAGATCAAAAATAAATCTGTGGCAATGCAGGTGTTAAAATCAAGATTATATCAGCATATGGAAGAGGAGAAGCAAAAGGAAAGGCAGGAAATAGAAAATACAAAATCAGATATTGGCTGGGGGAATCAGATCAGGAGTTACGTATTTCATCCTTACCAGATGGTGAAAGATCACAGAACTGATCATGAGATTGGTAATACATCAGCAGTAATGAATGGTGATCTTGATGGCTTTATAAATGCCTGGCTGAAATTTGAAGCGGAGAGGAAAAAATGAAGTCAGATAATTATAAATTGCTGATCCCCAAAATAGATAAAGAAAAGATGCCAAATCATGTTGCTATTATAATGGATGGTAATGGAAGATGGGCAAGAAAGAATGGTTTAAAGAGAGTTAATGGACATAAAGCAGGAGTGAAGGTAGTTCGGGAAATCGTAGAAACTGCACGAGAGATAAACCTTAAGTATTTGACAGTATATGCTTTTTCAACTGAGAATTGGGGCAGGAGCAGGATGGAAGTAAATTATCTGTTGAAACTGATCCTTGATTCTTTGATAGGTGAGATAGATGATCTGGTGCAAAATGGAGTTAATATACGCTTCATAGGTACAGAGCAGCATCTTCCTCCGGGATACGATGTCAAGGTGGAAGAGAATTGCAGCAGATCATGGCATAATAAGGAATTATACCTTAATGTAGCAATGAATTATGGTGGCAGAAGGGAATTAATAGAAGCAATTCAAGCAATATCAACCAAGGTGATGAATGGAATTATTAAACCTGAGGAGATAACTGAACAGGTGATATCAGATCATCTTTATACTGCCGGTATGCCTGATCCTGACATGGTGATAAGAACCAGTGGTGAGATCAGACTTTCAAATTATCTGATCTGGCAATCAACTTATTCAGAGTTCTGGTTTACAGATACTTTATGGCCTGATTTCAGCAGGGCAGAATTTATTCAGTCTATTCTTGATTATCAGGAGCGAAAGCGTCGTTTTGGCAAAAGGGAGAAGTAATGGAATTTTTTAATAGATTTCTTGTGAGTCTGGTTTTTGT
>Ga0307991_1001983_pt1 | contig 14058 bp, 12 predicted proteins | sample EllFjometagen131_FD_203146 | JGI IMG/M metagenome (GOLD analysis project Ga0307991, IMG submission 203146) | Marine microbial communities from Ellis Fjord, Antarctic Ocean - #131 | ecosystem: Environmental > Aquatic > Marine > Unclassified | place: Southern Ocean | collected 2014-10-08
CAGGACTATAGCTGTCTTTTGCAACTTGGGCTGGTTGCATGAAATCTGTAGCTACAAGTGAACATACCATCAAACTTAAACCCAAAAGAATTAACATCTTTTTCATCTTTTTCCTCCCTTTTTTTGTATTATTTTTTTAAAACGACATTTTTAATGATAATCTTTGAGGAGATTTCAGGAAACTTTCCGCAAGATCTCCCATATCTGTATATGAATAATCAATATTAAAAATTGCAAAACTGGTTGGAATAGTCCAACCAAATCCAGCAGAATATGACGTTTCATCATAATTCAATTGATAACCGGATCTAATCTTGAAAACTCCAATTTTGTATTCCATTCCTATATTATAAGTCTCTTCTCTATCAACACAGTTGTCAAGCTGAATAGATGCTAATAATAACTGGTTATCTCTAGCATAAAGATCCATAGCTATGCCCAGAGAAAATCCCATAGGAATTTTAAATGGGAACTCATCGCGATCTTCGTCAATAAGTCCATCTGCATCATTGTCAATAAGATCAAATGGGTCTTCGTTCAATGAACCATCTCCATCGTCGTCGATTTCATATTCAAGGTCTGGTCCAAAGTTTTTTATTGCCATTCCAATTGTAACATTATGCCAGCCAGTATTATACAGAGATCCAATATCGACAGCAATACCATTTACATCAAACTCATCAAGCTTTTCACGTACATATTTTATACTGGCACCAAAAGAGAATTTGTCGGTGAATTCATTTGAATAAGTAAGACCTGCCATAAAATCATAGCAAGTAAAAGTTTCACCAGTTGGCCCAAATATTTCTTCTTCAGTTACATCCATATAATCCATATGTAACAAAGCAGTACTAACCCCAAATGTACCTAAAGATGTGACTTTTGAGAATGCAACAAATTCATAGTTAATACCAGCAATCCATGCCGTATGAGAGAACATAATCTGATCTTGTGATTTTAAGGCAAGACCGGCAGGATTCCAGTAAATTGAGGAGATATCATTTGTAACAGCTGTGTAAGCTTCCCCCATACCAAGAGCTCTTGCTCCAACACCAATTTTCAGGAATTGCAGACCAGCTGTACCTGTTTTTGCAAAAATATCTGCAAACAAGATTCCAGGAAGAACTAAAAGCACCATAAGTATAACAACATATTTTCTCATATTTTACCTCTCATTTATCGTTGTGAGCCAGGTTCACAGATATTATACCTGTGAACCACAAACCCAATTACTTAATAATAACAAATTTTCCAACTTTTATATCCCCAGATTCATGATCTTTTACTGAGAATAGATATACACCAGCTGCAATAATTTGGTTATTATGAGATAACAGATCCCAAGAAGCCATACCAGAAGCTGTTATATCACTTCTTTTCAATTTATCTTTATTTAATGCTGCACCAATAGTGATGATATCTTCTCCCTCACTACCATGATGAACCACTTTATCCACCAGATCACCAGAAAGATTATAGATCTTAATAGTACAATTTTCCGGTAAATTTACAAACCAGATCCTTCTACTTCTATCACCCGTAAAGTCATCTTCTCTTCTTCCATCAAATTTACTTTGTCCGATATATGGATTCGGAATAACATAAATATTATCCATTTCAGATGTTGCAGTCGGACCAGGGAATAATATTTTCATATTTGCATCTGCATCTTTCCCTGATTCAAGTGATAAAATATCTTCTGAAGGATATCCTCTATCCCAGGTTGTTACTGCAACATAATATTCTATACCCTTAGGAGGATTAGATATTATTTTATCATAGTATCTTCTGGAAAGACGTTTATGTCTTATACCCTCAATTATTTCAGCACTATTAGGAAGTTCAAAAATACTATCACTAATAAAACCAGTTAATGGGATTAGGTTTCGTGAGTATAATTCAAAATATATATCTTCACCGTTTGGAAGAGCTAATAGATCTGGATTAGCAAAATACAAAGCCTGCTCATTGTCAGATAAAGCGCCTACGTTATCTTCTGCAGCAGTAAGAATAGTTTTAGTATAATCATAAATAGGGTTACCGTAAACATAATCATATTCCGCAGTATCAAATGGAACATATTCATAAAATCCATTTAAATGATAATAATTTTCATCCATATCTTCAATATCACGTTGATTTGGTAGTGATTGATCATGAGTACCAATTCCCAATTCACCTTCATAATTAACAAACAAAGATTCACCGTAATTAACTTGATAATCCACTAAATCCTGGTCCGATTCAAATTTATCCCATTTACCTTTCTGAGTCCAATCATCTTGTGAGCCACTACCTGTTCTACCATAAAGAGTGTAACCTTGGAAATCATGTCTAAGCCTGAATGCAGTCCAATTATTTACAGTAGCATTCTCATTTCTGTTTTGAGGATTACCCAGTGAATCAAAAGGAGCATATTCCTGTGGGAAATGACCATACAACGTAAGTTGTGCATTATAATTATCAATGTGACTATCTATATTTTCGTTTGTCACCTGCCAGCCTACATTTCTTTGGGGTACAAGTTCTCCATCTATAGTAAATTCAGAAACATTATTCCAATATAGTTCAATACCATTACCATTATTTATTAAGCCAGCGTACATACTTGGATAATCAGGTGGCTCAGGAGCTTGATAATGTGGAAAGATATCTGGATCAACAACTGTTGTGAGAGTTTGAGCTTTTCCATAAATAAATTTAGCAAAACCAGCAGTATTTTTTAATTCAGGGATAGTTTCACCCGGGAATACAGCGATAACAATCTTCATCGTTCTTCCCGGTTCGAGATTCCATCTGTTTTCAGGATCATTGTATTCATCAGATCCTGGCTGAGCACCAAAGAAAGCAAAAAGATATCTTGTATCAATTCCGTTTGGATTTTGCTCAATTTGATAATTAGGGTTATCTCTCAGGTTAATTGCAAAAGTATCATCCGGATTTCTTCCAGTTAATAACCAGTATTTTTCGTTTGCAGTTTTCGGGTTTCCTGTTGATACATAATGTAACGGCTGCCAATCATCAGGTCCCCAACTAACATCCCATGTCCAACAAGCAAAAATAAGCTCATCAGGATCCGGTGTACAAACACGTGAACCTACATAACCGGTTGTTAATCCGCCATCAAAGTCTTTATCATAAGTATAAGCAAATTCAAATCCTGCACCTTTTACATAACTACTTATATCATCAGGCGCTATTTCTGATGCACCAAAGGATTGCGGTCCAACATCTGAATCCATATAAATTCCCATGGCACAATCAAAAAGTGTATCTTGAATGTTCATATTTGTAATATCAAATTCTACATATACCAAGTTTTTAATATAGTCGTAACTCCATTGATAACTCATCTGGCGTACACGGATATTCAATGGAACATGTTCATTTGACCCAGCATTAGAGCTATAATCTCTATCAGTATTCGGATTACCGTCTTCAAATGGACTATAATCATAGAAATAGGAGACGTAATCCTGTTCTGAAACTGGATATCCATCTTCATCTTTAAGTCCATCTCCATCATCATCTTTCGGTTCGGAGAAGTTATAAAGATCATTAGTATCGTCACTAAGATCGACAAACCCTAATGGGAACCAGATAGATTGATTATCTTGATCAAGAATCGTATCAACACCCCATGCTACTTCAGATAAATGGAGCCAATCTCCTCCATAAACTGAGAATACACTAGCATCATCTACAAAATATTCACTGTCAATAAATGGGAATCCATATCCTAATGGATCTTCGTCTACTAATCCATCATTATCATCATCAACTCCCTTTCTTTGCTCTCTGATAGACGTTGTAACTGTTTTATCTTGATAATTATGTGCTGTATATCTAGTTCCAAGATAAGATGCTTCCAGTGGATTATAAGCAGGTAATAACTCGTTTATACGATGCCAACCGTCTACACCCATACTAGTTAATGTATCTATAACTACATGCAACGTATCAACCCATAAAGAATCAGTTGCCAGTATAAAATCATTATCATTTTCTGGTGGGAAATGAGCCCAATAGTATTCTCTACCAAGTTGATCTCTTCTAACTTTTTTCGCACCAAACCACAATCCGCCAAGATACAAATAATCTACAGAAGACCCTCCTGGATATTCAAGTGAAGGCCACTTGGGATCAGTTTCACCTGAACCAAAGAAACCATAGTTACTTACACGTAACCAGATATTTCCAAGATTATGTACTTGTGCAGTATCAAATTTCTTCTCTCCTACTGGAGCATCATACGTTCTGGCAAATGCACTAGCAGTAAATAAAATAACAAGCATTAGAATTATTAATACTTTAAGTTTACTAAAATTCATATAAAATCCCCCACGATTTTTAATTTAAATAGAACCCAACCGGGAAAGTAACCCAACAGGCCACAGGTCTTCCTCCACTTTTTGCCGGAGAAAATTCCCATTGTTTAACACATTTTATTGCAGCCTCATCTAATCCGCCCGGACCAGACATTAATGACTTTAAAACCTCAATGGCACCGACAGAGCCATCTTCAAACACTTCCACTTGTAATATTACATCACCTTCTATCCCAGCATTTTTAGCAAAAATCGGATAATCCAGTGGAGCTCGTTTAATAGCAAAAGGAGCATCTTCATAAACTACAAATTTTGATGTTTTTCCAATAACTTTTTCCTGAATTTCTTGATAAGGATCTAAAGAAGTAACACCGATGGTTTCGATAATCTCAATATCTTCCTCATCTTCACTATCAAGGTCTTCTTCCACTATAATTTCAACAACAGGTTTAACTGTCTCTTCCGGTGGTTTAATTCTTTCCTTAATTTCAGGCGGAATATCAATTGCTACAGTAATATTAATATTTCTTTCATACGGCTTCACTTCGACTTTTGGTGAAACGATAAAAGCAAATAATAATATTAGAATTGCTAAGCTTACCGATTTATCATAATAACTATCAGCAATATCTTTCCAATCAACAATTCGTTTATTCATATCTCACCTACCTTTTCAACTTTGCTTCAAAATATACACGCAAAGTTTGAGCTTCACGCAGTTGATTTAAAATATCAGACATGATACCATAGCTAGTATCCTTATCTGTTCTGAAGCAAGTTAACACATTAAAATCTTCCGCCAATTTCTTCTGCATAACATATTTTACATCTGGTATCGACACCTTAAAATCATCAATAGAGATCATCCCACCTCTATTTACATATATAGTTGCGGAATGATTACGAGGGATCTTTTCAATACTAGCAGCTTTCGGCATTTTAACAGGAATTCCCTTTTCTCTAACAAACACTGTAGAAACCATAAAGAATAAAAGAAGTAGGAAAGCTATGTCAGACATAGATGCAGTAGGAATTGCAGTTTCCGGTCTTGCACTTTTTTTAATATTAGCCATAATACCTTCCTAGTTTGTTGATAAAGAAATTTTTTCTGCACCAGCAGCTTGCAATTTATCAAGCGCTTGAACCATGTACTGGTATTTACTTTTTCTATCTGTTTTAAGGGATATTACCATATCTGGATTTTGTGTAACAATGTTGTGTATGGTTTTTTGTAATTCATTTATTGGAACTGATCTCTCTTCTCCACCGGATTTCATTGTAATTTTTCCATCCTTATCAATCCAGATCTTAGTAAGATTATCATCTTTTAATCTAACTTTTTTTTGAGTTCCATCGGAAGCAGCAGGTAAAACTATCCCCAAGCCTTTTTTAATATCAAATTTTGTAGTTGATAGAAAGAAGACAAGCAGTAGAAAAGCAACATCAGACATTGATGCAGTGGGTATTCCGCCCAGATCTTTTCTTTTTCTGCGTAACACTATTGCCTCCTATTTATTTTCTACAAGAGTTTCGATCATTTTTTCTGATCCTCTTTGCATGTCCATTACCAAACCATCAACCATGCCGAGGAACATATTATTAAAGAACTGCATTGGAATAGCGACAGCCAGACCAGCCGCAGTTGTAACAAGAGCTATTTGGATACCAGTAGCCACAATAGTAGGTTCCACTTCACCAGCAGCAGCTATATCACCGAAAGCGCGGATCATACCAATGATCGTTCCAAAGAAACCAAACATTGGAGCCAGGTTAATTGTAGTAGAAAGAGGAATAAATCCTTTCTCTAAAAATGCCATCTCGATAACACCGGCATTTTCGATAGCTTTTTCTACAGCGTCAATCCCTTTATCAACCTTTAAAAGGCCATTATGCAGAATAGCGGCAACCGGACCTTTTGTCTCTTCACAGAGTTTAAGGGCTTCATCATATTTTTTGCTTTCAACAAGTGGGATCACTTTTCCAAGGAAATCATTAAGATTGATCTTAGCATAACTAAGCGAGATCAATTTCCAGATAATTGTTGCAATTCCCCAGATCAAAAGAAGAAGCACCGGGTACATTACAAATCCACCCTGAATAAAAATATCAACCAATCCGCTGCCAACTATCTTACGGGCAAACATCTCAAGTCCGCCAGATTGTGAAGTTTCCTCAAAAGGAACTTCTTCCGTCGCTACTTCTTCAGCAGATATTTCCTCAACTGCTTCGTCAGTATCTACTGTCTCCTCTTGTGCATATGCTAAAGCAGTAAACATAAAATTAGCAAATGCTAATACCATTAGAATGGTTAAAAGTCTTTTCCTCATTTTATTTCCTCCGATTTTATTTTATTACCAATTATAAGTTATACCAAAGGTATAGATTCTTCCAGCTCCAACATTTGAAGGATCTCTATCTGAAAGAGAATTAACACTATACGTATTCGGATCAACAAAGTCGTCATAATCCAGATCTAAGTTCTCTCCACTGTTATATGGATCACCTGTTAATGGATAAACATAATTATAATTTGGGTTATTGAACAGGTTTGCAATACTGGCATATAATTTAATTTTCATGTTTTTCTTAAAACTGAAATTTTTAATTATCTTCAAGTTTGCAGTATTTGTATAAGGAGCTAAAGCACTATTGGTATTAAGATCTGCCGTATCTACAAAATTTATAAGATAATGTGGCGTATATGGAGTACCGGAAGCAATATTATATAAGAAATTAATTGAGATATCCTGTAGAGGAAAAACCGTTTCTGTAAATGGAATATAAAACTCTTCTCCTGCTCCGATCTTAAAAGTAAAATTAAAGTTGAAATTATGTCTCGTATCCCAATCTAATGGGAATTCTCTTAAGCTTTCTTCATTATCGGTTGAAGTTGAAGAGTGATTTCCGTTTGCCCAAGTTAATGAATAAGAAGCTGAACCAGAGAAGAAATTTGAAAGATATTTACTGATATTTATATCTAATCCACGTACACTACCGTAATCTTGGGAAATATATTCATTCCATTTGAGTGAATTATCAGCAGGATCTACCTTTTCTTCTGTACTTACATAATTATATACATTTTTAAAATATCCCGTAATATCCATAACATAGTCTTCTTGAAGCTGATATTGTAAACCTGCTTCATAAGTAATAGTTGTTTGATCATCAAGTTCAGGATTACCTACAATTATAGTTGAGCCCGGATTCTCTATAACATCTTGTGGTCTACCTGTCGTAAATATATACTGCATTTGAGGTAATTGTCTTTGATAGTTGTATACAAAATGCAGTACACTCTTTTCTGATATAGGATGAGAAACACCAAGACGAGGTGAGAACATAATTTGGGGATTATTGAACCTGTCACTGATCGTTTCATGATAATCAACAGCACTCATATATTTTGCATATGCTTGCGGATAATCCTCCTCATTAGGAATTACCAAAGGTGAATCTGGATCATTCTCATCTTCCAGCACTTTATAAGTAGTTTCATTCATAGGACTGTCAGGATCAATTGATTCCAAATATGATCCATTGTAACTAGCTGTTTTAATATCATAATCACCACCAAGATACCAGACATCACATCTTACCCCAGCATTAATGATCAATCCTTCCCAAACCATAGCATCTTGTACATAAAAACCGCCTTGCCATGGTTCTGCCTCATATCCATCGGTTAACCCCGATGCTGCAATAGTAGCAGCCAAAAGATCTGCTTGTGAATAATAATCTATTCCTCCGGCAGGGACAACCAGACTATCACCATTTGTGAAGTAAACAACTTCACCCTCTTCATAAGATTCTTGAGGTGCACAAGTTTGTAAATAATCTGCATATCTACCTGGAGAAAGATCCCATGGATTTCTCCATTGATCTTTTTGGATATTATGTTTTATTACTTCAAAACCACTTTTAAAACCATGTACTTCACTTGCCTGATATTCAACATCTGTTCTTAATTGAAGCATTTGGTTACTATCGTCTATATATGTTCCCCAAACTGTACCAGGTTGAGTGAACGGTATTTCCAGGGTTGAACCATCTCCAAGTTCATATCTCCAATTATAACTTACATTGCTTACAACATCATCAAGAGTTCCATTTGCACCAGTCAAATAATGAATTCCACTTGTTTCACCAAGTTGGTTGTCACCGTAAAGATCAAATGCAGAAGTAGAGCCCAGGCTAAACCAATATTCTCTATCAATATCTCGTGGTGATTGATTAACACTCTTCTCATACATACTGGCTTTAACTTTAATGTTTAATTGAGAACCAATTGTATGGTCATAAGTTGCAATATATTGCCGTTGATCACCTGCCGTTTTTGCATAATGCTCTAGAGCATATCTCCAGTCATGAGCAAAGGGTAGATGCTCATATTTATCCCCTCTAATAGCAAGGGTTAGATTTTGACGTTCATTGAATTTATATCTAATTTTCAGGTTTGCATTATAATCATTATTATTTCTATCACCCATATCAAAACCAATGATATCTTCTCTTCCATCATAGGGATCATATTGTTGATAATCAGACCAACTTGTGAGCAAACCATCAAGATTTTCAAATGGATTTAAACTATAAAGGTCCTGATAACGAGAATCATTCCAGCTTCCAACAGCATTGAAGTAAAATGTAAATTTGTCTCTTAAAGAAGAAACGAAAGGACTTAATACTGGGCCGCCAATAGCAAATTTAATCACATCACTGTTGGCATTATCAGGTGCATCTATCAAGTGATCTGATGATACTTCAATTTTTCCTGAATAATCACGAGAGCCACTTTTAGTAACAATATTTACCATACCCGATTGTGCATTACCATATTCGGCAGTAAGTCCACCGGTCATTATATCCATATCGGCAATAGCATCTGTATCTATGGTTAGTGCAGATCCACCGTCAACGGGGTCAGAAACTGACATACCATCAACAGTATAAGACATCTCGTTCGATCTACCACCACGAACATGAATTTCTCCATTAGTAAGAGTAACACCAGCCTTAGTGGCAATCACATCTTCAATGTTATCAACAGAAAGATCTTCCATATCTGATGCTGAAATTGTACTACCTGACCCACTTTTTGTAGGTTGGATCATATCTACTTTACTCTCTACAACGTCAAATCCTTCAATTTCAATCGCTTGTTTAGGCATTACAAAATTCTGGATCTCAGTCATATCAAGTCTAATTTGAACATTCTGGTGTACTTGTCCTCTAAAACCACCACGTATACAATTAACAGTATAGATTCCAGGTGTAATATTAATGATAATAAACTTACCATTCTCTTTAGTCATTATACCTGCTACAAGTGTTTCACCATCCATTACAGTTATATTTGCAAAAGGGATAGGATTCCCTTTGTCGTCTGTTACTTTACCAGCAAGTTTACCAGTTGTTCCAGCAAATAAAATGGTAGAAAACAGAAAAGCTAACATGAGTGAAATAATGATTTTCTTAAGCATTAATAATCCTCCCTAAATTATTTATTAATTACTTTCATTCGTACAAAAACAATAATAAAAAAAATCGTGTCAATTAATATTTTTTTTGTACTACATATTTTTTTAAACTTATTTCTTTTGATTCCATTCATCTGTCAAGTACTTAGTCAATCTCAACTCATTTGCAATTTTAAGTTCATAAGTCTCAAGTGTATTTTTATTCATAAACTCATCCATCGACCATTTTTCTTTGAATCCTGATTTTAATAATTCTACAACTTCATAATATTTTTTTGGAACACTTAAAATCTGATTGATCGAAACTGTCTTGCGTTTTAAATAATTAGACATCCTCTCTTTTTGAGCAATTGATAATCCAGGTAGAATTTGTGCTAGTTTACTCTGATCATTATTCAACAAAATTGATCCATGCTGGAGCAGACAGCTATTTTTCCTCACTTGTGCACTTCCCACAATTTTCTTTCTTTTATAACTCAATTCATATCTTGAACTGCTCGTAAAACATGGATTTGCAACTTGTCTCTGATGTTCAGAACTTAGATTTCCCTTCTCGAAATCAACCTTAATTCCCATCAACTCAAATCCTTTAGCTAGTGCTTTACTTATTTCAGAATATGATGCAGTAACATTGCCTGCTAACCTTTCAGCAACAGGGCTGATAACAGCGTATGTAACTTCATTATCATGCAGCACTACTCTACCTCCGGTAGGTCTTCTTACAAAACCAAAGCCCAATTCATCTAAAGCAATAAAATCTACTTCTTTAGCAGCTTCCTGATTAAATCCACAGGAAATTGTTGAAGGCTCCCAATCATAAAATCTTATTGTGGGCAATGATCGTCCATCCTGAATACATTGGAATATAGCATCATCTATTGCCATATTTTCAGCAGAACTCAATTTTCCCGAAACTAAAAATCTCCACTTCATAAATTACCTATATCAATTGTTAGTTATATTATGCATTTATTATTCCTTAATATAAAACTGAATAGCGAACAGCTAATAAACCCATAGATTAATTAATTTTACTCATTTCATATTTACTTATATTAAAATACTAAATGCAATACATTCTGCGGAGCATTCTCAGCAGAATGTATTGCAATATAGTCACAAATTAAATTACTGTTTATTATTAATGCCTATAGCATCACTTTCTTTTTCATCAATATTGACCTTTACACCATGCTCTCTTCGTAATTCTTCATAAAAAATTGTTTGAGAAGTGATCATATAAGGGGCTAACCAGATAAAACCGATACAAAACGTAAGGAAACAAATTAATACCCATCCAATAAAGCTGAGATCCAGACAGAATAATCTAAATTTATAACTATACATCATTTTTTTACTTTGTCTCAAAGCTTCCGTAACTCCAATATCAGGATTATCAATCAACAGATAGAATGCCATTCTATATGAATATGCTGCTATAATACCGGGTATGATAAGAAGCAAGCTCCAAAGAAAAATATATAAACTCATTAGAAGGTACAGTCCCAGTGTTTTGCCAAACAAGCCAAAATTTTTCCCGGAGAATGAGAATGCTTTAAAGATCAAATTAAAATCACTTGTTTTATCCCTTATAAGTCCAATGTAGTAAACATATAAACCATAAGTTAAAGCACCTTCTATAAGTAATACAATTACATTCAGATAACTCACAACAGACATTATACCAATTGTGATCAAATAAGCTAAAATTGCATTGAGCCAATTACCAGCTAAAGATTCACGAGCAAAACTTCTAATTACAGAGCTCTTATTCAATTTTGCCTCCCTTCAAAATAAAATACTTTTTTCCAATAATTCCTTTCTCTCCAAGATGTCATTCATATCTATTTCCTTTAGTTTTTCTACACTGAAAGACTCTACGTTAAAGGATGCTGCGATAGTACCAAAGATCATTGCATTCTTAATTGTACTTTCTTCAAAATTTCTCGCAGCAGCAATGTAACCCATAAATCCTCCGGCAAAACTGTCTCCAGCACCGGTTGGATCAACTGCTTCTTCTACTGGAAATGCAGGAGCAAAAAAAATAAAATCATTTGTATATGCAAAAGAGCCATATTCACCACGTTTCACAACTATTAATTGCGGACCTAGTTTTTTTACCTTTTTTACAGCTTTAAAAATGTTGCGAATATTGGTTAACATTCTCAATTCTTCTTCATTAATAAACAGGATATCAACTCGTTTTATAACTTCTAATAAAGCCTCTTTAGATCTGGAAATCCAAAAATTCATTGTATCACAAGCTGTGATTCTTGGACTATTCATTTGCTGTAAAACTTTTAATTGTAAAATTGGATCAATATTACCCAGGAAAAGATAATCACATTTTTTATTTTTTTCGCTTAGCAGGGGATCAAAATTGGAAAAAACATTAAGTTGAGTATCAAGTGTTTCAGGCTTATTAAGATCATTATATTTACCAGACCATTGAAAAGTTTTCCCCGGAATGATTTTAATATCTTCAGTATTGATTCCATTCTTAGCAAGAAGTTCAAAATGTTTTTTGGGAAAGTCATCTCCCACGATTCCCACAATACTGCTTTTACAGAAATTCTTGCTGGCCATAGATGTAAATATTGCAGATCCGCCTAAGGAATGGTCAACTTTCCCGAATGGAGTCTCTATATTATCAAGTGCAATAGACCCGACAATTAGTAAACTCATTTATTCTCCTCTATCCTGGTTGTATCTATTTTAGAAGGTGTCACCCAACTCCTGAATTTATCTGGATCTGAATCTGAAAAGTATCTTATTGTCATGATCACAAAAACAAGAGCAAGGATCCGGAGGATGAAATTTATCCAAGTAGAGCTTCGAACAGTTCTTCTCTCCTGACGTCTTTTTTCTATTTCTTCTTTAAATTCTTTCATACAGGATATTAACGTAAACTATTAATTAATCCCTTTTTGAATCTCTTTAATCCTTCCTTAATGTTTTCCATACTTGTTGCATAGGAAAAACGTACATACTTATCTGCTCCAAATGCCGAACCCGGAACAATTGCAACCTTATACTCTTTTAACAGGTATTCACACATTTTAACACAATTCTTAATGCCAAATTTATTGTTATGGATGTAATATGAAATATTCGGCATTGCATAGAAAGCACCTCGTGGAAGTCGGCAGGTTAAATTGGGAATCTTATTTAATTCATCCACCAAGAAGTCACGGCGTTTCTGGAATTCATCGCGCATTTCAGCAACACTTCCGTCACATTCATTCAAGGCAACTATAGCAGCTTTCTGGGTTATTGAATTAACACAGGAAGTTGTGTGACCTTGAATTCTGGCAGCCCGTTTAATAATATCAGTAGGACCAGCTGCATAACCAAGCCGCCAACCTGTCATAGCATAAGCTTTGGATATTCCATTTATAACAACCGTATGCTCACGAACCTCATCACTTATTGAAGCGATAGAAATATGTTTTTTCCCATCATAGATCAGCTTTTCGTATATTTCATCAGAAATTATCAAAATATTATGTTTCACGCAAACAGCAGCAATTTTTTCCAGTTCCTTCTTATTGTAAATTGAACCTGTTGGATTATTGGGAGAGTTCAAAATAAGAGCTTTTGGATTGCTCAGGGATTCCAGTGCTTCTTCCAACTGCTCTGCAGAGATCTTGAAATTAGAGGCAGCACGGGTGGGAAGTAATATTGGAAAAGCATCAACCATTTCAACCTGCGAAGTGTAACTTACCCAATATGGAGAGGGGATCAAAACTTCATCCCGTGGATCACAAATGGTCATCAATAGAAAAAAGATAGAAGCCTTAGCACCGGGGGAGACAAGAATATCTTCTGGGTTACAATCTAGATCGTTGTCGCGTTTCATTTTGGCAGAGATTGCTTCTCTTAGCTCAATAATACCTGAAGATGCTGTGTAGTGTGTAAAGTTATCATTAATCGCTTTGTGAGCTTCCTCTTTGACATAGTCCGGTGTATTGAAATCCGGTTCACCAACACCAAAATTGATCACATCAACACCTTCTGCCTTCATCTGTTTTGCTAACGCAGAAACCATAAGTGTTGGAGATGGCTTTATTGCCCTTGCACGATGAGAAATTTGAATAGACATCTTAGTACCTCTTTATATTTATTATTTTCTTATTTTTCATTTTCAACAACAATTCTATTTAGATCCGCCACTTGTAAGAACAGCTTTCTGATGCAGGAAAGAATGTTATATCTATTCTGTCTTATTTTAGTATTCTCTACATTCACCA
>Ga0307991_1001985_pt1 | contig 14050 bp, 12 predicted proteins | sample EllFjometagen131_FD_203146 | JGI IMG/M metagenome (GOLD analysis project Ga0307991, IMG submission 203146) | Marine microbial communities from Ellis Fjord, Antarctic Ocean - #131 | ecosystem: Environmental > Aquatic > Marine > Unclassified | place: Southern Ocean | collected 2014-10-08
TACATAAAAAAAAAGGATTCGCTATTTAGCAAACCCTTTTTTGGCATTCATATATAATTTAATTAAAAAAACTAATCCTATTAACGTCCCTATTCCCAAAAACATATAAATATATTTTACTCCATAAGCATCTAATATCTTTCCTGAGAAAAACAAATAAATCACAGAACTAAAGCCTCCTCCCACAGAAGCATATATAGCTAACGCTGTTCCCCTATATTCTTTTCTTACATTTTTTTTAATATACATTGTTGCTGCGACAATATATATTCCGATTGATAAACCTTGAATTATAAAAAATGTAATCACCAATATTGGTGATGGTTGATAAAAATACCAAATCCATCTAACAAAAAACATTAACGTTGCAAATATTAAAATCATTTCTAATCCAACTTTTTTGATTACTTTTTCAGCATATATCATAAATGGTACTTCCGAACCAGCAAAAAGCAACACCGCCAATCCAACTCCACTCATTGTTCCACCCAATCCTTCATAATATACTGCAAAATAAGTATTATGTGTACTCACTGTTCCCCATACAAAAAAGGAAGCCAATAAAAAAAGTGTATATTTTTTATTTTTAAATAACTTTAAAACCTCTTTTAAATGAATTACATCATCTTCTTTTAATTTTTTAGGTATTTTTATTCTCTTTATTGCTAATATTGCTAAAATATATGAAAATATCAATATAACAAATATTACATATATATTAATTTTATCTATTAAAAACCCTGTCATAGCTACTGAAATTGCAAATCCTATTGATCCCCATTGTCTTAATTTTCCATATTCAAATGGTGATTTTAATGCCATGCTATCTTGTATTGGACTCATTCCACTTTGAAATATATAAAACAACATAAATATAATTAGCACTACTAAATAAGTTTTTACAAATGGTAAAATACTTACAATAATTATTGTGGCTAAAAGCATTGTTATTAATATTTCTGTAGTCTTATCTTTTCTATCTGATAAATAACCCCACAAAGGTTGAAAAATCATTACTATTAATGCTCCCATTGAGGTTATTACACCTATTTGCGACCCGGTAAATCCTATTGAAAGTAAATATTTCGCAATAAACATATAGAATGCTCCACCGCCAAAAAAAGAAAAATAATACATCTTTGCAAAACTTGAATAGCTCATTTTTTCTAACCTCCTCTGTCCATTTATTTTTAATAATTTCTAAATTTTAAACTGCATTATATACTCTTTTTTATTCAATGTCAATCATTTTAAAATTTATTTTAACTTATTTTTTCATAAAAAAAAATACCAGTATTACTGGTATTTTTAATTAACCTATTATTTTTTTTACATCATCTTTTTTCAACACTCTTCCCATAGATTTTATTTCTCCATCTACTACTAAAGCAGGTGTACTCATTACTCCATAAGACATAATCTCTTGTATTTCTGTTACCTTTTCAATTTCCGCTTCAATCCCCAATTCATTTACTGCCTCTCTTGTATTTTTTTCTAGTTTTTTACAATTTGGACATCCCGATCCTAAAATTTTAATTTTCATTTTTTATTCCTCCTTATTTTTATTTTTAACTATATAAATCATTTGATTTTCTCTTTACATAAAATTAATAACTCAAATAAAATCTTTTTAAACACATATATATACACGTGAAATCTTATTAAATACCGCTCCCAAGTTCACAATTATTTCAGATCTATAAACCTTAAATTCAGATTTTTGGACCTTAATTTTTTCTTTTTTCTTTTCCCGTACATTTATTTCAAATCGTAGTATTTTCTTAGCAAAAACTTCGCTTAAGAAAAACAGACTTTTTGAGCGTTAGCGAGTTTCTGAGCTTGAGGAAGTTGAGCTTAGAAAATCAAGATTTGAAATAACAGTGCTTGATTTTTTTGTTTCTTTTTTTATCAAGAAAAAAAGAAAGGTTTTTTAATATTGTATAATTTATATTTACAATAAAATTAATAAACAAAATTTTAACTATAATATCCAATTAAATAAATATCCGACTAAAATTATCGCTATTCCCGTTATTATTACAAACGCTGTAATCAATTTAGGTTTTATAACTTTTCTCAATAAAATCATTTCTGGCAAAGATAAAGCTGTAACTGCCATCATAAATGCTAATGCTGTTCCTATTCCAACTCCTTTATTTATTAAGGCTTCTGCTATCGGTATAGTTCCTAATGCATTTGAATACAATGGAATCCCAAAAATAACTGCAACTATAACTGCCATTGGATTTTTAGGCCCTGCATATTTCACAAGTAATTCTGCTGGAGCCCAGCCATGTATTAATGCTCCTATTCCTATTCCTATTAGTAAAAATAACCACACTTTTTTGATAATCTCTATCACATGATTTGTTGCAAATTGAACTCTTTCTTTATGATTTAACTTTTCTATTTTAGCAGTCCCCATTTTCATATCAAGTACATACTCTTCTATTTGATTTTCCATCTTCAATCCTCTTATTATCAATCCACCAACAACACCTACTCCAACACCTGTAACTACATATAATGTCGCAATTTTCCAACCAAAAGTCCCTAATAAAATAGCGAATGCTGCTTCATTTACAATTGGCGAAGTTATCAAAAAAGAAAAAGTAACTCCTATTGGAATCTGTGCTTCTACAAATCCTATAAATAATGGCACTGATGAACATGAACAAAATGGTGTAACAATTCCTAATAATGATGCAATAAAATGTCCAGATATTCCACTATATTTTTCTATAATCTTTTTTGTTCTTTCAATAGGAAAAAAACTTCTAATATATGAAATTATAAAAATCATAAAACTCAAAAGTATAATTATTTTTATAGTATCAAATATGAAAAAATGTACACTTTCTCCTAACCTCGTTCCCATTTTCAAACTAAAAACATTTACTACAAGTAATTCTATCAAACTGTATAACCACCCAAAATTAAAAATATAACCTGCCATTTCTTATTCCTCCTTTTTCATTAACTTTACTTTCGTAATTAGAATTTAAATCCTTTGCTTATAATTTTTTTAATCTTTAAATCTAAAATTTATTCCCTTTTTAAATGTACTTTGCCTTGATTGTTTTGTTTCTTTCTTTTCAAACTGTGTCACAATTAAAAAAATATCAAGTTTTCTATATTTGTAGGGGCGAGGTTTTCTCGCCCAGGGCAGGAAAACCCTGCCCCTACAAATTTTTGTTTGAATATTTTTTTGTATGAAATTGCTAAAAAAGTAATTGCGACACAGTCTGTTTATCAAGTAAAAAAGAAAGGTCTTTTAACATTGTATAATTTATATTTATTATAAAACTACAATTATTATTTTATGTTTTTATAATTTTTTTCATAAAACAAAATCTGCATAATAATTTTATTATTTAATAAATTGCTTAATTACTTTTTAAAGAATAAACTATACCAATAACAATTGATATAGCTTTTTATTTAAATCAATTTATTTATATTTTCCGCCACTATTTTTTCACTTATTTTTATTAATGAAATTATATTTTCATTATATATTGAATAATTCACTTTTAATCCCTCTTTTTTGGAAACTAAAATTTCTGCTTCTTTTAATATTTTTAAATGTTGAGATAAGTTTGATTGAGAAAATTTCGCCTCTTCTACTAATTCGCAAACACAAACTTCTCCTGATAATAATTTTTTTACTATTTTTAACCTTATCGGATGTGCTAATGCTTTAAATAACTTTACTTCTCTTTCTATATTCATTACTCACCCTCCTTTTAGTATTTTATTAATTGCTTACTTATATAATGTACTACTATTTTTATTTATTGTCAACAGAAATTTATCATGATTAAAACATATCTTTTTTGTCACATCTATCGACTTCTGGTTGTATTGTAATATGGTTTATTCCATACTCTTCTTTCAAAATATGCTCTATTTCATTGTATATTTTTTCAACTTCTGACAATTTCATATCCTCAAAATCTATATGCGCTTCAAAATGTATAGTTTTTTCATTTAACATCCAAGCATGAACATGATGTAAATTCTTTACTTTATTTATATTTTTTATATCTTTTTTGATTTTTTCATAATCTAAATTTGGTGAAGCTTGCATAAATATATTAATACTTTTTTGTAAAATCTTCCATGTTTCCCTTATAATATAAATAGATATAAACAAAGTTATTAATGGATCTATCCAAATTATATTGAAATATTTAATAAATATCCCACCTAATATTACACCTATAGAAGATACTGTGTCTCCTATCAAATGTAAATAACTTGATTTTATATTCATATTATCGTGTGAATCTTTTTCTAATAAATATACTGATATAAAATTTGCAATCAAACCTATTACTGCAACTATAAGCATTAAATTACTATCAATTATTTCTGGTTTTCTTAATCTTTTATATGCTTCATATATTAACCAAATTGATATTACAAAAAGAACTCCTGCATTTATAAATGCTGCTAGTATTTCTGCCCTCTTATATCCGAAAGTCTTTTTTTTATCTTTTGGCTTTTTTGATATCTTATTTGCACTATAACTTAAAATAATCGAAAAAGTATCACTTAGATTATGCATACTATCTGATAATAGTGCTAGACTTCCAGAAAAAATCCCTCCAAATATTTCTACTACTGTTATTATTATATTTAACATTGTTACCCAAAATATTTTTTTACCTGATATATTTGCTACATCATGACTATGAGTATGCCCTTCCTGAGTACTATGTTTATGATTTTCCATTAACATTCCCCTTTCATATATTAGCATTTAATTAATTACTAATATAGTATACTCTTATTTTTATTTATTGTCAACACAAATCTCTTTTGATTAAAGCATATCTTTCTACCTTTTTATAATGTTATTTGAAATTCATCTACTAATTCTTTTACTCTATTAACAAATGATTCTTTAATTGGCTTTCCTGAATTATTATCCACATTAATAGCTAAATGATTTCCTGTCTCCAAAAATTCCTTTAGTCCTTTTTGATTAACCCAATAATATATTCCCCAATTTTCATAGTTCCATTCTTCCATATATTGATTAAATTCATAATCTACGTGAACTACCACCACTAAATCAAAGATTTTGAAGTGGCTTCTAACTCCTTTATTAGCAAGTTAGATTTATAAGAAGTTTGGTATTTAAGTTCCCACCATTTAGGCAACCCTTATTCTTATTGGACAATTCACAAGTCCATTATCCCTCGCTAATTCAATTAGTTTAGGAATACATTTATATTGTAGATATTTTCGAAGTATATTCAAACTTCCGTTTACATCTGCATTTATTTTTATACCTGTATTTGTTTTAAATAATCCTCTTGTTATTCTTCTTGACTTGTCATAATTACTCTTTGATACTTCTTCTAAATCAATGGCACTAACTCCACTTGTATATGATTCGTTTTGTTTTATAATCTCTATACCTAATAATTCAGCTTTATAATTTAGTAAAGATACTAATTTTTGTATTGGTATTTGAACAAAAGATTTTATTTTTGAATTTTGTTTTATATTTTTTATATCTCCAATTACTATTTTAGAAACTTTCTTTTCTAAAGCTATTTCTAATATTTGCCTACTTGCTTTATGCATATAACCATTAATATAATTTTCTCTATATCTTCTTAATTTTATGATTTTATTAGAATTTTTAAATTTTGGTTTTCGAGGTATTCCTTTGTATTTGTTAGGATTTTTCTTATAATCTTTAATACTCGCAAAATATGATTTCCAGTTTTTTTCTAATACTTTCAAACATTGTTGATAATTATGTGAATGTAGAAATAACTTATGCCAATTATCAGAATATTTTTTATTCATCTCAATATAGTTATTAAATTCATTTTCTCTATTATTATAATTTGCAGTATTATATAGTTTTGTTGTATGGAAAGATAATTCTTCGATTATTGCTAATGTTTTATCATTAAACTTTTGCTTTAATTTAAAACTTAATTTCATTTAATTTCACCTCCTTTGTCCGCTATAATTATACTATATTTTAGTTTAGTTGTAAATGAACAAGGAGGGGGTAGAAGAATTTAAATAGAAAAGTATATTCAGTCTTTAGCAGGAGTCCAAAACTAAAAACCGTTCCGATTTATCTCCACCTTAATAGAAGGTGGAGTTTTCTCGGAACATAAAACGATAAATAACTCTTTAGTATTTTTTATCAAAAAAATTATAAAATATAGGCTCTTAGCTTACGCTATAAGAACCTATATTTTATTAAAAACCCCATACCTCAATCCTAGTTCCCCTTTGAAAAGAGGAAACTCCCTCGTGAGCAAAGCGAGGAATTAATCTTGAAATGCAACAAGAAAAAATATAAATACTTTTATCCAAAGTGTAAAAGTATAAAAGAACTAAAGAATTAATTACTCCTACACACACGGAACCCGTCGTAATAGTCCATTATCGACAAAGCATCACCAATACGAGTAGCAACACCACAAGTATCAATGGCCGCCCACCAGCTGCCCCCTTTTAATCTTCTATTACTATTAGCTCCGTCATATATATATGGTTTATCTTCTGGTATATATGCCGTATTATTTGCACTATCATAACACCATTCCAGTAGATTTCCAGACATATCATAGATCCCTAATTCATTTGGTTTTAATCCACCAACATCATGAGTCATTTTATTAGAATTCCCTTTATACCACGCAACTTCATTAATTTCATCACTTCCAGAATATTTTGTACTATACGTCCCATTTTGTATTGCTGTTTGTCCTCCACAAGCAGCCCATTCCCACTCAATCTCAAGAGGTAGTCTATAACCTTCAGTTTTTGTAAAGTCCGCTTCATTAGGATTTTTTTCATCACCATTTCTATAAACTATCTTTTTAAGAACAATTCCTTCAACTTTATATACAGGTTTTAATCCTTCTTTTTCACTAAGTCTATTACAAAACTCTAAAGCATTTAACCAAGATACTTTTTCTACTGGTCTTCTATCTCCTTTAAACTTACTTGGGTTAGTACCCATTAATTCCTTATATATATCCTGTGTCGTTTGATATTTACTCATATAAAAACTCTCAACTTTCAACTCTGTTTCTGCATAGTAACTAAGTTTTAATTTTCCACCTTGCACATATATCATATCTTCATTTTCAGGTTTACTTCCTTCAGCATCTTTAGAAGCTGGTTTTATCTTATATTTTTTTAATGTTTCTTTCAAAGCTTTTATTTTATCAGACATTACTACAGATATAGAATTTGTATTCCTTACTACATTTTCTATACTTTCTTTGCTAATTTCTTTCTCTTTACTAAAAAATAGCTCTTCTACAGATTCTTTTACAACACTCTCTATATCCGCTCCAGAAAAACCTTCTGTATTCTTAGCCAATTCTTTATAATCAATATTTTTATTATCTTTTCCTCTCTTTTTAAAATGTATCTTAAATATCATTTCTCTTTCTTTTTCATTTGGAAAATTCAAATAAAATATCTCATCAAATCTTCCTTTTCTCAAAAATTCAGGTGGAAAGCTTGATATATCATTAGCAGTAGCAACTACAAATACAGTATTCTCTTTTTCTTGTAACCAAGTTAAAAAATGTCCAAATAATCTTTTTGTTATATCACTAGCTCCACCACTTTGGTCTATCCCTGCAAAAGCTTTTTCAATCTCATCTATCCAAAGAATTGAAGGACTAATTGATTCTGCCATTTTAAGTGCCTCTCTCATATTATGCTCCGATTCTCCAACATACTTTCCAAGCAACCTACCAATATCTAATCTAAGTAACGGTACATTAAAAAGTCTCGCAGCAGCTTTTACTGATAAACTCTTACCACAGCCGGGCATCCCCATAAGTAAAACACCTTTTGGAACATCCACTCCAAATTTTATAGCCTCATCCAATTTTCTAAATATTTCTGATTTGTTTTTAAGCCAATCTTTTAGTACGTCTAGTCCTCCAATATCATCAATATTCTCCTTAAAGTTAATAAGCTCTAGCTGACCAGATTTTTTTATTATCTGTCCCTTTTCTTTTATTACTACCTGCTTGTTTCTTTCGTTAAATGATATTTTTTTGTCTTTTTCTACCAACATATTAAGCACTTGATGTATCTGTAGCTTAGACAGTCCTTTTAATAAAATAGTAAGTTCTCCCATATCATTTTTATTATATTCCACTCCATTTTCAGTAGCATAGCTTTTTATATAACTCTCAATATCTTCCTGCTCTGGACTTTTTATATCAACGATACTAATATAATTTTCAAGTTCTTTTGGTACAATCTCACTTTTTGATACAATTATAGTTATAAAATTATAATTTTTATCATAACAACTTTTTTCAGCAATCATATTCAATTTTGCTAAGACTCTAGGATTTTTTAATTGCTCATCAACCCCTTTTAACAATAAAAACACATTACTTTCCATCCCTTCCGCATAAATAGTCTCTAATAGTGCATATAAATCCATAAAATTCTCTTCTACCTTTTTACTTTTAAAGTCAACTTCTCCAAATTCTCGGTACTCATATATTTTTTTCTCTATTCCATTTGTGGCATCTTCTACTAATTTATCTACCTCTTTATAATCATAATGATTAATAAAAACTATAGGTCTTTTTGAATTTATATAATTATTCATATCCCCATCGATAAATTTATTTGATTCTTCTTCAACTACCATAACTGCATTTTTCATATTTAATTCCTCCTATTTTTTTATATTTCATAAATCTATTTCTGACTTTTATTTTCTTATTTCTGTTGATCCCTCATATAGTGTACTTTAGTTTCACCTTAAACAAAATGAAACTCTAAAAAGGAAGGAGTTATAATTTAACTAATCTGCAAGTCCCTTACCATTTTAATATAAATATTTTTAGCTTCTATTAATTTTTTAGCTTCTATTAATTTTAAACAAGGTTCTAAATAAATTTTCCAAATATTTAAATATATATGTTTTCTATCTTTTTTTTCATTAATAATCTTTACTATTCCAGGAGCTATTTTATAATATTCTAAAATCAAATCTTTTCCCCCATCTGATTTAGCAAGCCAATTATCCCTATATTCTCTAAAAATATTTAATTCATAACAATTATCTCCTTTATCAAGAGAATTACAAACAGCTGTAGTGATAAAACATCCTCCACTAAATATTGAACCAATAGCGTTTCCGACTGCTTTCACACCACTCCAAGCAGTACTTACTATTGATTTAGCAGCATTCCAAACATTCTTTACCGTTCCAACAACTACATTTTCAACGCCCTTATACAAACTTCCAACTATACCACTACCTGCAATATAACCAACACTTGCTCCGATTACTCCACCGATTGCTGTTCCAATTCCTGGTAAAATAGAAGTTCCAAAAACTGATCCAATTGTAGCAAAACTACCTCCAAGATAAATTCCTCCGACTGTAGCAGTTGTAATTTCTCCCATCTTACTCATTCCTTCTTTAAAAGAATATTCTCCATTTCCCATTTTAAATAATATTTTTACATTCTCTATACCCACAAAAGCAATATTTGCAAGTATTCCAACAGGAGTTGCTTTTCCTAATCCCTTTATCATTCCTTTTTTGACAGCAACAGTAAGACCACCAGTAGCAGCAACAGTTACAGCTGAAGTTGCTCCTGTTTTTATAGCATCTTCCACTATTTTATCTCCATCTAGCTTTTCACCTGTAAAAATAGACTTTACAACATTAATTCCAGCACCAAAAACCATACCAATAGCTCCAGCTTTTGCACTATTTTTTGCAATTCCTTTCGCAATATTCCTCGTTGCCACATGAGACCAATCTTTAGAAGCTACATTAAAGTCTCCACTTTGAACTCTATTTTGAAGTTCCTTCACATCTGATTTTGTTAATGGTTTACTTTTTATATTTTTATATTCAATAATATCTGTACTATTTATTATCTCTGCTGACTGTTCTCCGGGTACTAATTTTTGTTGTCCTCTATATTTGTTACTAAATAATTTTTCTGTAGAATTTGCATCTTTTCCAAATTTAGCTTGATATCTTTTTACTAATTTTCCATTTTCATAAATCCCTACATCCATTGAGTTTTTTCCATAAGCTTGACCAACCTCTGGCTCCAAAACTTTTGCCACTATTCCAAGTTCACCTTTAGCAGCTGCACTTAGATTAAAATTTGCCACATGTTCATATTCTGCAATAAAACCATCCAAATTAGGATTCATATTTACATTTCCTAATTTTGTTATTATTTTTCCATTCAACGCTTCATTACTTCTCTCAATTACTTCATTTAAATTATTCAAATGAGATACATTTTCCATATTTCCTATAAATGATGCCGAATTAGAGACCTCCTTTGCAAGCCAATCACTCGCAGTCAATCCTTTTTCCGCATATTTTTCGATTTCTTTTTGATTTTTATAGTTTTCATTTGCTTTTTCTATTATTTCATCTCTTATTTTTTCGATCTCTTCATTAGAATATTCATCTTTCAAGTCTTCTCTAAGCTCATTATAAAGCCACTTTTTTAAATCTGATTTTTCTCGATTTTTAGACCAACTTTTGATATACTTTTTCTGTAGCTTTACTATTGATTTTACCTCTTTTTTGGTAAGCTCCACATTCTCTTCTATATTTTCATCATCATCAAGTTTTTCTATTCTCTCCATCTCTTTTTCTTGATTTTTACTATATTTTTCTTCGATTATTATAGCATCTTCGATCTCTTCATTACTCTCCATTTCTTTCCTCCTTATAAACTTCATACGCTTTTTTATACTCTTTTATAAACCACTCTCTTAAAATTTGTGGTTCTAAAACTTCCATATTACTCAAAAACTGTGGGAAATAAACTTGAGCTTTTTTTATTGCACATTCAAAAGTATATATATCATCATCTACTTTTAATACTTTTGGTCTATTTTCTACGATAACATCTAATAACCTTTTCCCTGTATCATTTAATTTTACTACTACCTCTCTTCCATAAGATAAAAATGGATCAAAATTTTCTTTTACTTGACTTGCATAAAAATAGTCAGATTTTTCAATTCTCTCAATTGTCCTTCTCACACTCTCAATATTCCTTACTTTATAAACTCGATACTCTTCACTCTTCAAACAATAGCAATAAAGATAATTTCTAGAATCTCTATCACCACTAATAAGAAAAAGTGGTTCTACATTTCGTAACTTTTTATTATAGATAAATTTAATTTTAATTTTATCTTCTATAGATTCATATAATATCTCAAAACTCTTTTTAAATATTATTTCTTCTCTTTTATATTTTGGTAAATTACTATAATTAAAGATTATATCTCGTAAATATTGTGCTTCTGATTTTATTTTATTACTTTCTATCACATCATCATATAACAAATCCATATTTTTATTTAAATTAAATTGCAATATTTTACCGTTAAAACTTTCTAAATTATTAAAATATAACTTTTTATCCATATAATATTCAAAGATAATATTTAAAAGTTTATTCTTACTGATACTAAAAGAAACAATATCTGATTTTATTTTATTATCTACAAATATTGGTAAAGTTGTTTTTAGTTTTTTTATTTTCACCACCACCTTTTTATAATTTTTATCTTATATCTAATTATACCTTTTAAAAAGTTTTATATCAATGACTAAATATAAAGTTTTTTTGTTCTATTATAATTTAAAATCATAAGCTAAATAAACAATGTTTTTTTTAGTTGTTCATTATACAAGAACATTTTTATTTTATTTTTATTTTAGAGTAGGTACATTCTTATTATGATCGAATAAGTAGAGCGGATTGCTACGGTTACGATTAATGAAAAAAAATGTCATCTAACACAAAAAATTATAGGGAAAGAATATTTTATAAAGAAAAAGTTTATAAAATATATAGAAGATTATAAAAAGGCTTTTTCGAAAATTGTAGAAAAGAAAGCTCAGAAAAGAGATATTAACTTATGTAAATTTTCAACTTTGCAATATTATCATAAAGAAATTGGGATTAAAGAATCTTTTAATGTATACATAAGAATATTTTAAATAAATATACAAAACACGTTAATTTATTTAAAATATTTGGATAAAGATATAGAATTGGTACCAAAAAGGGGCTAGGAGATTAATTAGAATTGAGTAGGAAAATCGAAATAATCTGGCTGAACTACTCGATTTTTTATTTTGTAATATCACAACATAGTGTATAATAAGTGTAGGAAAAAGCTTCAAAAATGGTATAATTAGATGAGAGAAAAACATTTTTGGAGGTATAAATATGGGAATAGAATTTACAGATGAAAAAATAATAAATTATTCAGGATTAAAATTAGTAAATGATATATTGAATAAAACAGATTTAAAAAAAAGATTAAATGATATACCACATCATGGAAATTCGGCAAGAAAAAGTGAAATAATATATACTGCAATATTTTTACTATCTATGGGGAAAATAAACTTTGAAAATATTAATGAATTTAGAAATGATGAGTCATATAAAATAATAACTGGTTTTAATAATGTTGTATCCGAAGCAGGCTTTAGACAAAATTTAGATAAAATAGGAAAAACAATAGAAAATATTTTATTAGAAGAAAATATAAAAATAATAAAGAATAACGATATGAAATTAACTCCTTATTATAAAGAATATTGTCCATTAGATTTAGATGTAACGCCAATGGATAATTCAAATAGTAATAAAGAAGGAGTAGCTTGGACATATAAAAAGTTTATGGGATATGCACCAATGATGGCTTATCTTGGAGAAGAAGGCTATTTGATAAATACTGAATTAAGGAAAGGTTCTCAACATTGTCAACTAGATACAAAAGAAGTATTAACCGATAAAAGAGATGAATATTTTGGGACAAAAGAGATAGAAAAAACAATTGAAAAAAATGGAGAAAAAAAGTAGTTAAACTAAATATAGTTTTTCATGTAAAGAAAATAAAATCAAGAAACAATCAACTACTGTTAATACCAGAAATAGAAGTTGATACATATTGGACATCGTTAGTTGATACCTTGCCAGAAAAAGTAGTTAGATTGTACAATGTGCACGGTACAATCGAACAATTTCATAGTGAAATAAAAAGTGATATGGGAATAGAAAAACTGCCATCAGGAAAATTTAATATGAATTATTTGATTTTACAATTAGGTATGATTGCATACAATATCTTAAGAATGATTGGACAAAAGAGTTTAGATGTAGATGATACTCCATTAAAAACAAAAGTATTTCGAAGAAGAGTAAGAACAATAATGCAGAACTTAATATATTTCGCCTCAAAAATAGTTTCTCATGCTAGAAAAAAATACATGAAGATAAGTAGAGAAAATATTTGGGCTAATACATTTAAAAGATTAGAAATGTGTTTTTCAAATTTTTAAGTTTAAAATATTTAGAAGGGAAGAAAAAGAAGATAATGTTTTTCTCAAAAAGAACCATGGGATAAGTCTGTAAATTTTTAAATAAATGTTGGAAAGAAAAATTTAATTATTGGAAAGAAGATAGTGAAAAGTTGAAAAAAATCAAAAAAGTGACTTTTTGCTTGTTAGAGTACAACTTTTAATTTTTTACCAATCATAATTCCACTCCAATTCCACAGGGCTGTTCAATGCTCTAAAAGAACTTGACCCAAATTCTTTGCTATAGGTTTCTCCTTATCCAGGGAGAAACCGACAACAAGGGATGAGGGCAATGTCATCAAGTTAAGCTTTCTAAACAAAACTACTTTTAATTTACCCTTCAATAAATGATAAATTAGACAGTATATCTTTGGCTTTGCCCCTCTTTTTTCGAAGAGGGGAACTGGGTGATTTGTTTTTTTCCCTTAGCTTGATGACATTGGGGATGAGGGCAGTCTTAAAAATATAGCATTAAAAAACCCTGCTCCAATTCTACCTTTTTTGACCATCACCAGTCACAATATATTTATATGTAGTCAATTCATTTAGTCCTACAGGCCCTCTAGCGTGTAACTTATTTGTACTTATACCTATTTCAGCTCCAAACCCAAACATAGCTCCATCTGTAAATCTGGTTGATGCATTTGTATAAACTGT
>Ga0307991_1001986_pt1 | contig 14041 bp, 13 predicted proteins | sample EllFjometagen131_FD_203146 | JGI IMG/M metagenome (GOLD analysis project Ga0307991, IMG submission 203146) | Marine microbial communities from Ellis Fjord, Antarctic Ocean - #131 | ecosystem: Environmental > Aquatic > Marine > Unclassified | place: Southern Ocean | collected 2014-10-08
ACTTATCAACCCAGAATCAATAAATATATTTTCGGAGAGTTGCCGGAGCGGTTGAACGGGGCGGTCTCGAAAACCGTTGTGGGTTTATGCCTACCCAGGGTTCGAATCCCTGACTCTCCGCCATTATGGTAGTTAACTTATTAGTATGTAAACAATTACGAATATTCTATAAATTGTAAAATATCTTTATGTGACCGAAATGTGTACACTTTTTTGGGAAACAGTATCAAGCAATTGATAAATGAGTAGAAAATTTTGTTTTTAAAATATTAAGTTTTCATAGATATGAAATCTTATTCCGTACTTCGCACCCTGCACATCGTACTATTCTCTATTTCCTCAAATGCTCCTTCTGATAGATCAGATCTTCAGCTCTAACATCATATAGTTGCTTATTACCAGTCTTAACCTTTACCCACTTACCATAGACATCTTCATAGATATTAATAAAAGTTACTATCTCATGGGCGTTTAATCTTCTTCTGGTACCATTACGATCATAAGAATCTCTTTTCAACTTAAATTTAGTAATTCCAGATTCGCAATAATACGAACCATTGATGAATGTAATTCTTACCATTTACAATTATCTCCATTCTCTTTTCCTTTTCTTAACTATTTTATAACTTTGTCAAATACTTATATCCTTGACACATTTCTCTAACTTTCCATTTTATTTATGTTTTGTGAGCCTGCAAACGATTGGAGGTATAATGTATCATTCATACAATTTAGCTGTAACAAATATTTTTTGTATTGGAAAGGATCGACAGTGATTATTAAGAAAATTGAAAAAATAAATAAACTCGGGATATTTGAGGACTATAAATGGAAATGCACAAAAGAATTTAATAGATACAATATTTGTTTCGGTTTTAATGGAAGTGGAAAATCAGTACTATCTAATTTCTTTAACTTGATCGCTACCAATGGAAATTTTTCTCAAGAACAAAAAGAAGAATTATTTGAGGACTTAAAAACAACTAAAAATAGCTCAGAAATAAAATTCAATAACAACCTGACTTATCCAACAAAACAAAATCAGCAAAACAAAAAGATTTATGTTTTCAATTCAAATTTCATTGCAAATCACGTATATAATGGAACTGTTGGGAAAATGTCAAAATTCAATGTTAAGGAAACAGTTTTAGAAGATCCAATAATTAAGAAATTAAACATGAACATTGAAGCCAAAACAATCGAGAAAACAAATAAAGAAACCGAGAGAACAAAAATCACAGAAAAGTTTGATGAAATAAAAAGGAAGTACAATTCTGTTTACAGAGAACATTTTCCAAACAGACTATTAAAAGCTGGTATTGTTATTCCAGCTATTACTGCATTACCAAAAGAAACGAAAGCTGAAATAGAACAAACAATTGCTCAAAAAATTGCCAAATATAAATTGAGTGAAAAGAAAGACGAACTTGAAAGCGATATTACAAAAATTTCAAAGCTCACATTTGAAAAAATAGAAATTGACTTAGAAAATGTATCAAAGCTTTTAGAGCAATCTGCTAAAGAAAATGCAACAGATAATCTCAGAGAAAGAATTGAACTTTTTCAAAATGAAATTGAGAAAGGAAAATCAGATAAAATTGAGCCTTGGTTTAAACTCGGAGAAGAACTTCTTAAAATATCCAAAGACAAAAATCAAAATATTTGCCCTGTTTGCAAAACTGACTTAACTGCTTCAATAGACAATTTAATTGAAGAATTTGCAGATTGCTTTGATATAAACTATTTGGACTTTGTTGATAAACTAAAAAGTTTAAAAGAAAATATTGATAGTTCAATTGAATATCAAGAAACCAATGAGAGTAATACAAACTCATTAAAAAGCTACGGTGACAAATACAATGAATTCATTGAAATAAAATTTCCTGAACTTGAAAAAGCTGAAATTGAAAGTGATTTGTCAGAACTTCAAAAACATATTATCTCAAAACAAGGAAATTCAAGTAAGAAAATTACAATTGAGATTGAACCAATTAAAACCCTAATGAAAAATTACAACGACAATATTGAAAAGCTGAACAGTTTTAAAAACAATGCTCTTACCAATTTAAGAAATCAAAAAATTGACCAAATAAAAATTAACAGAGAAATCCGAGACCGATATACAGAATTAATATACTTAGACTTAAACGGGAAAGTAGAAGAAAACAGAATTGAAAAATTCCATACTGTTACTTTTGAAATTACAACCATTTCAACAGTAATAAGCGAGTTAACTGGTAAGAAAGTTCTTCGTTTAAGAGAGTTGAAAATGGAAGCCAAGAAAGTAGGCGAATACTTGGCAAAACTTGGCATTACACATTTTACTATTAATTTGAGAGAAGGCGATGACAAAAATAATATACTTATCAAATACAAAGGAAATGACAAAACCAAAAAGCGATTACAAAACTCATTAAGTGAAGGAGAAAAAACCGCTTTGGCATTTGCCTATTTTATGAGCAAAGTTACAACCGAAGTTACCAATAAAGGACAAACGATAATTGTAATTGATGACCCTATTTCAAGTTTAGACGACAATCGTATATACAGTACGGCTTTTCTAATACACGATGAATTTAAAGACTTTAAACAGCTTTTTGTTTTGAGTCATAATATGCTTTTCTTAAAATATATTTATCCATTTTTTAAGAAAAATGAAAAGGAAACATTTTTGATTAACAGAGGAAAAATTGAAGATTTACCACCTTCATTAGAAAACTTTCAAAGTCCATATTTCTATATGCTTGAGAGTATTGTCAATTTTAACACAGAAGTTGAACCAGACTATGAAGATGCTCGAAAATTCTTACCTAATTTTATCAGACGAATCTTAGAAACATTTTTCAGTTTTAAATATGCTCAACTATCTAATTGCAAAGGTCAAACACCTGGGTTGCCAGATTTTATATTTAAGATAATCGATTACAATACCTTTGAAGATAAAACAGTCGGTAGAATTACAAAAGCCAACATAAAAAGTAAACTAAACAGCATTAATAAAGTTTGTGATAATTTCTCACACGGAAATATGCAACAGCTTAATGAATGTAATTTTATATCAGACGAAACATTAAAGGAGATTGCAACTGACACATTGGATATTATTGAGTTTTTCGACAATATGCACAGAGAAAATATCGAAGAACTTGTGAATCCAGTATTAACAGAAGAAAAGAAGAAATAAACAGATTAGAGAACATACAGTGCTTTGGATAAAAAGAAAGTGAAACTGGTATCCTCACAATATTCAATTTGAAAGGACAATTGATAGAGTCTCACGAGTTTAATGCTGGTAACCATGATTATACATGGAATGCAGATGAATTTGGCTCAGGACTCTATTTTTACCAACTGGTAACTGATAGTAATATACAAAATGGAAAAATGCTCCTTCTCAAATAGTAGAGTCGCACTTAGTTACTCTTTATCTTGACACACAAATTGTATTATTAATTTATATTAATAGTTTCATCATTGAAAATATACATAGAATTGGCAACGTGATTAAGTATACAATAACCACAGGAAAAAAGTTATTGTATACATTTTTAGTATAACTATAGGTTAGTTATGTCTACCTTTTTGGTGGACGCAGCAAGCATATGTTATGGAAAAAGAAAAAAGGAAGTTAAAAACAATAAAAATGGATCTATTTGAATTTTATAATATTGATATTCTCTCAGTTTACCAAAATAATCCTGACGTATATGAAGTTTATACAGATAATTTTGAAGGGAAAGTATTAATTAGAGAGGATTATTACGAAAATCTTTTACCAGAAGAAATGATAAATATATATATACACATTCAATTTGGATTCAGAACAAAAAAGGATGGAGAGCTTGCTTTAGCAGTTCTTTCTACTGATTTAAGAAAAGCTCCAGATGTTGAACAAAAAAAATGGCAAGGATTTAGAATAAACGATGAGTCAATATTCAAAAAAGAAGATGATAGATTTAAACTATTTTATGACCGTTATATAATGGGTAACTGGGATATTGAAAATGGTGTTTTAACAAAGATTAAGTCTCTTGTTTCTGAAATAAATGCTTTAACAGAAATGACATTAGATGTTTCAATGTTTAAAATTGAAAAGGATCTCTATTTGACTTTCCCATCAGCTGAAAATGATCATAAATATCAAGATGCACACACAAGAGTTTATGGATTTTTAATTGATGGCTTACAGATGTCAGCTATCAAGAAATTAGCTATAAAGACAAACATCGAATTAGAAAAAGATATAAAAAAAACACTCAAGGCTCTAAAAAAGATTTTACCAGAAGAATTACAAAATGAGATAATTAAACCTTTAAGAAAAGTGTCAAAGAAACGTGGACCTGCTACTCATAATACCAGAAAACCAGCCAAGAATTTTCCATCGTTCTCTCAGTTTAATTCTGATATGGAAAATATATTTAAATCTCTTGAATTAATAAAAGAATTTATTGAGAAAACTACAAATATTTCTGCAGAGGTATGTATGGAAAGAAAAAATAAATTAGAAATGTTACCAAAATTTGATGTTGAAAGAGAAAAAGAAATAAAATCAAATTATTCAATTTATAAATTTAATAATATTGTTGAAAAAACTATTGAAAAAGTTGAAATTGGATTTAAAAAAAGGGGGAAGAATCAGCCAGAAAACGAATTATCTTTCCTTTATTTTAATGATGGTAGTACATTAAGCATTTCAATTGTTTCAAACATAAAACAGCTTATTAATTCGGATGAGCAAAATATAATAAACAATTTAAGTTTGAAGTTTCATTTAGATTTTGTCCCACCATTGAAAAAAAGGTAACTTGGAGGAAAATTAAATGAAAAAGAAAATCATATTTATATTAATATTATACTTGTATATTAATATTTTTGCTTTTCAGGGTGTCGAACAGATTATTAATGTAGATGAAAATATTCTATTTGACAGCATGAATTATTTCATTAAAATACATAGATTTAAGATTACAAAGGACTATTATTTATTAACAATCTATTTTAGTAATCACTCTAATGGAAAGTTACAAATATCAATTAACATTGATATAAATGGTACTGAAAATAATAATGATTTCGTCTGTACATATGTTTATAGTGCTGAGAAAAAAGATTATGGCAAAAGTCGGAATATAAAAGAAAATCTTCTATTTGCAAATTTCTATAAAGAACCCTTTCTTTTGCTTAAACAATCAGCAAATAGTAAAGAAAACATTTATAGTAATTTTAGAGCTAACCTGAAGATCCCTAGAACTGCTACAAGTATTATATTTTCCGGTTGGATAAAAACAAATTATGGGAAATATCCTAAAACAGATTTTTATCATATTTTCAAATTTTCAGATTATGACACACTACTGAAATCTAACTTATCAAATATCTTATTCGATAATAACTCTCCTAAAATATCCATTATTAGCCCACAGTATGAAGGTGAATTTTTAAGAACCGAAGAGCATATTATATCAATTATTGGGAATGCCTCTGATGACAACGGTATTGCAAACGTGAAATTAAATGATAATAAGATTCTAATTGATAATGATTGTAATTTTCTTGTAAAGCACAAGTTAAAATTTGGATTGAATAAAATTGATATTATTGCAGTGGACCTTTTTGGTAATACTATTAAAAAAGAACTATTCATTTTTAGAGATGAAATATTCAAGCAAGAAGTGAATTTCTCCGATGTTGATATTCCCATGCAAACAAATAACAGGAATAATGCAATGGCAGTTGTTTTCGGAATTGAGGAATATCAATATGCCCCAAATGTTACAAATGCCTACAACGATGCAGAAATAATGCGAGAATATCTCATTTCTACATTTGGTCTCAAAAGAGATAATATCTATTTCCGCTACAATGAAAGAGCAACGAAAGGAGAATTTGAAAAAGTATTCTCAGAAAATGGGTGGATTGCCAAAAATGCTGATCCTAATTCTAAGATATATGTTTTCTATGCTGGTCATGGAGTCGCTTTAACTGAGGATAAAAGTGCTTATTTAATCCCCAATGATATTGATCCAAACTATGCAAGTACTGGATACTCATTAAATAAACTTTATCAGAATCTGAGTGAGATTAAATCAAAATCGACTACTATAATTCTGGATGCTTGTTTTTCTGGAGTTTCAAGAGAAAATGAAATGCTGTTGGCAGATTCTCGTCCAATCAGTATTGAAGTTAAACATAGTTCTATTCCTAATAATCTAAATGTCTTTTCAGCTTCATCAGGTAGCGAAATTAGTTCAGGATATTCTCAAAAAATGCATGGGTTATTCACTTATTTTTTTCTAAAAGGTTTAAATAAAAATGCAGACTCCAATAACGATAAGAAAATCACTTATGGAGAAATGGAAAAATACTTACAAAAGAATGTGTCTTCTCAAGCAAAGAAAATGGGAAGAGAACAAAATCCACAGTTGCATACTTCTGATAAAGATAAAGTCTTGTTGAAATATTAGGAATAAGGAGATAATGTGAAAAAAATTCTAACACTATTACTCATTTTAATCCCTCTAATCATATCTGCATATACAATAGAAGAAACCCTATCTCAAATTGAATCACTTAAGAAAGAGATATCAAACAATGAACAAATAGTTGAAGAAAAAATTACTAATTTTAAAAGTTCTAATCCTCTTTTTGCAGAAAGGGGTCAATTTGAATCTTCAGCTGAATATGCTGAAAGGTTAAAAAAAGGACATCCAATAATTGATAACATTCGCAATCAATATTTTGGTGATAATCTGCAAAAACTTAGGAATTTACGAAGAAGACAATTTGAAACTGAAGACATTGAGATTACTTTAGGAAAATACGATCCAGACTCTCAAAGCTATCTAATAACTATTACACATCTAAATTACAAAAATGAAGTTGTTAATATTACAATTGATATTGATCGTGAAAAAGCAAAATTGTTATACCAAAATCAAGATAATATTAAAAAAAAGGGAATTCTTACTATAGAAATTGGAGATTACATCAATTTGGCTAAAATTATATTAAATGAGCCTATAAGTGGTTTTAGCTTTCAATATGAACTTCAGTCAGTTTTATCATTTAATAATGGTAACTATTGGTTTTCTTCTGCAACCTTCAGCTCTAATGGTAAATTCTTAGCATTTGGTGCTTTTAAAAGTGTATATAAACAAACAACATTATATGACTTAGAAAAAGGAAAAATCGTAAAATCTTATGGTGATGGAATAACAGGAGTATTAGTTAATTTTAGTATTGATAATAAATATTTAATATCGGAAGCAGTAAGGAATCCATATATTTCAATCTATAATATTGAATCTGGTAAAGTTAGGAGAGATGTAAGAGAAAACAACGGAGTTATTTATTCTATAAATGATAAAAAAATATGTTCTAAAGATAAAGTAAATAAACTAAGTCCCGATGGTATTTATGAAATAAAGTTAAAAGGTAATGATCCACATTTTCCAGAAGAATTAAACGTATACCGGATAATTGCTCCAACTGAAAGTGAAATATTTACTCAGAAAGTTATTCTTCGTCCACCTTCGTTATCCTCATCAGTAAAGTTTATAGAGCCATCGGGAAACCAATACTTAGATGCACTTGAAAAAGGTGCTATAGCCATAACTATATCAAACAAGGGAGAAGGCTCAGGGAAAAGTTTAACTATTAAAATTAATCCTGAAAAAGTTGATGGATTGAATTTTAAAAACGCATATATTGAAGAAATTCCAGCGGGGGAATCTGTTACAGCAATCATCCCAATTGATGCTCTTATAGATGTTATAGGACAAAAACATTTATTTATAATCGAATTCGATGAAATCAATGGTTTTCCACCTGCACCTGTCGAAATTGAGTTTTCTACAAAATCTTACTTAAAACCAGAAATGTTTATCGTGGATGTAGGCATAGAAGACAATAACAATAACGGAATGATAGAGTCTGGAGAGACAACCAAATTAACTGTAAGAATCGGTAATAAAGGAAAAGGTATGGCAAATGGTTCTTACGCTAAATTCTATTCAGAAGATAATGTCTTTGTTACAGATTCTTATCCGAAAGTTGTAAGCTTAGGTGATTTAGAATATAATCAAAATATTGATATTCCACTTGAATTCTTTGTGAATGATAAAGCTGCGGATGAAATTCCGTTGTATGTAGATTTAACTGAATCTACAGGACTTTCTAATGTTAAGCACTTACGGATTCCAATCCTAAAAAGTGAGAGGACAAGAGAAATAAAACGTACTATTGTGACAGGAATTGATGAAAATTATGATAAGTTAAAGTTTAATGAAAATCTTTCTGTTGATATCGAAGACAACATACCTTCAGGATCTAAAATAAGTAATACTTTAGCAATAGTATTTGGTATTGAAAAATACAAAAATGTCTCAAATGTTAGTTTTGCACATCGTGATGCACGCTTCATGAAGGAGTATTTTAACAAGACTATTGGAATCAGCGAAAATAATATTTACTATGTTGTAAATGAAGATGTCAGTAAAGCAGTATTCGACAAAGTCTTTTCTAAAGGTGGCTGGTTAGATAAACGTGTTAAGAAAGGGAAAACAGAGATTTATTTCTATTATGCTGGTCACGGTTCACCAGATATAAAAGAGAACAAAGCATATCTTATCCCTTATGATGGTGATCCGAATTATGCTTCTCAAACTGGATATGAAATGGAGAAGATTTATAATTACCTTTCTGATTTGAATGCAAAGTCAGTAACAGTATTTCTGGATGCATGTTTTAGTGGTGCTAATCGTGAGAGTGAGATGCTGCTAACTGATGCACGTCCTTTGATGATAGAAGTAAAAAGTCCAATAGCTAAGGGCATCACAGTCTTTTCTGCAACTGGTACAAATGAGATATCTTCTGCTTGGCGAGATAAAAAACATGGTTTGTTTTCATATTTCTTAATGAAGGGAATGCAGGGTCAAGCTAATGTTAACAAAGATAATAAGCTTACAATCAAGGAACTGGGAGATTATATACACCAGAAGGTCTCAGAGCAGGCTGGCTATCTTGACAGGGAGCAAACTCCTGAGATGATCTCAGATGATGAGAATAGAATAATTATAAACTATTAAGGAGTTAGAATGAGAAAGCTATATTTATTAATTTTCATACTTATAATTACATCAATAATATTTTCTCAGACTAAAAGTCCCGAGATCATTGTTCTTGATGATGGCTGGTATGAAATAACCACTTCAGTGAGTGTAGAAAATATAACACCTGCAGAAGCCAGAGAGAAAGCAATTCAGATAGCTTGTCAATTAGCAATAGAACAATTCTGTGGAATTGAAGTAACAGGTAGAACTTCATTAATCCAAGCCGAATCCAATAATGAGATTACAATGGATCATTTCAGCAAACTAACTAATCAGGTTTCTAATGGAATTATTCTAAAAAAGGAAGTGTTGAAGGAAGAAAATTTCACAACAAATGATAGTTTTATGAAAAGTGTTACGCTAAAAGTAAAAGTAGGAAAACAGCAGGGAGAAGCTGATCCTTATTTTTCACTTAATGCGAATTTGAATAAGGCATATTTTCAAGAAGGTGAAGAACTTTATCTTAGTGTGATACCCTCAAGAGATTGCTACCTAACTATTCTCAATATCATGTCTGATGAAAATGTTTCTACAGTATTTCCTAATCAATACCGTACAGATAACTTTATAAAGGCTGGTGATCTGTTTGAAATGCCGAACCAATCAGACGTTAAACAAGGTATCATGTTTAAAGTTAGTTTGTTGCCTGGTAAATCGGAAGATACTGAACTCATAAAAATAATAGCAACTAAGGAACCTGCTAATCTTAATATCGGAGCTAATTATAAAACTGCACTTACAGACCTCCACAATTGGTTGGTGACAATACCAAGAAACCAAATTGAAGAAGTTGATTTGCAGTATTTTATAGTTAAGTAAGTGAGCAGAGTATTTTTTCACATAACAAGCTTGTCGTCGGTAGAGCTGGTCAGTTTGTTTACGTCGGAATCCTTCTGATCCCGTCGCACACACGGAATATTAGCGGTCTTAAAGGAGAAGTATGATCCATGATCCCAATGAAATAAGAAAAATTATTTATACTGTTTGTGAGTTGTTAAAAGCTGATCAGGAAGATGAATTATTCCAAATACTTAATTCTGCTGAAACAAATATAGAAGAAACAGGATACGATAATTGGAATGGTGGAACTAACTTATATACAATATACTTAAATATTGATGTCGATACTTTCGTGAAAATAAGAGACAGAATTGAAAAAGTTGAAACAGATTTGTTAGCTAAATTTGAGATTGGAACAAGACATTTTGAAAACGAAGTAATTTCAAATATCAGAATTATTCCAAAGGTTCAACCAAAAATTGAATGGAACAAAATATCTGATTTGTTCACAAAAGAAACTCTAATAATAGATATAGATTTTATGAAAAATATAATGATTTCAGTCTCTACTGGAGGGCATAGAATTCAAGAAGTAAATGATGAGTATAAATCAAAATATTTAGTTATTAATAAAGCATTAAATAAACTGAGTTTGCAAAATCCTAATTCTTACAAAGACTTATGGGAATGGTATGGCAAATGGAGTTCTGATTTCCCTCATTATCGTGAAAGAAGAGCATTTATCAGAGAAATGTATGACACTTTGCTTCAAATTCTGGAAGAAAATGAAGAACCAGAAATGATTAGTATTACGGTTGATTTATCAGGTTGGGAAAGAGTAGAAAGATCAATCCAAGAAATACAAACTCGATTGAGTGAAGCAAAAAAAGAAGAACAATGTCAAGCAGTTGGATTTCTATGCCGTGATACAATAATAACTTTAGCACAAGCTGTATTTATTCCAGATAAACATCCAATTTTAGATGAAGTTGCTGTAAGTAAAACTGACGCTAAGAGAATGCTTGAAGCATATATCTCTTTTGAGTTAGCTGGTTCATCCAATAAAAGTTTACGTAAATATGCTAAAGCAACATTGGATTTAGCTAATGAATTAACACATAAAAGAACGGCAACAAATAAAGATGCTGCTCTTTGTTCTACGGCTACACTATCATTAATAAATTTTATAGGAACCATTGAAGGACGAATATGACAAATACCACTAACAAGCGTATCGTCGGTTTGGTTTCGAGGTGCTACCGTTATTCTCTTCAAAACAACCGTTAAACTTATCTTAAAGGCTCAGTAACAGCCGATAAGTATTTATTAGAGTAAATCTACATCTAAGATATTGTCGTTCAAGTAAGCATTAAATATTTATCGTTAGCAGGTATTATTCTTGACATCGCAATCAATTATTCTTTCCATAACTATCAATAAATAAGCCCTCATTCAGAAGAGAAACTAAGAAGCTGGTAGAAGATTATGCGAAGTTGAGGGGTGTATAGGGTAAAGGCATTAGTGGATATTGTAAACAATTTGCCTAAATTGGAGTTTGAATAAAGTAAATGAAACTCAGACGAATGAAAAGATTAAATGATTCACGCAAAATTTCTGGTTTTAATTATAAAAAGAGAAATCTAGAAATGCTTGAATATTACAAAGAGGTAAGATCCTTTAAACTCACCGGTGATAAATTTAAACTAGATATTACTACAGTTAGAAATACATTAATCAAAATGAAAGAATTTAAAGCACTAGAAAGGTAATCAGAGGTTAAAATGCTCCCAGTATCTTATCATGTCGATGTAAATACTTTTTCTCAAACTATAAGTAATAAATATCTTATGAATAGTTACAAACTATACTGGTTTGCTGGTATATTAGAAGAAGTAAAATCAGGTAATAATAAAATCAGCTTCAAAAGAATTGTATCTAGAATGGTAGCAAGAAGTTGGTATTCATTACTGAAGTATAAATTACATTTCGGTTTTCAAGATAGACTATACGTACTAGCACAATATGTCCAACAAATAAGTTGTTTGAAGGATACAGCTTCCGAATCAGCTATTCTACAATTTATCGAAAACTCAAATGATCGTATGTTAGATAAATATATTCGTCATTTCTATACATTTGTTCCGTATAGATTCATATCACCATTTTACTATGATGAAATAAAAGGAATACAAGAAAAAGATAAAAATGTATTACTAGGGCAATTAAGCAAATCAAAGACAAAGTTTTATTGTATTGAAGATGAACGCATTGAGTTAATAGAAGAATGGTTTGATTATCTTTATACTAATCAAACAATAATTGAAGGGTGGTTGAACCTCAGACTGATTACTTTTCTACAGAGAAGAAATCCTCATGTCCCTGCCATATCAGCAAAACTATATCCTCCCCGGCATAGAAACCTTAAAAACGCTACAAGGTTTTGGGCTGTTGTCCAAAAGGAAATTGGAATATATAATATTTATACTGGTGATAACATAAAAGATAATGATTATTCTTTAGACCACTTCATTCCTTGGAGCTTTGTTATGCATGATAGTTTATGGAATTTAATCCCAGTATCAAGATCGATTAATAGTATGAAGAGTGATCGCATTCCCAAATTGAGTAAATATTTAGAAAACTTTTGTGATATTCAGTATTCAGCATTTAATACTGCATTAAACATTGGACTATCAAAAAAAAACATTGAGGATTATTTATTTCTCAGTGCAGTGGAACTTAAAAAAGATTTTCCTAAAGAAATATTTGTAAAATCCTTGCATGAAATAATAAAACTTTTACATCAATTAGCAATGAATCAAGGCTTTCAGGTATGGGAAAATCATTATTAGAAAGGACGGATAGAATGGATAACAAACCCTGTATTTTTTGTAACCCAGAGAATGGAATAATATTAGAAAATGAAAATGCCTATGCAATGTTAGATGGATTTCCAGTTACTAATGGTCACACATTGATTATTCCTAAGAGACATTTTAGTGATTACTTTGATATAGAAAATGAAGAATTGATAGCCATACATGAACTTATAAAACTTAGAAAAGAACAATTAATGGTCAAAGATCCATCCATCGAGGGTTTTAATATTGGAATTAATGTAGGGGGAGTTGCAGGCCAGACTATATTTCATCTTCATGTGCATTTAATTCCAAGAAGAAAGAATGACACTCAAAATCCTAAAGGTGGGGTTCGAGGTGTAATCCCTAACAAAATGTCATATTAAATTATTCTCTTCTTCCATCATTTATAATTTCACTTTATTCTGCACCCCGTAATCCGCAACTCGTACTTACCACCAGCACTTTTCTTTTCAATCTTCTTGACATAAACTTATCAATTTTCTAATTTTTGCATGCTTATCAAAGCAAATTATTAATTATAATTTTAAAAATCGCAAATCTTTAATGCAAAAGGTAGGTTTATTATGGATTCTAATTCTCCTTCTGGTATGTACAAATGCACTGAATGTAATAATGTTGAGACACATATTCAAGGTAACGAATTTATCCCATGTCCAGAATGTAACAAAGTTTCTTGGGTGATTATCAATAAAGACAAAGATTATTTTGCATCAATTCATCATAATGGCTCAATTCTAACCAGGTTAAAAAACAAACTTTCCCATTCGTAAGGGGAGATGTCAGTCAGTAGACTGAAAGATGGGTTTAAGGATTTTCCTAAATTTGTAATTCTAAATAAAATTAAATTTGACATTTTAATATTACCAATTATATTTGGTAAAGGATGGTTAAGTGCCGCTGAGTGGGAAAAAAATGTTAGCTCTGTATATTAAAGCTGGCTGGCAGAAAATTAGTACAAAAGGTAGTCATGTAAAAGTGGGTAAGAGTACTCAACGTCAGATCATTCCCATGCATAAAGAATTCAAAAAAGGTTTAGAAAGTAAATTGTTAAAGAATCTAAAGGAAGGTAAATAATGTTCTATCATTTCAAAGTCCATCATGAAGATAATGGTTTGTGGGCAGAATGCCTGGAATTAGAGGGGTGCAATACTCAAGCTGATGATATTGATCAGTTAAAAGTTAATATGCACCAGGCTCTTAATTTGTATCTTTCAGAACCGGAATATTCTCAAGTACTTTCCCCTTTACCATTTAAAACAACAAGTATAT
>Ga0307991_1001989_pt1 | contig 14017 bp, 7 predicted proteins | sample EllFjometagen131_FD_203146 | JGI IMG/M metagenome (GOLD analysis project Ga0307991, IMG submission 203146) | Marine microbial communities from Ellis Fjord, Antarctic Ocean - #131 | ecosystem: Environmental > Aquatic > Marine > Unclassified | place: Southern Ocean | collected 2014-10-08
CATAGGTGGCCGTCCAGGTTTCGCTCTTTGCCGTACCGGAAAGGTCCGATTGGCTAATGGACCGTCCATCCCCGGGATCCGGAACGGCAACCGAAGCGGAAGCCATACCGCCCCATTGAAAATCTTCACCGTTCCCGGCAAAAATAGCCCCCAGACCTTCGGTGCCGGCCCAGACATAATCACTACCGCCATCATCACAAAGAACAGTAAGCACTGAATTGCTCAGAGCAACAACACCGTTCCACTCTCTCGTATTATTGCTGTTCCAGCGCAGGCCGCCGCTCAGACTGCGATAGAGATGGCCCCTGCCCAGATAACCGGTGGCCGCATAAATCGTATTTGCATCATCGGGATCCACAGCCAAATCATTGACATAAGGGTCGATCCAGTTCTGGCCCTGAATGGTGGAAGAACGGCTGATATTTTTCCAGCTTGCCCCTGCGTTTAGGGACTTGTATACCCCGCCGCCGTCTGTACCGGCATAGATGTAATTATTGTCAGGTGACGGCGGCATGGCCAGGGCAGTAACATGGGTTGTCCTGCCGCCGTTATTGGCTTCGGCGGTAACCGAAAGAACCCCGTGCAAAGGCTGCGTATAAGTCCCACCTGAATGAAGAACTTTTTGGGCCATACCGGACGGCATACCATTATTGCCTGTCAAAGCATCGGCAGTTTCTATGAATCCGCCGGTATTATAGGTCTTAAAAGAAATGGCCGTATTGTCGGGCACCGGGTTGCCGTAGATATCACCGACATTCACCGTTATATTGTCCTCAAGATTGGCTGTCCCGAGACCGGATATATTCAGGTATTGGGCGAAAATTCCGAATTCCTCCCCCACCGGCGGTCCCGCATTGATGGTAATCTGGCTCATGGTGGTACTGACATCGGTATCGTAAAAATAGGTCGCCTTGATACTGACCGGACCGGATTTCAAACCGCTGCGCAGTATGGTGCTGACCTTTCCTTCGGCAGTCAGGGCAAACAACGGCTGAATCGCCTCGCCGCCGTCAGGTCCGCTGTCGATGACAAAGTCGACGCGGTAGCCGTCGGCCACTGGAAACCCCTGGCTGTCCTTGATATCAAAAATCACCTGGGATGTGGATTGACCGCCGGTGCCTTTTATATTGATGGATGTGGGATCCGGAAATCCATCAGCCACCTCGATAAAGGCGGGGGGCGGCTGAATATCGATGGTTTCAGATCCAGTGACATCCACCCCCGCATTGCGCCAGGTGGCGCTTATGGTAACGGTTCCTCCCCTGGCCGATTCCTGAAAATTGATTGTAGCTTCCCCGGCGGTAACATCGGCCGGATTGTCCCCGATCAATATGCCAAGCGACCCATCATCCAGCGTAAACGTAATACCGCCGGCTTCGGTTACGGGATCTCCCGCCGCATCCAGAACGATGGCGGTAACATCGGCAATCTGCTCACCGGTGCCCAACAGGGAATTGGGTATAATGGTCACCGTCACACTGCCGGGTGTATATTCAACTTGGATCTCGGCAATCCGGCCCCCGGCTTCCGCACGAATGGTAACCGTTTCCGGCGCATTGCCGCTGGTCAGTGTGGCAATGGCGTTACCACCCGCCGTAGTACCGGTGGGACTGATACTACCGCCGCCGGACCCCTGAATGGAAAAACTGACCGGGGTTCCATCAGGCGCACTGCCGCCGCCAACAATCGTCAGGGTTGCTGTGATGGTGGCCTGGGTGGCACCATCGGCCGGGAGTGTCTGTGGATCTGCACTGAGGCTAATGCTTGAAATGGCCGGCCCAATCAGGGTGATGGGCGTATTCACCGTCACGCCGTTGGTGGTCTGGACGGTAATAGTGTCGATCCCTCCACCCGGAACCGAAGCCGGCGCCGTATATTGATTATTGGTTACACCGTTGGCAGTGGTCGCCGTCAGGCTGGTCAGCGTCCCGGATACCGCACTGAAGGTCAGGGTTTCACCGTCCACAGGATTATCATGGGCATCCAGAACCGTTACCCGGATGGTACTTATGCTGGTTCCATCCGCCGTCAGATTAGCCGGGGTTGCAGACACCGTCATACTGGCAGCGGCCCCCGGGGTAAAATTGACGGTAGTAGAACTTGACAAACCACCGACCGTTGCGGTGATGTCGGCCGTGCCCAGATTGACAGCGCTGGTAAGTGTCACGGTGGCAATACCGGCAGTGGTAGTTGCGGAAGGCGCCGAAAGGCTTCCGGCGGTAGCGGTAAAATTGACAACAGTGCCGTCCGCTACATCATTTCCGGTATTATTTTTCACTACAGCACGTATCTGGGTAGAGGAAATGCCGTCGGCGACAATGGCATTGCTGCCCGCACTGAGGGAAACCGATCCGATCGGTGCCGCTATCAAGGTGATGGAGACTGTATCTGTCACTCCGTTTGTTGCGGTTCCGGTAACAGTATCCGTGCCGCCACCGACAGCTCCCGGCACCGTGTAGGTGACCGTGGCAATACCACTGGCATTGGTAACGGCAGTCGCAGCCGAGACACCGCCGCTACCGCCTGAGAAGCTGATGGTTTCATCGGCAATCGGATTGCCCGCCGCGTCTGTCGCCGCCGCCTGAATAACACTGGTGCTGATGCCATCAGCCGTAAGGTTCACCGGTATTGCCGTCAGGCCAACGGTGTCAACCGAACCGGCGATAAAAAGCACGCTGACCGAATCGTTTACACCACCGGAGGTTCCGGAAACCGTAACGGTTCCAATATTTGTTGAGCTTCTCAGAGTAACGCTGGCAATACCATTAACGGTTGCAGCTGTTTCTAAGGGCAGAATAGTGCCGGCTGTGGTGCTGAAAGTCACAGTTGTACCGTCAATCACATCGTTTCCATTAGCATCCGTGACCGTTGCACGAACCAGTGTACCGGAGCTTCCATCTGCCACTATAGAGCTACTGCCGACACTAAGGGATATACTGCCGATTTGAACGGCGATAATACTGATATCTGCCGTATTGGCTGTTCCATTGGCTGAAACCACCGTAATCGTATCACTGCCCCCCACCGGAACTGTGGATGGTGCAAAATAGGTGGCCGTGACAAAACCGTTTTCGTCGGTCACGCCAAACCCGCTGCTCAATCCCACGGTATTCACTGAACCGGAAACAGCACTGAAATCGATTCTTTCACCATCTACGGGATTCCCATTAGCATCCGTGGCCGTGGCATAGAGAACGCTGCTGTTGCTGACGCCACTGGAAAGGTTGTTCGGCACGGCCGTCAGTGAAATCGCAGCCACTGGCCCCGCCACAAATATCACTTCGGTTGAGGCTGATTTGCCACCGGCCGTTGCGGTGACCGTGGCACTCCCGAGATTCGTCGGACTGGTCAAGGTCACACCAGCAAAACCGTTAACTGTTATCGCACTTGAAGCAGACAAAGAACCTGTTGTGGTGCTGAAATTAACGGTTGTACCATCAGGGACACTATGATTGCTGGTATCGGCAACCGATACCGTAACCGGCGTGCCCGATACTCCGTCAGCGATGATACTGCCGTTTCCGACATCTATGGCCACACTGCCAATCTGGACGCCAAGAATATTCAACAATACGGATGTGCCGGTTCCATTCGTAGCTTCAGCCGTAATTGTATCGGTACCAACGGCCGGCACTGCATTCGGCGCCGTATAGGTCACCGTGGCAACACCGCTCGTATTGGTGTCGGCCGTAGCCGAAAGGGTACCGCTGAGAGCCGAAAAGCTGATGGTTTCACCGGTGATGGGGTTTCCGTTGACATCTGAGACTACGGCGCGGACCGTACTTGCGCTGATTCCGTCTGCTGACAAATTGTCCGGCGTTGCCGTCATGGCAACACTGCTGACCGCACCGGCGATAAAACTGATATTTGTCATATCACTCACACCGCCGGCCGATGCCGTGATCGTTGCACTCCCGAGATTGATCGGGCTGGTAAGGGTCACACTGGCAATACCGTTAACCGTTGTAGCGGTCAGGGCCGACAAACTTCCTGCCGTGGTACTGAAACTGACCGTAGTGCCATCCTGCACAACTCCGCCCCCATCATAGACCGTTGCCGTAACCAGGGTACCGGAAGCGCCGTCTGCAACAATTTCACTGCTGCCCGCGCTGAGATCAAGGTTATCGACCTGAGCGGCATTAATATTCATAGTAAACGTACTATTGGTGCCGTTGGTTGATACAGCCGTTATGATATCGGTGCCGGTGACGCCAGCGCCGGGTACCGCTAATGGGACCGTATAGGTAATACTGGCGATGCCGCTGACATTTGTAACGTCTGTGACCTGAGATATGTCACCACTAACGGCATTAAAGGTAATGGTTTCATTGAATATTGGGTTCCCGCCGGCATCTCTTGCCACTGCCCGGATGGTACTCTGGCTGGAGCCGTCTGCTGAAAGATTACCGGGGATGCCGGTCAGGAAGATGGTGTCCACCGGTCCTGCAATAAAATTAACTTCGACAGAATCATTCCATCCATCAGCATCAGCGGTGACGGTAGCTGTGCCCAGATTTGTGGAGCTGGTCAACAGAACACTTGCCAGTCCACTGGCGGTTGAAACGGATGTGGCGGAAAGCGTGCCTGCGGTGGTCACAAAATTAACAACGGCACCGGTAATGAGATGTCCATTCGTGTCCTTCACTGTAGCGTTTATGCGCGACCGCGATGCCCCGTTGGCAACGATACTATTCGATCCTGAAACCAGTGTTATCGATCCCACCATGGCCGGATTAAGGGTAATGTCCACCGTATCAAAGGTACCGTTATTGGACTGGGCCCTCACGATTTCCGTACCTGCAACAGCAGACGCCATATACGTCACGGTGGCAATGCCGTTTGTGGTTGTGGCGGTGGGAGGAATAGAAATGGATCCACTGCCGCTGATAACCTCAAAGGTTATTTTTTCACCGTCCCCGATTACATTATTGTTGTCATCATAAACAACGGCTCTTAATTCGCTGGTGCTGGTACCGTTGGCATCCAGATTTATCGGGGTTGCAGACAGCACAATATGATCCACAACACCACTTAAAGTAACCCGTGCCGTGTCGGATACACCGGCCGAAGAGGCGGTAATATCGGCAAAACCAAAACCAACGGCAGCAGGACTGGTCAATAAAACCGTCGCCATACCACCCAAAGTGGTGTCGCTGCCGGCTGACAAGGTACCGGCGGTAGTTGTAAATGAAACCGGCGTTCCATCACTGACGATGAAACCGGATTCATCCCTCACGGTCGCGGTGATCTGCGCCTGAGAGGTACCGTCGGCAGGAACATTATCCGGAGTGGCGGTAAGGTTTACAGACCCCACCTCCACATCTGTCAATGTTATCTCAATGGTATCAAATGTGCCGTTGGCGGCTTCCGCCCGGATGGTCTGGACACCGATATCGGTGGACGCCACATACTCAACCGTGGCAATGCCGTCCACCGTAGTCGTGAACCCGGGCAACAGGTTGCCGCTGCTTCCCGCTTCAAGTGTAAATGTAATGGTCAGTCCGTCGGAAACAATATTCCCAAAACTGTCTGTTATCAGGGCCTCAATGGTACTGCGGCTCGATCCGTCATTGCGCAAATTGTTTGGATCGGCTGTTAAAAAAATGACAGCGATATCGGAGGAGATAAAATTAACCGTGGTCTCACCGGATACCCCGCCTGCCGTAGCCGTAATAACAGCATCACCTGTAACACTGGCGCTGGTCAGCGTCGTTAAAAATTCACCACTGGTCGTTCTGCCGCTGGTAGTGGTCAGCATTCCACGGGTAGTTGATAAGCTAATCGCCGTATTGTCGGCAATTGTTCCGCCACTGCTGTCGGTGACCCGTACGGTGATAGCAGTGGGAGTTGCGCCATCTGCGTTAATGCTGCTAGGGTTTGCCGAAACGACTACCGAACCGACGGTATCACCGCCGCCGCCATCACCGCCTGAATCTTTCGACCCGGTCGGTCCACAACCAAGCAGTGAAAAAATTAAAAACGTCGCAAAGATCACTGTGCTTATGATTTTGGCGCGTCTGAATTTCATAACAATTCCTTTCAAATACTGATTTAATTTTTTTTTACCATCCGGCTGGAAACTCACTTTTTGCCGGTATTGCTATATTTCGTTTTTAACCCTGTATAGTTGTAAACCCGATAATTAAATTATCGGGTTTGTTTAGCATGCTTTTTTATAATCTGTATTTCAACTTTCAGTATCATGGAGATCCGGCATCCTGGCGTCATATCGCTTAAGATATTTTCCATTGACAGCCATTACATATTCTTCCGCTGTTCCAGTTGAACAATTCTGGGTGTGATGAAAATCAACAGTTCATCCTTGGTATTGTTTGTCTGGTCGCTTTTGAAAAGCCATTTCAAAAAAGGAATTTTCTTTAGCCCCGGGACACCGGATTCGGTAAAAGTAGTGTTCGTTTTTATGATTCCGCCGATAACAAAGGTTTCACCGTCGTTAACCAGTAATTCGGTCCGGGCTTCCTTTGTGGTAAGGGCCGGTGCTTCCTCGGTTAAGACAAAAATATCTTTCTTGCTGATCAGGACGTTCAGGGAAATGCGGTTATCCGAACTGATATGAGGTGTTACCTCGAGTTTTAAGTCAATCTCCTTGAATTCGATCGAGATGTCACCGTCCTCATCTTTTTCCTGGTACGGATATTCAAACCCCTGTTTGATCATCGCTGTTTTATTGTCCAGCGTAACGATCTTTGGGGCGGAAATGATCTTGCCCTGCTTCAATGATTCCATGGCCATCAACTGGGCATCCAGCATCAGGGCTGAACCGCCGATTCTGGCAAAATTAATCCCGATCGTACCCGCCGCGGCTACCGGCAGGTTCATGGCCATATTCCAGCCGTAGCTGCCGCCTAGCATATCAAATCCCCGCTGAGGTCCTATACCGGCGTTGGCATCAGAATTGGCAATCCCCCCGTCGATACCCCATTGAGTTCCGATCTCTTTGGAAAAATTGGTGCTGGTCTCGACAATACGCGCCTCTATGATCACCTGGGGTGTTACCTTGTCGATCTGCTGCACGATTCGCCTTGCCTTGATAATCTTACCCGGTGTATCGGTGATAATGATCTGGTTGGTACGCTCGTCAACACTCAGGCTGCCGCGGCCCTTGGTAATAATTTTTTCCAGATGGGGAAGAATGCCGGTTTTGGCATTGGAATAACTCACGGCAATATATTCGGTTGCAAGCGGCTCAAGAGCCTTGACCTGCTGTCGCGCTTTTTGCCGGGCTTCGAATTTGGCCCGTATCTGATCTTCTTCCTTGGTCAGGGTTTCCTGTTTGGCAATCCGTATGATATTGCCTTCTTTCACCTTGCCAAGTCCGTTCATCTTCAGGATCAAATCCAGTACCTGATCCCAGGGTACGGGATTGTCGAGACTCAACGTCACCTTGCCGGTGACGTCTTTGTCCACCGCAAAATTGTTCCCGCTGATCTGCATCAGTATCCGGAACACATTTTTGATGTCGGTGTCGTAAAAGTCAAGTGCAATTTTCTGACCACTGTACTTTTTGCGGGATTTCATATAGGGCTTTAATTCTTCTGTTTCTAATACGGCCGTTTGCTCCGGTGCTGTGAAAACGGACTCTTTCGAAGAAAGATCGCTCTGCGGTCCTTTAATCATAGCGCTCTGCCAGGCAGGCAGGACCGACGGGTCAAACGGTCTCGGCGGTATGGAAGATGCATCGAAATGGATCATCAAAATATCGTCTGTCTGTTCTATAAAATAGGGAACGAATTCACGCATCCTGATGGCAACGGTCGTTGTATTGCCGGAACTCTGGGACGGAACGATCATATCCACCGCACTGGGAAATCGGGTGGTGATCAAGGGCCGTTGGCGATATTCAGGAATTTTGGTTTCCGATAAATTTAGTGCCAGAGACTTATCGGCGGTTTTTACAAGCGTATACTCGACCGGTCTGGTTGTGCCGATAATAATGGTTGATTTGCCAGCTTCTTCGCTGGAAAAATCGATCCGGTTGACCCAGGCCGGCCGGCTATCCGGCACCGCCTGTTTCGTCATGACCGGAACAGACGACAGGTTCTTTTTTTGAACACTGGTTTTTGTGGGAATAGCGTCTGATACGGTATCTGTTTTTTTTGGCAAAACCGGACTTGCAACCGATTGTATATCGCCTGTATTGGATAGATCAGCCACTGATATCTTTTCCTTTGGCGATCTGGCAAACACAACCTTCAGATCTGCATCCCGCCGAACAACTTTATAGGAAACATCGTTTTCAAGCGCAATTTTGATTCGGGCAGTATGCCCGCTTTCAGCCAACTCCGCAATATTTATGGCGGTAATCGTTTCATTGCCGGTCATACCGGGTTCCGTCACATTTTCAAAAGCCGTCCCTGGGAAATAGAGGATAACCGCCAGCGGCGACGGCTGTTTTACAGACGTATAGGTCAACGGTACACTTCCCTGAACCGTCACGGTAACGGCATCGGAATCCTGGGTCATGCTGATGCCGCGGATCAGTCTGGATGCCGCAGTTTTGTCAATATTCTGCCCGCTTTTACCGGAGACCTTGTCTGATGCGCATCCTGTGAACAAAGTCAGCAAACACAAAAGCAGGGCGGTTAAAATTGTGCTTCGGAATAATTTCATAATCTTATTGTCCCTCTTATTCTTCTCCTGGAGGTTTCTGCAGTTTTAGTTCCCGATTACGCAATCTCACTTTGCCTAAAACATTTTCAACCTCTTCCTCAACAATTACCCGATCTCTTAATATTTCGTTGACCCGTCCGGATTGTGTACCGATAAACGTTCCCACTCGAATGACATAGCCCTTGCCGGAAGCTTCCGTAACGATGGCCCGACTTCCGTTGGGAGATTGAATAATTCCTTTAAGTGTAAGCTGGCTTAAATCCACCTTTTCAAGCGGTGTTAAAGGCATGCGCCGCTTTTTTTCTTTCATTTTTTTACTGACGGCAATGGCGGCACTGCCTTTCAGCAAGGGAACAAAAGGATCGATCTTGCCAATCGGATTATATACAAGTTCGACCTTGGGCAAAACCGGAATCTGTGATGTCGGCCCCTGTTTTTCTACGCCCGGCTTTGCTGTTTTTGCTGTTTGTTTTTTAGGTTCTGCAGTTGCATGAGATGTAACCGTACCAAGGCTTTGTCCGACAATCTTTTTACTGACGACCTGGGGTTGCCGGGAAGCGTCGGTTTTATCTTTGCATCCTGCAAAAACAAAAAATAAAAAGAAACATATAAAGCAGGCAGTATTTCGTAAAAAGGCATTGTTTTTATACATGATTTAGCGTTTCTTTTTCTTGTTCTTTTTTTTATCCACTATTTTTTCAGGCGGTTTTTCAATAAATTTATAGGTCATGGCCGTACATGCAGTCAAAAGCGTTTCATTCTCTTTTTGAGGCACCATATTTATATTTTTAATATTGACGATTCTGGACAGGCTGGAAACCCTGTCAAAGAAAATGGCAACATTGTGATAGTTGCCGATAACTTTGATCGATATGGGAATTTCAGCATAAAAGTCCCTTGTGTTCTCTTTTTCCGGCTGAAACAGTAAAAACTTCAGTCCGGAGTCCTGTCCGGAGCGTGAAATATTGGCCAGCAGAGACGGGATTTCCTTTTTTTCCGGAAGCGCTTTTCTGGCAATTACAAACTCGGCTTGGGCCTCTTTCATCTTGGTTCTGTAGGCGTTGAGTTTTTGAGCATTGATTTTGGCTTTGTTCAGCTTCTGGGTCAGCATCTCATATTTGCCTTTCAACTGGTTGATTTCCTTATGCCGCGGGATATAGGATAAATAGACAAAAGCACCGACCAGAACAGCAAACGTTACGCCGCCTATCAAAATTCTCTGCAGTTTAGAAAATTTTTCAATTTTTTCAAAAAACGAATCAACAGATTTATTCGAAATCTTGGCTGTTTTCATTATTTTTTTGCCTTCTTTCTGGTTTTATTCTCGTCTTCTAACTGTGTCAAGGAGGCTTTACTGCAAATAATTTGAAAACTTTTCAAATCGGTATACTCTGTAATCGTATGCTGTTTCAGTGTCTTTAAGTTAACACTGCTGAAAAGTCCTGAGCTTTCCAGACGAACCATGAAATCCGCCACCGTTTTATTATCCAGAGCAATCCCGCTGATATCCACTGTTAGACCTTTTGATTCAAAGCGGGTGAACCACATCCGTTTTTCCACCACCATGCCTGTCATGACATCCAGCAGATAAACCGGCGCTTTGCGGCTTTTTTCAAGCATCTTGATAACATTCGTTTTACTTTTTAACGTATCAAGCGCTTTTTTGATTTGGGCAATTTCCTGATTAATTTTATCATATTTGGCAATCTGCGCCTGGGTATCCTTGATCCTGAAATTCAGGTCTGAAATGCGTTTGCCCAGATAAATATTATACCAGACCAGAATAATGACGACGAGTAAAAGGGAAAGAATAAACACAGATACCTGACGACGTATGTTTTCTTTTTTTCGCGCAGCCCTGAACGGGAGTAAATTAATTCGTATCATTTATCATCAACTCTTCTTATTGCAAGTCCCATGCAGATAGCTGCCTGGGGTGCTATCCGCTCAAGATATGACGAATCAAAACGATCATCATCAATAATAAAACCCGCAAAAGGTTTTATAATCTCCACCTCGGCCGAAGTTTCAGCCGCCAGCAATTGACGAAACTCATTAATATTTCCACCGCCGCCGCTGAGTACGATTCGCTGGATCTGGTCATCGGGGTAGGTCGAATAGAAAAAATCCAAGGCACGCCTTATCTCTGTACACCAGTCTGCAGCCACAGATGAAATAATTTCCGTTAAATCTTCAGGCGCAATCGCCTCTTTTTCCTCTCCGTACTTAATCTTTTCAGCTTCCTCCAAAGTGCAGCCCAGCAGGGAAACAATTTTTTGATTGATCTGGCCACAGCCCAAAGACACATCACGCATAAATACGGAAGAATTATCCTTGAGAATATTCAGGGATGTTTTGCCTGCACCGATATCGATCAGTGCCACATTTTCGCCCCTTGCTTCATAGGCGGTTTTAAAAATATTCTGGAGCGCAAATGCATCTACATCAATAATGCATGGATTGAGTCCGGCCAACTGGGTCAGGTTCACATAGTCATTGACCATCTCTTTTTTTGCCGCAACCAACAAAACGCTCATCTGGTTGGGATTGTTTTCGTTAGGCCCCAATATCTGAAAATCAAGATTAACATCGGTAATGGCAAACGGAATATATTGCTCCGCTTCAAATTGGATGGTTTCCTGAAGCTGCTCTTCTTCCATGGTCTGGACATTAATCTTTTTTACAATGACCGAATATCCTCCGATGGATATAGCCACGTTGTGAATTTTCAGATTATAGGCTTTGAAGAGTTGACGAATTGAATCGGCCACACTTTCAGGATCTTTTATCGAGCCATCCACGATGGTGCCGGGCATAATATCAACCATCCCGAATTTTTTCAGACCCAACCCTTTTTTTGTCTCTATGACTTCACCGGCTTTTATAGTCCGAGAGCCGATATCAAGGCCAGTAAGATGATTTTTTTTTCCAAAAAACATGATATGCCTTTAATTATCGAATACCTTTTTATAATCCGCGACATTTAAATCCAGTGCTAAAAGGATCTTCCGTTTGGTTTCCATCCTGCAAGGCATCCCTTTTTCGACACGGGAAATCGTAATCGGCGAAACATTGGCCTTTCTGGCAAGTTCCGCCTTGCTTATCAGCAAAGATTCTCTAATTTGTTTTAATGAATTTGCGTTCATCCTTAAAATCTCTTATGTTATTCATATATTTTGGCATACAAACGATCCGTGACAAGAAAAGGAAAATTAAACTGGATTGCACAATTTATCAAATTTAAAATACTTATATTTATAAAAATTTACTATGTCAAGTAATTTATATATAATTATAGCTAAATTATGCTAAGTTACATTATATTGTAGTACCTTTAAATCAAATACACCATATACGGTTAGCAAAAATTACGACCCTGCAGACCATGCCGCTTTTTTTAAAAGTTTTCACTGAAAACAACGAGGGATAAATACATACAGGCATACTAAATCCTGATAAACCGGCCTGTTGGAGAAAAATAACGAATCGCAAGCACCAAAATACAAATAAATTATTTAATGAACATGTAAAAAGTCCAATTTTTGCGAAACCGCCAATTGATTGATCACCGATCGTCTGGCGTTGTCTGGTATTTGCCCGATATAAGGTGGCGGTATCTGTTGGTATCGTTTAAGACGTATCCTTAATAAAATCAAGCTTAACCTTGACTTTGAACAATAGTTTCCATATAGGACTTTAGACTAGAATATAAAATATTTACAATACATTTACCTCTTTATGGCTGTTGAAGAAAACCTTTGAACCTGTAACCGCATTTTAAAAATAATCATTATGGGGTAAGCATGACCCTTTGAACGATCGCAAAGTATCTTATGAAGAATCAAGCCAATAAGGAAAAGGTCAAACCGTTTCGGCTGGTAAAGTATTTCTCCTATTCGAGTCTCATTGTCATGTTTCTGGGCACCATCACTCTTTCGGTACTCAACACACATTGGGCCAGGACCATTCAGCGTCAGAAAAGTGAAGATTTCGCCCTTCTTCTGGTAGAAAATCTTAACCACCAGGTTTTTTTGCAATTCATCATTCCCGTGGCATTAAAATTCGGAAAAATTCAGTTGCGTAAACCTGAACAATTCACTAGAATGGACAAAATCGTCAGAAGCACACTACATAGCTTCAATGTTGAGACGGTCAATATTTTCGATATGAACAACGTTGTTTCCTACAGTTTTGATCAGGCGTTAATCGGAAAAAATGACCTGGGTGGAACCGGGTATATGAATGCATTGGCTGGCACGTCGTCATCAAAAGTTGTTCAAAGCGGTGCTTTTTTGGAAATTCTACTTGGAATCCCTAAAAATATAAAAGTATTGACCTTTGCACCATTACGCGCTGAAAAACCTTTGTCCCGCATATCCGGGCCGGTACTGGGCGTTGTTGAAATCGTCCAGGACATTTCAACAGAGTATAAAACCATTTTCCGATTCCAGATTTTTATTTTTTTAACCATCACTTTTGTGATGAGCCTCCTCTTTATAGCGCTTCTTTTTGTAGTGAAAAAAGGCAACGCAATAAGTCTGCAGCGCACACAGGAAAGAATCCTGCTGGAAGAAGCACTGAACCGGGCCAGGCACATGTCGACCCTAGGAGAAATGACAGCCGCCATTTCCCATGAAATTCGAAATCCACTGGGTATTATCAGCAGTTCCGCGGAATTGCTGAAAAAGAAAATAGCCAAATTTGATCCGGCCAACACGATTCCGGATATCATTGTGGAGGAATCCAGTCGTTTAAATAATATCATCAGGGATTTTCTTAATTTTGCAAAACCGATAAACCCTGATTTGAAAACATGCCGGGTGGAAAAAATCATTGATAAAAATATAATTGCCCTTGCTCAACAGATCCAGGAGAAAAAATATAACATTGATGTAAAATATGATGATCTCCTACCCGAAATATTGGCCGATGCCGACATGCTTTACCAGGCCTTTTTGAATATCCTGATAAATGCGATGCAGGCCATGCCGGAACGAGGCCAAATCCAGATAAAAATAACGTCCGATAACAATACCGTAACTATTTTTTTCAAAGATGAGGGACCTGGAATCAGCGAAGATGTTCTGAACAAAATATGGAACCCGTTTTTCACCACCAAGAGCCAGGGAACAGGCCTGGGGCTCGGTATTGTAAAAAATATTATTGAATCTCACAAGGGGCGCATCCATATCCGTAACCGCTCTTCGGCAGGGGCACAGGTAATCATCGAATTACCCGTATCTATTTTACCGGGACCCAACCAGAAAACGTCGTAATTTTATATGAAAATAGTGAGATATGCGTTTCGAGTAGTAAGGAATAAAGCAGCGATTCTGAGTCTCTCACAACTCAAGACTTACCACTCATATCTTTAAGGCCCCGTCAA
>Ga0307991_1001992_pt1 | contig 14008 bp, 13 predicted proteins | sample EllFjometagen131_FD_203146 | JGI IMG/M metagenome (GOLD analysis project Ga0307991, IMG submission 203146) | Marine microbial communities from Ellis Fjord, Antarctic Ocean - #131 | ecosystem: Environmental > Aquatic > Marine > Unclassified | place: Southern Ocean | collected 2014-10-08
ATTACCGGCAGATAGAGGCGCCGCAACTTCCCTTGATGGAACGGGCGCAGGAATGGGGTATCTCCATAAAGGCGATACCGGGTAATTATCGGTACAGCGGGTATTATTCATCAAGCCGGAAAGAGATCGCCCTGGCTACTCCGGAGGAAGTCGTATTTTTTCATGAACTGGCCCATGCAAGCCATGACAGGGTTACAGAGAATTTTAAGGCGGGGCAGGATCCATTGCAGGAAATTATCGCGGAATTGTCCGCCCAGGCGCTCTGCAGGCTCGCGGGAAAGTCCGCCCGGGACACCATGGGCAACACATACCAGTATATTGACGGCTATGCGCAGAAAATCAAGATGTCAGCCTATTCCGCGTGCGTACACGTCCTGCAGGAGACCGAGCAGGTTCTCAATCTTATCCTGAAAGGAGGTGAGGAAACATGCGCGGAGATTGCTACAGCCCACGGATAGCGGAGGATTTAATACCGGTTTTGTTCAAGCTGGCGCGGAAAAGGAATGTGGCCATGACCCGCGTCGTCGATGAGATTTTGCGGGATGATCTTCATATAAGGGGGGAAATAAACGATGAGGAAGCCCAAAGAAACACGGGGCAAAAATATCTATCCCGTTAATACGGGCCCGCGGTTTCTTTATCCTGGAGAAGATATGCTCTTTTGAATTAAAACAAGGCTAAAATGCCTTACAACCAGCCGCCAGATAAAATTCTGGCGGTTTTTTTATTGAGGTGAATATTTTTTATCTGCCTTGTCGCAACAAAATAAAAATGGATACAGGCAATATCCACCATGCTTCAAATACAAAGCGAGAGATTGGGAGGTCGGCCCGGATCAATGATAACGAGTTGAAACGTGCAGTCTTTTAGCGTGATTTTATCAGATGAAGGTGGTATTTGTTTTATAAGAAAGGAATATGCACGTATTCCAATAGACGAATACCGAGGCGGATTCCGAACCGATGGAAGAACAGGTCAAATCGAAACAGCGAGTCGCCGATCATGGCGAGGTATTGACCGGGAAACGGGAGGTCAACGCCATGCTGAATTTGGTGAAGTCCGAGACGGAGCGGATTGACTCCCGGTTTTTGGAACCCGCATGTGGTACAGGAAATTTCCTGACGGAAATCCTTGAACGCAAACTGCGAGTTGTCGAAACACGCTACGCCAAGAGCCAGTTGGATTTTGAACGGTATGCCGTGCTTGCTGTGTCGTCCATCTACGGCATTGATATTCAGGAAGACAACGTCCAGCAGTGCCGACAGCGACTTTTTGGGATATTTGATCTGAACTATTTGCGATTGTTCAAGAACAAGACAAATGACAACTGCCGCGAATCCGTCCGGTTCATTCTTGACCGCAATATCATTTGGGGTGATGCTCTCGACCTGAAGACGAAGAATGAACCAAGGGTTCCGATTGTCTTTTCCGAATGGTCGCCGCTCAACGGGAGTATGCTGAAACGGAGAGACTATTTTCTTTCTTTCCTGCTCGATAAGCAGCATCAACTCACCCTGTTCAACGACGAGAATCAGGAGGTTAACTTAAACGAACCAGTCAAAGAGTACCCGCCGACTCACTTTCTAGAGGTTGCCAATGTTGACAAGCACTAACTACAACCCGGACGTACTGTCCTGCATTGCGAACCTGAGCAGTGACGAGGTGTTCACGCCGCCGCAACTGGTGAATCAGATACTGGATATGCTCCCCAAGGAGATCTGGAGCGACAAGAAGGCCACGTTCCTTGATCCCGGCTGCAAGTCCGGCGTATTTCTGCGCGAGATCGCCAAGCGCCTCGACACGGGGCTGGAGAAGCAAATCCCAGACCGACAGAAGCGACTCAACCACATCTTCAAGAATCAATTGTTCGGGCTGGCCATCACGGAGTTGACCTCCCTGCTTTCACGCCGCTCGGTGTATTGCTCCAAAACCGCCAACGGGAAGTATTCCGTCTGCGAAATGTTCGACGAACCGCAAGGCAATATCCGCTTCAAGCGCATCGAGCACATGTGGGATGGCACGAAGTGCAGATACTGTGGCGCGCCGCGAATTATCTTTGACCGCGAGGAAGGGCTTGAAACCCACGCCTACGAGTTTATCCACACCGAGTATCCCAAGGAGATATTCAAGATGAAATTCGATGTCATTATCGGCAACCCGCCCTACCAAATGACCGGCGGCGCAGGTGGTTCGAGTGACTCCTCGATCTACCATCGTTTCGTGCAGCAAGCAGTTAAGCTTAATCCGCGGTATGCCGTTTTCATCACGCCTTCGCGATGGATGGCTGGCGGGCGAGGGCTCGATGAGTTCAGGGCACAGATGCTCAACGGAGACCATCTCCGCAGTCTCACGGACTTTCCTGATTCCGGCGATGCATTTCCCGGTGTTCAGATCAAAGGTGGCGTTTGCTACTTCCTTTGGGATGTCGCGCACAACGGCACCTGCAATGTCACGCGCGTGGCCGGAGGTGAAGAGCATCTTCAACCCGATCGGCAACTGGGCGAGTTCGACGTATTCGTTCGCGACGAACGTGCGGTTGGAATCCTGAGAAAGGTTCTTTCCAAGAAGGAACCGTCGGTACGTGAACTCGTGTCTGGTGACACGCCGTTCGGGATCGCGACGAACTTCGAGGACTGGACCGAGAAAGGGGGAAACGGAAAGATTGCGCTCCACCTGATCAACAAAGGCAAGCGCTTCACCCGTTTCATGAAGCGCGGGGATATTCGCAAGAATGTAGATGCTATTGATACGTGGAAGGTACTTGTTCCAGAAGCCTATGGCGCCGGTGAGACCTTCCCGCATCAAATCCTTGGTAAAGAGATCGTAGCGGCACCCCCGTCAGCGTGTACTCAATCGTACCTCGTCGCGACGCCATTTCCCTCAGAGGGGACCGCTCGGAGTTTCGCCAGTTATTATCGAACTCGCCTATTTCGATTTCTCGTATCGCTGAGGAAGATCACCCAACACGCGCTCCGATCGACCTACATGTGGGTACCACAGCAGACGTGGGACCGCACCTGGACCGACGAAGCCCTCTACAAAAAGTACAAGCTGACCAAGGATGACATTGCCTTCATCGAGGCCATGGTCCGCCCGATGGAGGCGAACTATGAGTAAGGAATTCTTCCCGCCTCGCCCTGAATCGCGGCCCACCATATACGCCTACGAGGATACCAATCCGCAATATGCCGGGTTGCTCAAGGTCGGCTATACCACGGCGGATGCGCAATCCCGCGTGGCCCAACAGTACCCCACGCTAAGACCCGGCAAGTTGCCGTACCGGATCGTCCTAGAAGAACCAGCCATGCGTGGCGATGGGGCGGGCTTCACGGATCATGACGTTCATCGTTACTTGCGAATGATCGGCATCAAGAACGCTAAAGGCGAGTGGTTTCTTTGTGGGGCGGAACAGGTCAAGGCTGCGGTCATTGCGGTACGGACCGGGCAACTGAACGAAGGAAATCGTTCCCTCGATTTCAAGATGCGGCCAGAGCAGGAAGCGGCGGTTGAAAAGACCATCGCCTATTTCAAGAGTTTCCGCAGTGAGAACAATAGCAAGCCGCCGCATTTCCTTTGGAACGCGAAGATGCGGTTCGGCAAGACCTTTGCCGCCTATCAGTTGGCAAAGAAAATGGGCTGGCGCAAGGTGCTGGTGCTGACCTTCAAGCCGGCGGTACTGAACGCATGGGAGGAAGATTTGAAGTGCCACGTTGACTTTCCCGGCTGGCAGTTCATTTCCAAAAAAACCGGCGGGTTGACGTATGAGGATGCGGACAAAAAGAAGCCATTCGTCTGCTTTGGCTCGTTTCAGGACTATCTCGGCAGGAATACAAGTACAGGCGGGATCAAGACCAAGAACGAATGGGTTCACGCGACCAATTGGGATTGCGTGATTCTGGACGAGTACCACTACGGCGCATGGCGCGAAAACGCCAAGGAGCTGTTTGAGGCGGAGGATGAGAAGGAAGTCGAGTTCGGTGCAGGGGAAGGCATCGAGGTCTTTGACGAAGAGATTATGCCGATCACGACGGGCGGTTATCTGTATCTTTCCGGGACGCCCTTCCGGGCCATCACATCAGGCGAGTTCATCGAGGAACAGATCTTCAACTGGACATACTCAGATGAACAGCGATCCAAGCGGGACTGGAAGGGGGCAAGCAATCCCTACGCCGCACTGCCGCGGATGGTCATGTTGACCTATCAGTTGCCGGACGCGATCCAGGAAATCGCTATGCAGGGCGAGTTCGACGAGTTCGACCTGAACGTCTTCTTCTCAGCGGAAGGATTGGGTGACAAAGCGAAGTTCAAGTACGAGGACGAAGTTCAGAAGTGGCTGGACCTGATCCGGGGTTCGTTCATGCCGACCAGTGTTGACAACCTAAAGCTCGGCGCGCAGAAGCCGCCGATGCCCTTTTCGGATGTGCGGCTGCTGAACGTGCTTTCGCACACCTTCTGGTTTCTGCCGAGCGTTGCTTCGTGTCATGCCATGCGCAATTTGCTGAAGAAGAAGCAGAACCGCTTTTATCACGATTACAAGGTGATTGTGGCGGCCGGGAGCTCCGCCGGTATTGGGGTTGCGGCACTGCCGCCCGTGTTGGATGGTATGGACGAGCCACTAAAGACCAAGACGGTCACGCTGTCATGCGGGAAGCTGACAACGGGCGTAACAGTCAGACCGTGGACGGGCATTTTCATGCTGCGCAATTCATCCACCCCCGAAACTTACTTCCAGGCCGCCTTTCGGGTGCAGTCCCCGTGGACCGTTAGAAATCCCGATGGTGCTTCGCCCAATCAGGAGCAGATCATCAAGGAGGAATGCTACGTCTTTGACTTCGCGCCGGATCGGGCCTTGCGGCAAATCGCCGATTACAGTTGCCGCCTGAATATCAACGAGTCCAATCCTGAGAAGAAAGTAGAGGAGTTCATCAGTTTCCTGCCCGTCTTGGCCTATGACGGCAGTTCCATGAAGCAGATTGACGCCGCCGGGATTCTCGACATGGCCATGAGCGGCACGACCGCTACACTACTGGCGCGGCGCTGGGAAAGCGCCTTGCTGGTGAATGTGGACAACGACACACTCAGACGCCTCATGGCCAATCCCAAAGCCATGGAAGCCCTGATGGGCATCGAGGGCTTCCGCAACCTGAATCAGGACATCGAGACTATCATTAACAAGTCGGAGGCCGTGAAGAAGGCGCGGAAGGAAGCCAATGACAAAGCACTTTCCGCCAAGGAAAAGAAGAAACTGACCGAGGAAGAGAAGGAGTACAAGAGCAAGAGGAAGGAGGTTCAGGAGAAGCTCATCAAGTTTGCCACGCGGGTGCCGATCTTTATGTATCTGACAGACTACCGCGAGCGATGTTTGAAGGATGTCATCACGCAATTGGAGCCGGGATTGTTCAAGAAGGTCACCGGGTTGTATGTGAAGGACTTTGAACTGCTGGTGAGCCTTGGAGTCTTTAACAGCGCCCTGATGAACGATGCGGTCTACAAGTTCAAGCGGTACGAGGACGCCAGCTTGAGTTACACCGGCATCAACAAGCACGAAGGGGAAGATATTGGCCTCTATGACACCGTTTTGAGCCGAAAGGACTATCAGGCGACGTTTATTAATGAAACGGTTGGAACGTGAACACAGTCATGAATAAGAAACAATAATAGGCAAACCGGATAGTCTGGGCTATCTCACCCATCGAAAAGGAAAGAAAGATATGAATGACAATTCATCAGTTGCTGTCTTTATAGATGTAGAAAATATTCATTATTCTACTCTAAATAATTACTCAGAGACACCCAATTGGTCAAAAATAGTGGACCTTTGCAAAGAGTACGGGAGAATATCTTCAATACAAGCATTTGGAGACTGGATACAGTTTGCAAAGGACGTTCCAGAAATTCAAAACAACGGCATACAACCTATCTTCGTACCGTTATCTCAAGACGGTAAAAGTAGCTTAGACTGTTATCTTACTGTCTCTGCAATGAAATTGTTCTTTCAAAATGATCGCATTGACACTCTTATTCTAGTTTCGGGAGATCGTGACTATATTCCTTTAATTTCTGAGTTAAAGGCATTAGGGAAAAAGATCTATATTTTAGCAGTACCAGAATCATTGTCCAAAGACCTAAAAAAGATAGTTGATGGAGTAATATACTATGAACCAACAGTGAAGGGTTCTGACAACACACAATACGATACAGCAACGGATAAGAAGGCTTTTACTGATTTTGTGGTTGAAACAATAAAAGAATTAGAAGGTAGTTCAACAAATGATAGATGGATTAATTTAGCAAGTATTGGACTTTCTCTTAAAAGCAAAGATCCTCACTTTTCCCATGCTAAACTTGGTTTCAGTAAATTGGTAGAACTTCTAGACAGCATAGAAGAAATCGAGGTCAAATATGACAATTATGAAAAAACGATTGCCTTAGCGAGAACTTGTGCAGCAGGTAAAACGCAAGACCAAAATGCTATTTACGAAGGAACGATACTATCAGTGAACGAGGGTTATGGTTTTATTAAACCAGATCAGCCGGGTGAAAATGTTTTCTTTCACAGTAGCAATTTATCAAATGCCAAATTTTATGAATTGAACGAAGGTGACAATGTGTCATATGGAATATATAATACCGATAGAGGTATTAATGCAGAAAACATAAAATTTTTATAAAAATAAAACAACATTACTTAGAGGTGGCTCCACTTTTTTTATTCATTTGTTGCAAATAATAAATAGAAGACTTAACCAAAGGCTTAACACGAACTCGCGGAATAAACATTTGTTTTTTCCTCTGCTTTTTTGTATACTTAAAACATCAATAAAATAAGGCTTTTTGAAAGCCATTTTTGAGAGGGTTTTTTCCGCACCCTTTCTTCTTCAATTATGACTCAACAAAAAAAGACCGTCGCAATCTATGCCCGGGTGTCCACGGACAAGCAAAAAGTGGATATGCAGCTCGGCGAGCTGCAACAATTCGCGGCCAGATCCGGCTGGACAATTTACAAAGAATACATTGATCAAAGCTTTACGGGAGCCAACACCAACCGTCCTGCTTTTTTGGACATGATGGAGGCAGCCCGGAAAAGAAAATTTGATGTCCTACTGGTTTGGAAGCTGGACCGGTTGAGCCGATCGCTCAAAGACCTTATTAATACCTTGGACGAGCTGGGATCCTGCGGCATTGATTTTGTGTCTTACGATAATAACCTGGACACATCGACGCCGACCGGCAAGCTTGTCTTCCAAATTGTTGGTGCAGTCGCCGAATTTGAAAAAGATATTATCAGAGAAAGAGTCGTCGCAGGTTTGGCAAACGCCAGGCTTAAGGGCAAGCGCTTGGGCAGGCCACCAAAATCAGCGGCTCTATACGAGAAGGCAAAGATAATGCGGTCAGAAGGGCTTTCTTTTAGAAATATAGGGGAACAATTAGGCGTTGACGAGGGGACTATAAGAAAACGATTAAATCGGGACCAGGGATAAGGACTCCTTCCTGTACTACACAACCAGCCAACTTCTATGAATATACAGGACTTGAATCCGTTATCATTGATGTTCTTTCAATAATTGTGATATGGTTCAACGTAGCGGTTTGGTTCTTCAGGTGGCAAGCATGTATGACGAGATCGACGGGGAATTGCGAAACATTTTTATGGACAAACCATATCAGGGACAAGACCCGGAAAAAGCAAAAGTCCTGTTCGGTGGCCGTGATGCGAATTACCCGGAGAACCTCTGTAATCACGTGTTTTTTGAACGAGTAAAGGAATACCATCAAAATGGAGTCACTTTCTGGGAAAAACATAAAGTCCACCATCCATTCCTCTGCAATGATTTCCCCGACGAGTTTCCGAAAAATAAAGGAGGCCGCCCCTATCACAATAATTTCACCAAACTTGGGCTTGATTCGACATATGCAAAATACATCTCTTTCATAGAGTTGCGGGAATTACCAACGCGAGGCGTGACCGGTAAAATTTCCAAGTCGGATTTCATTTCCAGACTTACCCTTACCCACATGCAGCGCCTTGATTGTTGGATATCGAAAACTGGTCGAAAACTGGTATTCCTTCCGAAAACTATCGGGGAGGATATGCTGAAGTTCCGAGAGAAAAATGATACCAATTTATTTCAATTTCTTAACTTCACTCCCCTCGTACCTCGTAATGCAAGCGGTTTACCTGTTATTTATGCGAACAATGATGTCCTTGTCCTTGAGACGTGTTCATTTGCATACTGGAGAATTTTTGGCATCTCTTCCCAAATGAAAATCGTTATTGACCTGTTTCTACAGGGCAAGCAAGTACCCCTGATGGAAACTGAAAAAACTTGTACCCCAAAAGGAGAAGATAAAATGGCAACCGATGAATTCCCTGATTTTTGCAAGCGCATTGTTGGAAAGACAGGGTGCTTCCCCAAAGGAATGACGGATGTGGTGCTGGTAAATTTCGTGTTAGGGCCACCCGGCGTGGGTAGGTGCCAAATCAATCGACCTGCCGGAGTAGCCCCGAAACTTTTTCGACTACACCGAGACGAGATTAATTCCGGGATACGCGCCTGTCGTGATCAAGGAAGACTGATCAACACCGGAGAATTGTATCGTGCCGGTATCCGCAGATGGGCAGTTTCACCCTTGTATGGCTTGCTCAAGTTATATTTCGATCAAGCTGGCTTTCCTCAAATACAAAGAACTGTTGAATGATCAGAAATACCTAAACGTCATCTCTAATTGTAATATTTCATCAATAATATTGGAGTAATAAATCGATTATGCCACCGATAAATCAATTTAAATGTGCTGTCTGCAGTTTCAGTCTACCGTCTGGGTGGGGTGGAATAGCGTATATTGAAGGTTCGACGTCTTAAAATAGAGAGAGCACCAATACCGTTCGGCACATTTTTTGTTTAATATGTCTTTTGCAAAGGCATAAATAACATATTTAAACTACAGCATATATTTTCTATAAAAAGACATGATTAAAATCACTGGAAGGGGGATAATCATGCCATTACAAGACCAGTTTATCTTTAGGTTCGGCTTTATCTTTACAGTTATTTTTATATCGCTTATCTTCGTAAATCCAAGTCGGTCATTTGCCGGAGATGCTACGCAGGTTATTCGCGAATATAATTATGACGGGTGGGAAGAAGTAGATATTCCCAAATTAGCGGAACAGGGCGAGGCTGAAGCTCAACGCATACTTGGAAACAGGTATTACAACGGCCAAGGCGTTCAAGGCGTTTCGCAGGATTATAAAGAGGCAGCCAAGTGGTACCGTAAGGCGGCAGAACAGGGTGATGCTCTTGCTCAGCATTTTCTTGGGACGATGTATAAAAACGGCAAAGGCGTATCTCAAGATTATAAAAAAGCAGCCAAATGGTACCATAAAGCTGCTGAGCAGGGAAATGTCACGGCTCAGATTAGTCTTGCAATTGCATATCGCAATGGCGACGGCGTACCTCAGGATCACAAGAAAGCACTGTACTGGTTTACCAAAGCTTCTGAGCAGGGAAATGCAAGTGGCCAATGGATGCTTGGATCTATGTATGAGGACATATCTCAAGATTATAAAAAAGCAGCCAAGTGGTATCGCAAGTCAGCGGAACAGGGAAATGCAAGTGGCCAATATCTGCTCGGATCTATGTATTACACAGGCCAAGGAGTGCCGCAGGACTATATCAGAGCATACGCATGGTTTAATCTTGCGGCTTCTCAGGGCAATACCGATGCCGCAGGGTATCGTAATGACCTTGCCAACAGATTTATGACGCCCCAACAAATTGCTGCGGCGCAGGAGCATACTGTTGAATTGCAAGATAAGATAGAAAACAGATCAAGCGCAGCAACAACCGAAACAGAAAAATCACAGAGCAAGGGTTCCGGAACGGGTTTCTTTATTACCCGGGACGGCTATATACTTACCTGTTATCACGTGGTTGAAAAAGCCAATTCCGTCCAGGTTTTAGTGGGCGATAAAATGTACGAGGCGGATATTGAACAGATCGACATTCACAATGATCTGTCATTGTTAAAAATACGGGGTGTTTTCCCCGCCATTGCCTTTTCCCCTGCTCGCTCTGCAAAACTGGGTGAATCAATTTTTACCATTGGATATCCCAACCCGGTTTTGCAGGGATATGCCGCCAAACTTACCAGGGGAGAAATTAACAGTTTGTCAGGATACAGAGATGATCCACGACTCTATCAGATAAGCGCTCCCGTCCAGCCCGGAAACTCCGGAGGAGCTTTAGTTGATGAAAATGGCCATGTGGTTGGTGTTGTGGTGGCCATATTGGATGCGAGAGCTGCTTTAAAAATAACTGGGGCATTGCCGCAAAATGTCAACTATGCCATTAAAGGCACATACGCGCTTGCCTTTTTGGACGCTTTGCCTGAAGTGTCCAGGAAATTGATGGACCCGAAGAAAAATTCCAAAATATCATTCGAGAAAATTGTTGATCATCTCAAAAAATGTACTGTTATGATCGTCACATATTAGGGCAGAAATGGGGTTAGCTATTGGTATTGGGGACAGTTCGGGATATCCATAAACAAGTAAATAACTTGCTATGAAGGAAGTGGTCATTGTGTTGCCTTTGATTCTTGTTTCACATGGCACGGAAGTAGGGTTGTTTCATTAGAGCCTTTAAGTAGCACGTCGCCGAAACATCTGCTGCACTTGACCGCAGAAGCCGTGCCGATTTAGAACATTTGTAGTTTTGCGTCAGCTTATCACTTTTTTGATAGTTTTTCGGATAGCGTCTGCGGCAAGCAAGTGAGCAGTTAGCGTTATACTCGACTTCCAACGGTAATCTTCAGTATTCCCCTTTATTAGAAATCATTTGTTAGTAGGTGTTATACGTAAAAAGCAAGCGATGGTGCTGGACACATAAAAAAGCCGCCTCGGGGCGGCTTTATACGTTGCGATGTACAAGTTAAACAATCAAGATTCTGTTCCCGCAACGGAGTTAATTAAAAATCTAACTACGGCATAAGAAGTAAAAATAACCATCAATCCCACCGTCGCCCAGATCAAAATGCGCTTGCCTTTGGCCACTATTTCCTGGTTGCCAGCCGACAACATCCAGGTAGCACCACCGTAAATAAACATAACCAAGGCCAGAGAACCGATAACACCGAGGACGGCCCTGATAATATTTCCGAGAAGAATTTGTGGAGATCTTGCGGCATCGCTCGTGCCCAGGGGGTTATCAAGACAAACCGATCCGGGGGGACAATTTGAGGCAATCTCGGGAAGTGCGCTTCCATCGATATCAGCAAGCGCCATATTCACCATTGAAATATTAAACGTTATGAGAATGGAAGAAATCGCAGTAATTAACAAAGCATGTTTGATGCTCATACAAGACAAGTTAATGTTATTACTTAATTATACCATAGCACGGAGCCGGGGGCAACGTGTCGGCTCATGATGTAATTTGTGCCCTCCTTTTTATTATTAAGGAAACCTGCGCTCCGCCTTTTATGGCGGTTAAACGGACCCGCTGTTTGCCATATTTCCCCAGATCAAGGTAGTCATTGGGGTTAACAACCCGCCTTTGCCCATTCCATTCAACAATGACGGTTTGCAGGTTGGTAAACCTGAAGTCGTAGTTATCGGGCGGAATGACGATCCACGGAGTGGACTGGCTATCTTTTAAAAAAAATGGCCGCGTGTTTTCTTCCCCTGGCTGAAGATTGGCCACGAGTTCGCCCTTGTCGTTAATGAACCAGCCGTATGAAGCGTGTGGTTTGACTTCTTGCTCTGGGGCAGTGCTGGTGATAGCTTCCGCTATCTCGGCAGTCATGGGCTTTAACGCTTTACCGGTAAGGGGATCATATCCCGGTAACGGGAATAAGGCCCGCCGTCCTTCTCTTCGTTCGGCATACCAGACAATGGGGTCACCCGTTGTCATGTCAAAATAGGTATGTTCCATTACCTCGGGCAGGTTCGAGTATGCGCCGTTCCTTTCCCAGAAATAATAGTCCTTGATGATTTCGGCAGTAATGGGCTTGTATCGTACGCCAAACTGAGGATCAAAATCCGGAGCATTCGAAAATGTGAAGCCGTCCAGGGTTTTGACGTAATATTTAACCGGCTGGCCCGTTGCGCGGTCGAAGAAGACGCCGGCAGATCCATGATAGATGATCGATGCCCCGCCTATAATCACCATGACGGCCACAACCGACAGCGCACCTTTTCTTTTCCCGAATAAAAAATACGATGCGATCCAGGGAATAAGCAACAGAGTCATAACGGTAAGCACGGCGGCGACCATCCTGGAAAAAACAATATCCAGGCCGAACATCGAGACAACCTTACTTAAAAACAGCCCATACATCCAGTAGATCCCGAGTATTTTTGAAATTACAAAGAAGAGTATGGCACCAATTAAGCAGGCCCCTAAAATGACTAAAGCTCTTGCCAGTATTTTCAGCTTTTCTTTTTTGATTTTCATAAGTTCATCCCGCTTATATCTAAGGGCTTGACAAAATTAATCACTATGATATAGTGAAAATCACAATATCATAATTTCGCAATATGATCAAGAAAAAAGAGGTGAAAAAAATGCCCCTAGTCAAGGTAAGACGAAACTCTCAAATCACAATCCCCAACAATATAATCAAGAATTTTAATATTGTCGAAGGGGACTATATGGAGGTGGAAAAAAAAGATGATGGGATAGTTTTAAAACCTGTCAAGATAGTACATCCAGACCAGGCCTATTTTTACACCAAAGAATGGCAGAAAGGAGAGGCAGAGGCGGACAAAGATATTGCCGAAGGGAGAATGCTTGGTCCTTTTGATAACGTGGAAGACTTCGAAAAAGCCATGGAAAGATAATCATTCACATAATGAAACTATATCCAACTAAGAAATTTCAAAAACAATATCAAAAACTACCGCCGGCCATTAAAGATATCGCAAAAAAGCAATTATCTTTTTTGCTGTCTAACCCGCAGCATCCATCATTAAATATAAAAAAAATGAAAGACCCACGGAATATTTGGGAAGGTAGAGTCACGTATAGTTACCGTTTTACCTTTCAAGCTGAAGGGGAACTTTATATATTGAGGACTATCGGCACCCACGACACTTTGAAAAAACCATAATTCTATGAATAAAAACATTGTCGCGATTATCAATCAAAAAGGTGGTGTGGGGAAAACCACAACTGCCGTTAATTTTGCCGCCGGCTTAGCTATGAGAGGGAAAGAAGTCCTTTTAATCGACCTGGACCCGCAAGCACATGCCAGCATAGGGCTGGGTTTTGATTCCACTACTTTTAAATATTATATTGCTGATGTTATTGCTGGCAGGAAAAGTTTAAAAGAAACAGCCATTCCTACCAATGTTGAACATCTCTTTTTGGTGCCTTCATTGATTCACCTGGACAAAGAAGAGATGATTTTGATTCCTAAATATTTCAAAGAAAGCCTGTTAAAAAAGGCTTTGAATAGTTGCGCATATGATTATGTGATAATTGATTGTCGGCCTACTCTCGGAGTGCTAACAATCAATGCCCTGTACGCTTGTAATTTTATCATTGTACCCTGTGACTTCGGGCGCTATGCCTTAGAGGGTTTAGCCGACTTAATGGAGACTGTCGAAGAAATAAAAAACGGTAAGCTTGATATGGCAAGCTATATCCGCATCCTTTTAACGAAATACGATCCATCAACCACGGTAATTAATAAGTGGGTATTTGAACAACTGGAACCTTATAAGGATATGGTTTTTTCTACCCATATTAGACACTCAACGGCCCTGCAACAAGCTCAAGTAAGCGAATCCTCTATTTTTGAAATAAGCTCAAGAAGTGGTGCCGCTCACGATTACAATAAATTGATTGATGAATTTTTAAGATTATGACTGACATTAAAAAATTAATGGCAACCAAAAAAACCAAGCTTGCCCAGAGACCGCTTAACCGTGAAGGCCATCCGGCTAATTTGGCAAATCAGTACGAGGATGGCACTTTTTACCATATTGATATTGATGTAATCC
>Ga0307991_1001993_pt1 | contig 14007 bp, 16 predicted proteins | sample EllFjometagen131_FD_203146 | JGI IMG/M metagenome (GOLD analysis project Ga0307991, IMG submission 203146) | Marine microbial communities from Ellis Fjord, Antarctic Ocean - #131 | ecosystem: Environmental > Aquatic > Marine > Unclassified | place: Southern Ocean | collected 2014-10-08
GTGAAATTCCAAAGACTATTACAAAAAAAATATATTATTGTATAGAAGATAAAATAAAAGATTTTTCCGGGGAAATAGATATTCCTATGGACGAACTTGATTTATTGTTGTGGTCAAATGAAACCGGAAAGATCTTTAAATAGGGGACAGACAGTGGACTGGAACCTGCAGTCTATAAGAATAAAGAACATCATCCCCGCAAGTTCTAAGCGGGGATCAAATGAAAACATTTTTATTAGATTCCCGCTTGCGCGGGAATGACATTTGTTGAGATAAGGATGGTGCAGATGGATATCATTTTCGGCATATTTAATAAAACGTATTTACTGTTTAATGAGATGGCGCCTTATCTGCTATTTGGGTATTTTTTTGCCGGAATATTGCACATATTTATCGATACAAAAATAATAAGCAAAAACCTCGGCAAAAAAAACTTAGGTTCAGTTATAAAAGCCGCTCTTTTTGGCATTCCACTTCCATTGTGTTCCTGTTCGGTTATTCCTTCGGCAATGTCTTTGAGAAAAGAGGGAGCAACGAGAGGTTCAGTCCTTTCTTTTCTTATATCGACTCCTACAACCGGTATTGATTCAATTTTTGCAACCTATTCATTATTAGGTTGGTTTTTTACGGGATTTAGAATATTGTCATCATTTTTTATTGGAGTGTTATCTGGAGTAATAGCAAATGTTTTCATTAAAGAAGATGGTAAAGGAATAGAAGCTTCTGTAGAAAAGTGTAAGCTGTGTAGCCATGATGAAGAGCATGAACATACACTGTTTGCAAAAATTCGTGGAATTTTTAATTATGCATTTGGCGATCTTCTAAAAGATAATGGCGGTTCTCTTCTTTTGGGCATACTTATTGGAGGTATGATCTCTTTTTTTATTCCGGAAGAATTTGTGCAAATATATATGGGCACGGGTATAAAATCTATGATGATAATGCTTTTGGCCGGAATACCTATGTATGTATGCGCGACAGCTTCAATTCCTATTGCCGCCGCTTTGATGATGAAAGGTCTTGATCCGGGCGCAGCTTTAGTTTTTCTGATAGCAGGTCCTGCTACTAATATTGTAACAATGACAGTAGTTTTCAAAAATTTGGGAGCAAAATCTCTGGTAACATATTTAGGAGCTATTATTACAGGCAGTTTGATGATGGGGCTTCTTATTAATAGGTTTTTGAAATATACGGAACTCTCATTTTCAATATTACATAGGCATGAAATGCTGCCGGAGTTTGTAAATACTATCTCTGTAGGTATACTTGCAATTATAATATTTGGCAATTTAGCAAAAGAAACATTATTTAATAAATTTTTTCTAAAAACAGAAGCTAATATTTTTAAGTCTAGAGTCTGAGTGGTTAAAGGTCTGAACGAAATTGCGCCTATCCTGATTCGGGGTGACGTGCTAATTAAGAGGGGTAGATATGGAAACGGATAAAAAAAAAGATCTTGGTATTTTAGTGGTTCGGCTAGTTCTAGGGGCGATATTACTTGTCGGTGGTCTCAATATGGTAATGAGTTTTTTTAATGGACCTACTTTGTCTTCTTTTACGAAGAGCCTAGAAGGTAGTGGAATCATATATCCTGAGATAGTCGCATTGATCTGTTTGGCTAGTTTTATAATTGTTGGAATATCGTTAATTTTAGGTATATTTGTGAGATTTAGCGCAGTTCTTGGTATTTTAGTGGTGATATTTTTTATAGTTTTTTTGCAGTGGAAAAATGGATTATCAGTATATGTCGGAGGCATGGAATACAGTTTATTGATATTGAGTAATTTTATTTTGCTATTTTTAACCGGTGCGGGTGAATATTCCTTATACAGGGGGAAGTAATTTCTGCATTTATGTATTTCCGAAGTGGGGGGATATGTGGACAGGAAGATTTATGTTAATGCCAGTAGCGCATTGCGAAGAAGGTTGCTGTAGATAGTACCGGGCAGGACTTAAAAAGGTCTGATTAATGAAAAAATGTAGGGGCGGGTTTTAAACCCGCCCCTTTTATTGTTTTGATGCATGATAATGTTGTGGGCAGGTTTGGAACCTGCCCCTACTTATTTTTTTGTGACATATATAATGTTTAACAGCCCCGGCCTGGGATCATTGTCTAATTTTTTTACTTGACAAATGACACCTGCGGCGTATCATTGATTGTAATAATAGGAGGTATAGAGAACAATGAAAATGATTACAAGAGATACAGATTATGCGATCAGGGCACTTGGATGTATAGCCGGTTCGGATAAGTCAGCTTTTTCTGTGAGGGATTTGACAAAACAATTAGGTATTCCCAGGCCATTTTTGAGAAAACTACTGCAAGTGCTTACAAAAAAAGGTTTTTTAAAATCGTACAAAGGAAAAGGTGGAGGGTTTGTTCTTGTAAAGGATCCGAAAAAGATTACTGTTTTTGATCTTGTTCAGATATTCCAGGGTCCGTTTCAATTAAGTGAACACATTATAAAAAAAGAAGTTTGTCCGAATATTAAGACTTGCAAGCTTAAACGTCATCTAGATAAGATAGAAAAACATGTGATTAAACAGCTGAAAGAGTTTTCGATATCTGATTTTTTGAAATAACAAATATTTAAGGAGAGAAATGAATGAGTTGAAGTCTCAGATATTGGATATGGTTGATTTTATCGATTATCAGAGTGGTTCAGTTGTAAGTAGAACGATTAGTAAAAATACTAAAGGAAATATTACTGTGTTTGCTTTTGATAAAGATCAGGGATTGAGCGAACATACAGCGCCATTTGATGCGTTTGTATACATTATAGATGGAAGTGCTGAAATAAAAATTAGCGGGGATTCCTTATTAGCGGAAAAAGGTAAGATGATAATCATGCCGGCTAATGAGCCGCATTCTTTGAAGGCAGTTAGCAAATTTAAGATGCTTCTTGTTATGATAAAGGGGGAAAGTGAAGAAAAATAAATTTGTTAAAAAATTTTTAAATTGGCGATTTTTTCTAGGAATGCTATTAATCGCTTCATCCGTTGTAATGTATTATACGCATTATGTTTTGTTCCACGATAAACATCATATTTTTATATATCTTGTAGGGGATATTGCTTTTGTGCCGGTTGAAGTGCTTTTAGTTACACTTATCATTCATCATCTTTTAGAAAAGAAAGAAAAGCGGTCTCTTGTAAAAAAACTTAATATGCTTATAGGTGCTTTTTTTAGCGAAGTAGGAATACATGTTTTAGCTTCTTTTGAAGATTTTGATGAGGGAATAGATAAGTTCAGAAAAAGGTTCATTCTTGGAAAAGACTGGACTGATGAACATTTTGAATTGATGAGAAAATTTCTTAAAAGATACAAGTATATTGTCAATAGCCGAAGAGGTGACTTAAATGAATTAAAGGTGTTTTTGACAGGGAAAAGAGAATTTCTTCTTAGTTTGTTGGCGAATCCAAATCTTCTGGAACACGAATCGTTTACGGAACTTTTGTGGGCGGTATTTCATCTTTCTGAAGAGTTGAGCAACAGGCAGAATTTTGAAGATCTTCCTGAAACCGATCTTGACCATCTTTCTGGGGATATTAGACGTGCTTATGAAGCGCTGACTTGGCAATGGCTCGAATATATGGTTCATCTAAAGCGATATTATCCGTACTTGTTCTCTTTGGCGTTAAGAAAAAATCCCTTCGATTTGAACACTTCGGTGATAGTAAAATAGTCGTTAGTTGCTGGTTGCAGGCATCCGGTTCTTGACCGATGTCATCCCCGCGAAAGCGGGAATCCCTTAATATTGCTTTTATTTGATCCCCGCTAAGAACATGCTCAGGATGATGATTTATATTAAAATTTTGCTTGTAATGCTTATGATTATTGATAGAATAAGGTCCTGGTACTAAGGTAAATTTGGATTAAATATGAGAACAATAAAAAAGGAAAGGTGATTGTCATGGCAACAAGTTACAAAGATTTAGGGCTTTCAAATACAAAAGGTATGTATGCCGGTGCAGTAGACGGCAAATATGCTATTCCTGGGTATAATTTTAATAACATGGAGCAGCTGCAGGCTATTATGACTGCGTGTATTGAAACGAATTCTCCGGTAATTCTGCAGGTTTCGTCCGGAGCGCGTAAATATGCTAATCAAATACTTTTAAGACATATGGCAAATGGAGCAATGGATATTGTAAAAGATGCGGGATCAAGTATACCTGTGGCTTTGCATCTTGATCATGGGGATACATATGAATTATGTGTTTCCTGTATTGAATCCGGGTTTTCCTCTATTATGATAGATGGATCCAGTCATTCTTTTGAGGATAATATTGCACTGACAAAAAAAGTTGTTGAATATGCACATCGGTATGATGTTTCTGTCGAAGCTGAACTGGGTGTTCTTGCGGGAATAGAAGACGAGGTAAGTCATGAGGTTTCCAATTATACAAAGCCTGAAGATGTTGAAGAATTTGTGACTAAAACAGGTTGTGACAGTCTTGCGATTTCAATAGGCACAAGTCATGGGGCGTTTAAGTTTAAACTAAAGCCGGGAGAAGAAGTTCCTCCTTTAAGATTCGATATTTTAGAAGAAGTAGAAAAATTGCTTCCGGGATTTCCTATTGTACTTCATGGGGCTAGTTCAGTTATGCCGGAATATGTGGACATGATAAATAAATATGGCGGCAAGATGGAAAATGCTGTTGGTGTTCCGGAAGATCAGCTTCGTAAAGCAGCAACTTCAGCAGTATGTAAGATCAATATCGATTCAGATGGTCGTTTAGCTATGACGGCAAAGATCAGAGAGGTTTTTACGGAAAAACCCGGCGAATTCGATCCTAGAAAATATTTAGGGCCTGCGCGTGAAGCGCTGGTTACAATGTATAAACATAAGAACGAGAATGTTCTTGGTTCAGCAGGTAAAGCATAAGAGCAGGGGTTAGGTTTTAGGTGTTTTTGAATATTTAATTGGTAGGGGACGCGAGATCCAGCGTCCCCTACATTTTTTAAAATCTAGGAGAAACCTATGAATGAATTAAATTTATTCGGGATTAATATTCCGGTTACTATTTATATCCCAATAGTATATTTTTTGTGGGTAAGTATTTTTATTATACTCAAAAAGATCATTTTCGAAAAAATCAGGAAATTGGTCGAAAAGACCAAAACTCAAATAGATGATCTTATCTTTAAGTCCTTGGACATGCCGTTAAACCTTCTTATATTTGTGAGTGGTGCATATATTCTTGATAAATTTTTTCAATTTAAAATGGATACCGAGCTTTTACGATTTGCAGATATTGGCTTTAAAATTACAGCTATTATAGCTATAATTATGCTGGTTGACAGGTTTTTTAGAGGTATTATTCAAATATACGCAGAACGAGTTCCGGCATTAAAAAGCTCAAAAGGCGTTTTAAGCATTGTAGTTAGAATGGTTGTGATGGGTCTTGGTATGCTTATTTTAATGGATAGTTTTGGAGTATCCATAACACCCATTGTTGCTTCTCTTGGTATAGGGTCATTAGCTGTTGCACTTGCGCTTCAACCAACTCTTGAGAATTTTTTTTCCGGTATTCAAATAGTGATCGATCGGCCGATAGCCGTGGGTCAGTTTATTAAAATTGATTCAGGAGAAAAAGGATATGTTGAAAAGATCGGATGGAGGTCGACCTGGGTGCGTATGCTTCCCAATAATGTTATTGTTATTCCCAATAAAGTGCTTGTAGATTCGAAAATACTAAATTATCATTATCCTCAAAAAGAGATCTCTATCTATATGGATATAGGGGTTCATTATGATTCAGATCTTGATAAGGTCGAAAAGGTTACAATTGAGGTTGCCAATGAAATTTTGAAAGAAGTAACTGGAGGCGTTCCAGAATTTGAGCCTCATATAAGATATCACACTTTTGGGGATTCAAGTATCGATTTTAAAGTAATTTTACGTGCTCAAGAATTTGTTGATGGGTATTTGGTGAAACATGAATTTGTGAAACGATTGCATAAAAGGTATAAAACTGAAGGAATAATAATACCTTATCCTATACAAACATTAGATTGGAATCCGGGATCAGACCCATTGAAGGTCGACAATAGGGAAGCATAGAGAAAAGAGCAAAGAAAAATTGTAGGGGCGGATTTAAGTGTCCGCCCTTTTTTATTGGTTGTATGATAAAATTGTAGGGGAGTCGATACGAGGATGGATTGGCACTTCCTCGGACATTTCGTCCTCGGTCGCGCTCGTGTCTGTCCTTTTTTATTGGATTATATGATAAATTTGTAGAGGACGCATATATGCGTCTCTTACGATTAAACATATTTTTCCGCTAACTTACGATACGATTCTGCTTCTTCAATCCTGCCGCGTTTTTCAGCTCCCATTGCAAAGATCGTGCATTTTTTATTGAATTCTTTTAATGTTAAGTTGTAATTTTCGTTATTCAGTTCGTTTGAGTCGAGCATTTTTCCCAATGCCTTGATGCGAAAACGATCCAATCCCCAGATGCTCGAGGAAAGCTGATCCTCTCTGCCTCCATCTTTAAGCGTTAGATATTCTGGAATAAGCTTTATTTTATATTTATTTGTTGCTCTTAACCAGAAATCATAATCTTCACAAGCCTCAAAAGTCTCATCAAAAAGTTCGATATTATCAAAAACATCTTTTTTAATAACGGCTGTTGATATGCTTATACAGCATAAAGGAAGCGACTTGGTATAGACAAAACCCGTAGGTTTTTTATGTTTAGTTTTTTGATTTAAGAGTTTGCCTTTTTTGTACCAAGTTTCTTCAGTGTGAAATATTTTGACGTTCGGGAATTTGTTTATATAATCCATGGTTTTTGACAATTTTTCCGGGACCCACCAATCATCTGAATCTAAAAATGCTACATATTTGCCCTTAGCTTTTTTAAGGCCATGGTTACGTGCACTAGCAACACCATTATTTTCTTGGTAGGAGTACTTTATCCTGGCATCATAGTAGGCATTAATTATCTCTTTAGAATCATCAGTTGACCCGTCATCGATGATTATTAACTCGAAGTTGGTATAAGTTTGATCCAATACAGAATCAACCGCTTTTTTAAGAAAAAGTTTTCTGTTGAATGTTGGGATAATAATTGAAAAGATTGGTTGAGTACACATAAAATTATTATATAATAAAACAATGCAAACAACCAGCATTGGGTTAATTTGGACGGAAGGGGTAAAACATGAACATGGAAATTAATTATATAGGTATTGGAAAATTTGAAGTGAATACGAACAAACATAAAATGTATACAGACTTATTCGAAAAGTCCGGTGGAGAAGATCATACAATGACGCTGATTGAAATTTTGTAAGCTTATGTGGTATATGTATCGGAGTTTTTGCAATGAAATATCTCAAAACGGCAAAGTTAGGTCCCGAAGGAATGACTGTTCAGGTAAATTGGGAATATGATAATAAAACCAGGATAACTAAAGTTGACATTTCATTAAAAGTTTTTAATGTGTTATAAAAAAAAGAAAAATGCCCTATATCAGTTTGTAAGTAGTTGTATAGTGCATAATACATTGAAAAATATGTTTGATCGTAATATAAATATTGATATTGAATAAAATATGTAAAAATAGGTGTTGTTTAACTTGTTGGGGTAAGCGTAAATGGATTATTTTAGACATTTTTTATTAAGTGTAGATTATGGAAAGTTTTTAATTGTAGGATTATTTATAGGAGTGATCATATATTTTGGGCTTGTTTTTGAAAAGAACAGTGTTTATTATCCCGAGAAAAAGATCTCATATACTCCAAGCATTTTAGATCTTGATTTTGAGGATATTTATTTCAGAACACAGGACAAAATTGTTTTGAATGGATGGTTTGTTCCGAATAATAGGGCCAGAGCGACAATTCTTTACTGCCATGGTAATGCCGGAAATATCAGCCATAGGATCGAGATGATAAAGTTATTGCATGATCTTGGGTTTAATGTGTTTATTTATGATTATAGAGGGTATGGCAATAGTGCCGGAAGCATGTTTGAAAAAGGGACGTATCTTGATGTAGAAGCGGCATATAATTATCTGATTGATTCACGCAGAATAAATCCGGACGAAATTATTGTTTACGGACGTTCTCTTGGAGGCGCGGTGGCGATAAATTTAGCTTTACATCAAGAAGTTAAAGCTCTTATTATAGATAGTGCTTTTACATCAATTTCGGCCATGGTATCCAGGCTTTATCCAGTTTTATCATTCCTGAGAAATGTAACTACAATAAAATATGATAATTTGTCAAAAATAAGTAATATAAAAGTATCGAAATTAATAATTCATAGCGAAGAAGATGAAATGATACCGGTTTCAGACGGGCAAAAGCTTTTTGAGAAGGCGGTGAATCCTAAAAGAATGATGCGAACGCGAGGTAGTCATAACGAAGGATATTTGCTATACAAGGATAAATTTATCGCAGGCTTGGAACAGTTTTTTCTGGAAATAGGAGTCGAAAAGTGAGATCTACAAACCGTCATTCCCGCATGTTCTTAGCGGGAATCATATAAAATTAATTTTATGTGGTCCCTGCTTTCGCGGGGATGACGATATATAATAAGGAGTGATAATGAAATTTCTGGTGTCGGTAATTGGAGGTCATAAGGCTGATGAAAAGAGTCTTCAGCTAGCGGAAAGTGTAGGTAAGACAATAGCAGAAGAAGGTGCGGTTCTGGTGACAGGGGGATTAGGAGGAATAATGGAAGCGGTCTCCCGTGGAGCAAAAAAAGCTGGCGGAATTGTAGTCGGAATAATACCCGGAGAGGATAAGAAAGAGGCTAGCAGTTTCGTTGATATCGTTATAACTACAGGCATGGGATACTCCCGTAATACTATTGTTGCAGGGACACCGGATATTGTTATAGCCTTATCCGGGAAGTACGGGACGCTTTCAGAGATAGGGTTTGCGCTTAATGCTGGTAAACCTGTATACGGGTTTGACACATGGGATATCCCAGGGATCGTAAAGCTGGAGTCGGTGGAAGAGTTGCGTAAAGTGATAAGAGAGAAAGTGAGAGCTTGATGCTCGATACTAGATACTCGATAGTAAACAAAAGAGTCAGAGAGTCATCATTCGCTTAGCTCATTAGAGTCAAAAGTATCTTTGACTCTTTGACTCTAGCGAACGAAGTGAGCAATGACTCAATGACTCTTTAATTCCAGGAAGGAGCGACTATGCTGGAACAGATTGATGTCCAATTATTTTATTTTATTAATAAAACCTGCAATACGCATACCCTGAATAGGATCATGTTGTATATGACGAAATTGGGAGGCGGTGCATTTCTTTTTGGGCTTGCTCTTTTATTAATTCTTTTAAGATTCAGGAAGTGCAGAGCTGTCGGGATACTTATGCTGGCAGGATTAACCTGTTCGTATCATATCGTCAATTTTTTAAAAGAAACGGTACAAAGGCCTCGTCCTTTTTTAGTTTTACCGAATATTAATGCTGTCTATGCAGCTGATGGATATTCATTTCCTTCTACACACGCGGCAATGGTGTTTATGGCAGCTATGGTATTTTCTATGACTTTCGGTAAATGGTATTTCTTCTATGCAATAGCCGTAGTTGTTGGTATATCCAGAGTATATCTTGGAGTTCATTATCCTTATGATGTTTTTGTCGGAGGATGTATCGGCGCTTTCATCGGGTATTTTCTTACGCGTATATATAGCGAAACAGTGCGTAATTAATATGAATAGATTATTACTGATCAATCCATGGATTTACGATTTTGCGGCATATGACTTATGGATCAAACCATGGGGGTTCCTTAAGATATCCGCAATACTTAAAAAACAGGGATTTAAGGTTAACTTTATTGATTTGCTTGATGATTCTATTGAAGATGGGAAAAAAAGAAAAAGGCATAGTAATGGTACCGGAAAATTCTTTTCCGAAGAAATTGTAAAACCAGGTATTATTAAAAATATTCCCAGAAGATATAAAAGATACGGGATAAGACCGGAAACGTTCCAGGAAAAACTTCCCCAAGAACCGCCGGATTGTGTTTTTGTTTCTTCCGGTATGACCTACTGGTATCCCGGTACATTTAGTGTTATAAAAGCAATACGAGAAAAATACAAAAATACCCAGATCGTTCTAGGAGGAATATATGCTACTTTGGCTTATGAGCACGCACTTCAAAATAGCGGAGCTGATCTTGTAATTAGAAATAGTGAATTGAATAAAATATCGTCTATAGTTGGAGGCAAATGCGACTTTTCGTTTAATAATATATTGAATGAAACTATTGATTATGATTGGTATAGTAACCCCCAATATGCTGTTTTGCGGGTATCTATTGGATGTCCGTTTGATTGTTCTTATTGCGCGCAAAAAAAAATATCTCCAGAATTTATTTTTAAAGACATAGACAAAGCGGTATTGGAATTTAAATATTTATATGATTTGGGTATCCGAAACTTTGCTTTCTATGATGATGCGCTGCTCTTTGATCAAAAAAATATTATTGAATATTTTCAAAGGATCAGGTCTTTGAGAGCTGAAGCGTATTTTTATACTCCGAACGGATTACACGCGCGTTATCTTTCGGAAGAAATAGTGGCATTAATGAAAGAGATCAATTTTATTAATCCGATTTTAAGTCTTGAAATAGCCGATGATAAAAAAAGTGGTGATTTTCATTCGAAAGTTACTAGTGAGGAATTAATTTTAGCGGTTGGCAATTTCAACAAAGCCGGATACAAAAAGGGAGAGTATACCGTATATTTAATGTTAGGTATGCCGGGTATTTCTATTGAGGATGTAGATAAAAGCTTAGATTTTGTACATTCTTTAGGAGGACGCATTTCTTTAAGCGAGTTTACACCGGTTTCCGGGACAGTTCTTTCTAAAGGGTTCCCAGAGGCGTTAGAAGAGCCTCTTCTTCAAAATAATAGTGTTTTTCCGGCATATGCTCTAGAAGAATGGGGCGATGTCCAAAAAGTGAAGAGAAAAGCCACAGAGCTGAATCGTAGGTTAGTCTCTAGTCGCTAGATAGTAGACTATTGTAAGATTATCCGTAATCAGTTATCAGTGATCGGGTATCGATTAACGATAATGGTTACGGATTAGTAACTGTTATTGGATGCTTGATGCTAGATTCTGAAGCAGTTTGGTGTCATCCTGAGCGAACGAAGTGAGCGAAGGATCTCTTAAAATTAAATAACATAAGATTTTTCGCTGGCCTTTTGGTTTCTTTAGAACGACATGAGAATGGTATGGTTTCGAACCCCTGATCCCAAAACATGCAACATTTTATTTGCCGCATGCTGCTAATCAAAGCATTCCATCATAGCTTTAGCTTTAATGAGTGTTTCTTCGTATTCCTTTTCGGGATCCGAATCTGCGACAATGCCTCCTCCGACTTGAAAATAGACTTTTTTTCCTTTCATGATCATTGTTCTGATAGTAATGTTAAGATTCATCGTATTATGAAAACTGAGGTAGCCTATAGAGCCTGTATAGGGACCTCTTTGCGTGGGTTCAAGTTCATCGATAATTTCCATTGCACGTATTTTAGGGCAGCCGGCAATAGAGCCTCCGGGAAATGCAGCTTTTATAATATCGATCAAATCAGTATCATTTCGTTTCTTACAGGTTATGACGGATATTGATTGAAAAACTGTAGGGTATTTTTCAATTCGTCGAGGTTCTTTTACCTTAACAGTTCCGGGAACAGCTATTTTCCCGAGATCGTTTCTTTCAAGATCAACTATCATGGCGAGTTCAGCGGCATCTTTTACGCTTTTCGTAAGTTGATCCTTGAAGGACTTATCCGTCTGTCGATTTGTTCCTCTTGGGCAGGTTCCCTTCATGGGACGGGTTTCAATTATATTATTCTCAGCCTTAAGAAAAAGTTCCGGTGAAGAAGATATAAGTTTTATATTGTCAAAATTCAAAAACGCATTGAAAGGTGAGGGATTAATTTTATTAAGTTTTAAATAAAGAGCATAAGGTTTTAACGACCAGGTTGATTGAAATCTTTGTGAGAGACAAACTTGGTAAATATCACCGGCATAGATATATTTAATTATTTTTTTAATAGATTTTATGTAATTTTTTTTTGTGAAGTTAGAAGAGAGTTGTTGTTTGCTCTCAGCTTCCATATGGGAACTTTTCGATGTTTTGTGGAATTTGTGTATTTTTTTAACCGTTTGATCGATTATTCTATTTGCGGTTGCAAAGCCTTTTTGTTTTATTTCAAGGGCGCTTATATATATTTCGCCGGGATTAAGCCTATCGAAGATCAGGATAATGCGATAGAAACAAAAGTATAGGTCGGGTACTTTAAGATCATTCTTGGAATTATTAGGTAGTTTTTCTAGTAGGTTTTTTAGATCGTATGAGAAGTAGCCTATTCCGCCTCCTACAAAGGGAAGGGGGGACGGATTGATAATTTTTAGGCTGTTCAGAATAGATTTGAGGCAGTCAAAGGGATCTTTTTTTGTTTTTGATTCATGCCCATTTAATTTTATGCGCATATTGTTGTTTTGGGTTTTTAATGTAAGAAAAGGGTTAAGGCCGATATAAGAATATCTGCCTGCGTCAGTTTTAAGAGAACTATTCAGGAGAGCGGTATCTATTTGCTCGGAAAATATCGAAAAAATATCTTCAACGGAAAGAATAGTTTTCAATTTTTTTATTACGGGTTCAGATTTGATGTTTGGTAGATAATTTTCCATCTTTAAAGATTGATAAAATTTTTTATTAAAATTGTTCCTTTTTTTGTTAAAAATGATTCAGGATGAAACTGAAGTCCAATGACCGGTTTTGTCTTATGCTGAATACCCATGATAATCTTGTTTTTAGTCCTAGCGGTTACCATCAGGCTGTCTGGAAGCGTAGGGGTGATAAGTGAATGGTATCTGGCACCAGGAAATGGATTTGGCATGTTTTTAAATATTCCTTTATTGTTGTGATGTATTAAAGTAGTTTTTCCATGGACGATTTTTCTGATCCGGGAAATTTTTCCTCCGAAAGCTTTGGCTATACATTGATGTCCGAGGCAGATCCCTAATATCGGAGTGGTATTCCAAAATTGTTTGATAACATTTACTGAAATCCCCGCTTCTTTAGGTGTTTTTGGTCCTGGAGATATGATAATTTTTTCTGGACGCAAAAGTTCTATTTCCTTTAAAGTTATTTCGTCATTTCTTTTTATAAGAAGATTAATGCCTTCTTCGGCAAATGCCTGGTAAAGGTTATAAGTGAAAGAGTCGTAATTGTCTATAAGTAAATACATATTAGTTGCTAGTCTCCAGTCGCTAGTATCTAGTTCGTAGGAAATAAAAGTTGTCATCCCCGTTGAAGTGGAGATCAAATAAACATGAAACTACTTTTATGGGATTCCCGCTTAGAACATGCGGGAATGACGACTTTTATTATAAAACTGTCCCGATCATGTTTTCCACGTGTCTGCCTATTAGAACATGCCACGTGCCACATGTCACGTGTTACAAAGCTTCAGGAAAGCTCTTTAAGCTTTTCTACCACCTCATTTGTTACATAGTCCGGGGTGGAAGCGCCGGCCATAATGCCGACATTCTTTATATTTTTAAACCATATTTTTTTTAGATTTTTTACGCTTTCGATCCAGTAGGTATTTCTATTTATTTTTTTTGAAATTTGATAAAGTCTTTTTGTATTTGCGCTGGTTTTAGAACCAATGATTAATACGAGATCATTTTTTTTAGGGAGGGAACGTATTTCTTGCTGTTTTACGATAGTTGTACGGCAAGTCGTATTATAAAGTTTGACCTTTGGAAGCAATTTTTCAAGTTTTTGCATAATAGCCATAATGTTTTCTATCGTTTGGGTAGATTGTGTAATAACTGCCGTTTTTTTTATAGATTTAATCAAGTTTTTTGGTATATCATTTGGAGATTCAATGGTTATAGGACGTTTTTTTAGCTGTCCTGCAATACCTTTTACTTCATCGTGGTTATTGTCACCGATAATTATTATTGTATTGTCTTTCTCAAGGCGTTTTGCGATGTCATAGATGTCCT
>Ga0307991_1001994_pt1 | contig 13996 bp, 22 predicted proteins | sample EllFjometagen131_FD_203146 | JGI IMG/M metagenome (GOLD analysis project Ga0307991, IMG submission 203146) | Marine microbial communities from Ellis Fjord, Antarctic Ocean - #131 | ecosystem: Environmental > Aquatic > Marine > Unclassified | place: Southern Ocean | collected 2014-10-08
TTATCGAAAGCAATTTAAAAATGAAATATATAAATTTGGAAAACCTATTGTAGTTATTTCTAATCGGTACAACATCGAGTGGGGTGGCAATCCATTTCTTAATAAAGCTATAAATTATTTTGATTTGAAAATTCTTGAAAAACTATTTATATTATTGCAAGACAAATATCAAGTTGTTTATTTTAATATTGCCCTTGAAAAAGGATTGCAGGATAATGCACCAGCAATGGATTTGAAAGAATGGGGTTTGTTGAACAAATATCCAAAAATAAAAAACATATATGAATTAAAATACAATTTTCCATATAATGGCGCTCAATTGCGAATTTTTGCAAATTGCAATAAATTTATAACAATGAATGGTGGAGGTAGTATTTTAGCAAGTTTTTTTAAAGGGGAGAATATTATTTATTGCAAAAGAACAGAGGTAAATGGTAGATTATATCCGCGAGAATTGCAGACAGGTGATTTTGGTTATTATTCAGACTTTTCAGGGAGTAAAATATTTGTAGTAAATTTGTATAATGATTTGTTGGCTCAAATTAAAAGGTTATGGCTTTAAAAATAATTTAAATAAACAATTATGATTAAAAAAATACAAAATGTACTTAATAAAATAGAAGCAAAGCAATTTGAAAAAGCTCTAAAAGATATAAAAAAAAGCTTATGAAAACAATTTATATAATTGGAACATCATGGAATGTAAACAATATAACAGATGAAGAATGGATAAAAATAAAAAAAAGTGATACAATAGGACTTAATTTTGCATATTTAAAAACAGATTTAAAATATTTATATTCTCATTATCAAACGCCAATTCTTCATTCAAATGCAATAAATCATAAATCAATTAAAATTTATGGTAAATGGAAATATGGCGATTGTAAACCCGCAAATGAAACATACATTTTAAAACCTTTTGAAAAATCCTTTAATTTAGAGCATAATATTTTGAATACAACGTCAAATTCTGCATTTGAAGCGTTACATTTTGCATTTAAACAAAAATATGACAGAATTTTTATGATTGGATTTAATCAAAGAAATATTAAACATTTTTATGAAACAAAAAAATATGATTGGTTCTATGAAGATATTGAAAATATGTTGTTAAATATCAAAAACATTCCACAGTTGGCGAGGGATAAAGAAATGGATGTTTTGAAAAATACGTTATTAAGTAGAAACGAAAATGGATTTAATAAAAAATTTGCAAGTAAATATAATCATTTCAAAACATTTGTCAAATATTTTGAAATTTTAAGAAATGCAAATATTGAGATATTTACAAATAATAAGGAATCTATAATTTATGATGCAGGGGCAAAATATAAAACAATTTAAATGAGAATATTACTGATAACTTATGATAATACTTTAAAAGTAATGCGTAAAGTATTAACAACAGAAATGATTAGAAAAGGTATTGAGGCTACTATTTTTTCAAAGATTTCACCCGGGTTTAATATTATTTTTGGTAATATTGGAGAAAATAAAGAAATATTACAAAAAGGCGTAGATTTTCTGTTAAAATATGATGATGGATCACAAATGAGAACAATACGCCCCGTAACACCATATCCGGGAACGGAATTGTACAACATTGCTATAAAAAAAGGATTGATAAAAGATGTTGCTGATTTTTATGAAAATAAGCATACTAATTCGGATTTAATGACTTGCAATTTTACACAATTAACCGACAATGAATATTATGAGGCACTATATCAAGCAAATGCAAAATTATTAAATAATTATTTTGCAAATATGAAAATAAAAAACAGAAAATTATTAAAAGATTTATATATAAACAAAAACAGTAAATTTCGGGGATTTAGACAAACGTAAAAATTATGGAAAAATTAAATATTCTTATTCGGACATCCAATAGACCTAAATTTTTTGAGAGTTGTATAAAAAGCATTAAAAAACAAACTATATTTCACAAAATAAATATAATAGTTCATTCTGATAATCCTGCTGATACATATTGTAATTATTATAATTTAGTAAAATCAAACAGATGTTTTGAACAAAAACCCCGCATAAATAAATCTTGGTTTAGTCCTTTTAACTTATATTTTAATAAAATGTACGCAAGAGTTAAAGAGGGATATATAATGTTTCTTGATGATGATGATAGGTTTACACGTGCTGATTCTGCAGAAAAAATTCTTAATATATTAACGGAAGATACATTATTATTTTGGCGGGCGCTTGTTAGCGAAAGAATAGTTCCAAATGATGAAAATTTTCGCAATCATCCGGTTTATCGAGATATAAGTGGAATTACTTTTGCTTTTCATTCAAAATATATTCCGTTTGCGTTATGGGATGGATATAAACAAGGAGATTATCGGCTCGCAAGCAAATTATACGATAGTATCCCAGAAAAAAATTATATTGATGAAATTTTAACAGCAACACAAATTCAAAAAAACGGGATGGGACAAAGACAAGATAAAGAAGCTACTAAAATTATTGTAATGACAGCAATTTATAAACGCCCTCAAATATTAAAATTATTTCTAAAAGCATATAAAAGATTTGAAGATGCAGCACCTTCTTATGTCAATGTAAAATTAGTATGTATTGTTAGTGAGGAAGACAAATATTACAATCAAATAATAAATCTTTTGGGAGAAAGAAATATTGATATTATAAAATATTATAATGACAATATTGGGGAAAAACATACCGCAGGTGTTAATTATATTAAGGGGAAATATAAATTTGACTATTTAATGAACATCGGCAGTGATGATTTAATAAATCCTGATATTTGGAAATTATACGATGATTATTTGCGATATGATGTAAAATATTTCGGTTTAAATCGTTTTTTTATTAAAGAAGGTGATGAAATAATGAGTTTTAAAACTAAAAATGATCTGATAGTTGGAGGATGCCGGATGATTCATTTCGACATTATTAAAAGATTATGGGATATGTACGGAAAGCAGAATGGAGGACTTGATACTGAAAGTGATAAACGTATTAAGCAATTAGGATATATACCTGTAATAATCAACACAAAAAAATGTTATTGTCTTGATTTAAAAAGTCCTACAAATATAAATAGTTTTGAAATGTTAAAACAGTCTGATTTGACAGAAAAAGCAACAAAATATGAAATAAATGCTATTAGAAAAACATATAAGGGAATTATTGACGACTAAAGGTTTTGTTGATACTTTTTTTGGGTTTTGTGGAGAATATGACAAAACATGGGAGGCGTATGAGGCAACTGAAAGAAAATACAGGCGTTATTTCGGGGTAAAAAAATACGCAAATTATGAAAGTTTTAAAACAGTTAAAAATCGGTATTTAAAAAATAAAATAAAAAATAAATAAAATGGATGGAATTTAACTAATTAAAAATAATAATATGATACATTTTGCAGAAAAAAAGGATTTAAAGGGTATTCAACAATTCATACATCAATATTGGCAGATAAATAACATACTTTCAAAAAATAAGGAATTGATGGACTTTCAACATTATAATGGCGAAGGTTATAATTTTGTAATTGGTGAGCAAAATAATAAAATAGGTTGTTTACTTGGTTTTGTGCCGACTAAACAGTACGATCCAGCAATTAAAAGACGTGATATTTGGCTGTGCATATGGATAAAAGCAGATTGGTATAATTCGGGCTATAAATTGTTGAATTTTTTAGAAGAAAATTATAAGCCTGATTCTATTGGGGCTATTGGTATCAATAATAAAATAGAAAAACTATATTTATCAAGGGGTTGGAAAAGTGGCAAATTAAAACATTATTATTTTCTAAATCATGGTAATATTTCAAAATATGAACATAATATAAATTTTTCACATCCATTTGAAAAAATAAAATATTTCAATATTCCTGAAAAATCAAATAGTTATATATTAAATAGATATGTAAATCACCCTTTTTATAATTATCTATTTAGGGAAATAGATAATAAAATGTTTGTATTTAGAAAAATACATATTGATAACAGTATTATTTTAAGAATAATTGATATTTTTGGAAAACACGAATCTTTTAATTACAGTTTTGCATTGCAAGATTTATGTTCAAAATATGAGGCTGATTATATTGATATTGTTTGTAATGCGGATGAAAATTTTATTTTAAATATGGGATTTACTGAAAAGCCTTCAAATTTAATCCTACCAAATTGGTTTGAGCCTTTCATTCAAGAACATCATGATATAAAATTTGCTTATAAATCTGAGGGTGAATATATTATTTTTAAAGGGGACAGTGATCAAGATAGACCAAATAAATTATGAAAAATAAAGTAACAATAATCATGTATTACTATATCCATGATTTAAAAAATAGTAGATACCCCAAAATTAAAGGATTAGATATTTCACTTTTCTATAAGCAAATAGTAAATTTAAAAAAATATTATAATTTCATCACTATGGAGATGCTTATTTCTGCTATTGATAATAATAGTTCTTTGCCGGAAAAATCAGTTTTATTAACATTTGCTGATGTTTTTTTTATAGTTTTCATAATTTTTCAATATTTTGCATAGCTTTTTCAGCGATATTATCAATTATTTTTTTAGCATCTTCAAAATCTATTTTATTTCTATGTCCAATATCTCTAACAGCAGAATGCCCATAAGCAATGGCTTTAATATTATCAAACATTTTTACTCTTTCTGAATAATGACAATATGTTTTAATAAAGTATTCACTATCATTAATTCTATTGGCTGCATCCTTTATAGTTTTGGCATAAAACTCAACTTCAAAATACCTGCCTCTGTATTGGATATTTGCTAAAAATCTTTTCATTATAATGTTTATTGGAGTTCGCAATTAGTTTTTGATACTCTATAACTTTCATCAGGCTCAAATGAATTTCCGATAGTTAACATTTTTTTATGAACCTTAATAACAATCGCAGGAATTGTATCAAATACATTTGGTTCACCTACTTTTTTATTGTAATAAATATAATTTCCTGCTAAAAAATCCCATTTTTTCATAATTTTGTTTTTAAGGGTTTATTTAAATATTTATAACATAACAAATATACAAATATTTATAAATACAAGATTTTTTAATTCATATGTTTAAATACATTTATTTTATTGTTCTTTAACACATTTTATTTAAAATACATTTATTTGTTGCGTGTTGTTGTACGTGTTGTTATTTCTAACTATATTTTATATAGTGAGATACTTTTAATTATGCGTCTATTAAAACGCATTAAAAACCTATATAAGAACAATAACTAAAATAATAATAAAAATTCCGTTTGAAAATCCTAAATATTTGATAAATGTTTGCTGTTTAACAATTTTTTTACTGTTAGCTTGCAAGTTTTTGGATTGTTTTATTGTTTTCGTGCCCTTTTTGTAGTAAATCATCTATTTGTTTTTTTTATAAAAATCTAATGCTTTTTTAAATTGAGCTGGAGTTGTTAAGTAAGGGAAACTGCTTCCATTTGCATCAATAATTATCATTTTCCCACTCTTGCTTAATTTGTAAGTAAGATTTCCATACAACTCTTCTATTTTTGCGTTTTTCAAATTTCTTTTTGTGTTTCTAACTGTAAATTTCATGTTTTTCATAATTTTTGTTTTTAAGGGTTTATTTAAATATTTATTACATAACAAATATACAAATATTTATAAATACAAGATTTTTTAATTCATATGTTTAAATACATTTATTTTATTGTTCTTTAACACATTTTATTTATATAAAAACAAAATTGATAACAATGTTTCCAATACACATCATTTCATGTATTAAATTTGTATTTTATAAATACATACAAAATATATGGAATTTTCAATCTTTGGAAAAAAAATATTAAGTATAAAAAACATTCGGAATATCACTATCTCGGATTTAATTATTAATAATGAAACACAAAGCAAAGAATCGGTAACGTCAATTACTGCGATGCAATATGCTGCTGTATATGCCTGTATCAAAATAATTTCTGAAACTATTGCTAGCTTACCTATCCAAATTCTTGAAAAAAACAACGATAAAATTAAAGTAAGAACAAACGGCAATGAATTATATCTGATAAACAAACGACCAAATAATTTAATGTCAAAATTTGTATTTGTTGAAACAATGGTACTTCATATGCTAACAACAGGGAATGGCTATGCACGCATAATACGGAATAAAGGCGATGAACCCGTAAGACTTGATATTTTAAATCCTAACAAGGTTACTGCAGAAATTAATGAGAGTAATCAAAAATTATATTATAAAATTGAGGGATTAAAAAATAGAGTTAGCTCAATAAACATTTTACACTTTTGCGGAATGAGTCTTGACGGCATTAATGGGATGTCCCCAATTGAATATCACAAAGAAACGATAGGCACAGGTTTAGCCTCTAAAAAATTTGAAGGTGGAATGTACGGAAACGGTGCAATGATGAGTGGTATTATTACCATGCCGGGTACTTTAACTGATAAAGCAAGAGAAAGATTGGCAAAAAGTTGGAAAAAAGCGTATAGTGGAAGCGGAAACAGTGGAAAAACTGCAATATTAGAGGGTGGAGTTGACTATAAGGCTATTACAATGAAACCGGCTGATGCGGAATTTCTTCAAATTTCAAAAGCAAATATTAGAGAAATAGCTCGTATTTATCGTGTTCCTTTGCATTTACTACAAGATATAGAAAGGTCAACACATTCAAATATTGAGGCACAAGGGATTGATTTTGTACAACATACAATAAGACCTAACCTAAAAAGATTAGAGGCGGAATATGACTTCAAATTATTAAAAGAATCTGAGAAAAAAGAAGGAAATGTATATGTAAAATTCAATATTGAGGCATTATTGAGGGGGGATATTAAGACAAGAGCAATGAAATATCGAGCTTTATTTAATACAGGGGCTCTATCTCCCAATGACATCCGTAGGCTTGAAAACTTAAATTCTATCGAGGGCGGAGATAAATACTATGTCCAAAGTGGAATGATTCCAATAGATTTGCAACAAGAAAAAATTGAAAACGAAATTAAAAAACAAGAATAATGAAAAATATTATTGGCAAATCACTAATAACGGATAAAAAAAAGGTAGAAGAAACACGAACCGTACCTTTTATATTTTCCACCGAAGCTCGAGACCGTTACGGAACAAAATTACTTGTTGAAAATTGGCAACTTGATAATTTTAATGCTAATGGAATTGTGGGGTATCAGCACAATCTTTACGGTGATATGTGTAATGCTCCAAATCCGGATGATGTTTTGGGAATTGGAAAAGCATGGATCAATGGCAATATATTAATAGGAGAAATAGAGTTTGAAACTTTGGATATTAATCCTTTAGCGGAGAAAATTTTTAAAAAAATATTGAATGGCACTCTAAAAGCTGTTAGTGTAGGATTTCAGGAAACAGAAAAAGGATATTTTGGGAAAGGTGATGAAGAGGAAGGCGGAAAATTAGAAACGTATTATTATGGGAAGCAGGAATTACTGGAAATATCCGTTGTAAATATGCCTGCAAATCCTGAGGCACTTATTAGAAATGAAAGAAACGATACGACCCGAGCAATAAAATTTCTTGCTGATAAATTTGAAAAAAAAGTAAGTGAAATTGAGGATATGACTGTTAAAGAAATCATTAATAGAATGCAGGGAAATGCAGAAAACGGTGGATTTGAAGAAGCAGAAAAAATATATTTACAAAAAATGGATATAATATTAAACAAACATAAAGCCTTGAAAAAATAGGCGGAGGGTAAAAAAATGAAAAATATTAAAGAATTGCGTGAGAAACGCCAGAGCCTTTTTGCAGACCTTGAGGAGATGCGAAGCAAGGCAAAAATTGAAAAAAGAGATTTATTGACAGAGGAGTGGGATAAATTCCATTTGATTGACAAAGACATTGAGGATTTGTCAAAAAAAATTCTATTGCTTGAAAAACAAGAGGCGAGGGATGCTGAGTTTCAGGCAATTGATGATGAAACTGCAAAAGAAAAAGATTTATCCGTTGAAGAGTTACAGGTGAAAACAAACGGAGCTTTTTTGAAAATGATTAAAGGTGGCATGAATGCCTTATCACCGGATGAACAAAAATTGGTTAAGCCTTCAAATGAGCGGGCGTTGTCCACCACCACAACAGCTGGAGGTTATACAATCCCTGATTTGCTTGCGAAAAAAATTGAAAAAGCAATGTTGGAATTTGGTGGAATGTTGAAAGTCAGCACAATTTTAAATACAGCCGGAGGCGAGGATTTGTCATTTCCTACCAACAATGATACAGGAAATAAAGGTGCAATTTTAAGTGAAAATACCCAAGTAAGTGAGCAGGATACAGTTTTTGATATTCTAACACTTGGGGCTTATATGTACACTTCAAAGCTTGTGCGTGTAAGTATTCAGCTTTTGCAGGATTCAGCTTTCAATATTGGAAATTATCTTGCTGAAATTCTTGGTGAGAGACTTGCCAGAATTTTATCTGATCATTTCACAACAGGAACAGGAAGTTCACAGCCAAATGGTGTAATTACAGGCGCAACGGATAGCGGAATAACACCAACTGCATCGGCCGTTACAAGGGATGATATCGTTGATTTAATCCATTCTGTTGGTATTAGTTACAGAAAAAAGGGTATTTTAATGTTCTCCGATGCGACCATGAACGCTATTAGAAAATTGGATTTTGGAACTGCAGATTCACGTCCTTTATATCAGGCGAGTGCTATTGCGGGACAACCTGACCTAATTGAAGGAAAACAATTTGTTATAAATGACAGCATGGATGATATTGGAGCTTCCAATAAATTTATGGCATTTGGGGATTTTAAAAAATATCTAATCCGAAATAGTGGAGGTAAATCAATGGTAATTTTCCATGAAAAATATATGGATTATTTACAAAAAGGATTTTTAGCGTTTAGCCGCCACGATGGAGATTTACTTGATGCAGGAACACATCCGGTAAAATATTTGGTTAATGCTGCAACTTAAAATTTAAGGAAATGAAAATAAGATTTCTAACAAGTCTTGCGGGTAAAAATTTCAGTTTTGGCAAAGGTGCTGAGGCTGAAATTCCAAACACGGAAGCAAAAAAATTTATTCGGGATGGTGTAGCTGAACGGATGGAGGGAATAATAGCAATTCCTATTAAAAACAAAGAATATTATAAGGATGAACTTGCTAAAAAAGGGGTGAATTTTGATAAACGTTTAGGATTTAAAAAGCTAAAAATTTTGTTTAATGACTTATAAAATTATTACAGAACCGACATCTGAGCCTTTGGTATTGTCAGAAACATTAAATTATCTTAAATTGAAAGATGATTTTACCGATGACAATGCTTTGATTACTAATATGATTAAAGCAGCACGGATGGAAGTTGAAAAATACACTAATAGGCAGCTAATGCCAGCGACTTATGAAATGTATTTTGATAGATTTTATAATGAAATGATTTTGTCTGGCAGTCCTGTAAAATCTATTAGTAATGTCAAATATTATGATACCTCTAATGTTTTACAAACTTTAAATTCTGCAATTTACGATGAGGATTTAATTACAGAGCCATCACGATTAACTTTGTCAGAAAATAAAGTATTCCCATCCACAAAATTACGAACAAATGCTGTAAAAATAACATATGTAAGTGGTTATGTTGATGCCGATAGTGTGCCTGAATCAATTAAAATTGCAATGTTAATGATAATTGGTAATTTATACGAGAATAGACAAGATGTTTCAACATTCAATCTTCACGTTTTGCCTTTTGGAAGTCGTTATTTATTAGATAATTACAGGGTAAATTGTTTTTAATATGGCTCAAAAAATGAACATAGGAATGATGGATAGAAAAATTTCTATTGAAGAATTTATTGAGGCAGCTGATGATTACGGACAGCGTATTAAGACATGGAAAAACAAATATGACGTTTGGGCAAATATTTATTACGCAGGTGGAACGGAGGATGTTGAGGCGGAAAAATTAACAGCAAAAAATGAGGTTATTTTCACGATTAGATATAGAATAGGAATTGATGAAACCATGCGAGTGCTTTACAACAGTAATTATTATCAGATTAACTATATCGAAGAACGTGGACGAAAAAATTATTTGAAATTGAAATGTATTAAAAAATTATAATTATGAGAACATTTAGCAATAATGGTAAAGCAGTAACGCCATCTGATACCGACTTTTTAAATACTGCCGCAATTTTGTATGTTGGAACTTCGGGGGATGTGAAGGTAAAAACAGCCGGAGATGATATTTTAACATTTAAGAATGTTCCTGAAGGAACGTTTTTACCTGTTATTTGTAAAATTGTTTATTCAACGGATACAACAGCAAGCAATATTGTTGCATTATGGTAAATCAAACTATAAATATTGACTATAAACAAGCTGAACGGATTTTGAAAAATGCGGCTGATGTTGTTAGGAAAAAAACGATATTAAAAATAATTACAATTGCAAGTTCTCCAATGTACAAAGATATTAAAAGCAAAATTCCCAAAGCTGATAGAGTGATAATAAGAAAATCTGCAGGCGTAGGGCGTGCAATTTATGAAATAGGTAATTTACAAAAGTCTTTTAAAAGATTTAAAGGCAAAGGGGAAAATCCTATTTTATATTTAGGATTTCATGTAGGATTTAAAGCATCGAATGATGGCTTTTATGGATTTTGGATTGAGAAAGGCAAAAAAGGACAAAGGGGAAAATTTATGCTTTTATCCGGCAAACAAAGAGGTGAGGGAAAAACAATTAAAAGGTTTGATGATTTTTTTGTAAAAAAAATACAGCAAGAAATTAAAAAAGGCAGACTATGATAGGTAAAAGCATTTTTGATATTTTGAAAACAGATGCAACAGTTAGCGGATTTGTTGGAACAAAAATATTTCCAATACGCACACCACAAGACACCGCATTTCCTTTTTTAATTTATTTAGTTGAGGGAAATGAGCCACATCCAACAAAAGATGATGTTTCTAAATTAGATGTTTATAGTTTTTTAATTGCAGGATTTTCAAATACTTATGATGAATTACAGGATGTTATGCAGGCTGTTAGATCAGTTTTAGACAGATATGGTGGAACAAATAAAGGCAATGTAATTGACAAAATCAATTATGAAGGAGAAAAAAACGGATATGATGATAAAGCAAAAGTTTTTTTTAATGAGCAATCTTATGAAGCAAGAATAAAATTATGAAAAAGAAAAAAATTATAAAATATTTGAAAAAAAATAAATACATTTAAGGGGGAAAAATTATGACAGCAACAGTAGGAATTAGAAATGGCACACTTGTAAAAGTTTATGTTGATGGTACAGCGATTGCAAATACCACATCACATACATTTACCGTAACCCAAGCGACAAGGGAAACAACAAATAAAGATTCTGCGGGGTGTAAGGAAACGATGGAGGGAATAGTAGATTGGACAATGGATGGGGATTTTCTGCAGGCGGAAGATGCGGCTTATGGATTCTCAGATTTGTTTGCATTAATAACCAATCGGACCAAGGTAACATTGAAATTTACAAGCAATGTTTCTTCCGATAAATATTTACAGGGTGATGCAAGATTAGTGAGCCTAGATGAATCAGCGCCATTGGAGGACAATATTTCAGGTTCATTTTCTTTTGAGGGAACTGGTAAAATCGTAGAAAAAACATATACATAAATGAGATTCAAAAATTATAAATTTGTTTGCAATTTTAATACACTTGCTGAATTTGAAGAAATAACAGGAGTGTCAATGACAAAATTGGGTGAGAATATGAGTATTAAGCATTTGCGTATTTTAGCTTTTGAAGGATTTCGGGAGGGCGCGAGAACAGAACATCAAGATTTTGAAATAACAAAAGAAGATGTTGGGGGGTGGTTAAGTGTTAAAAATATGAATTTACTCGTTTCAGAAGTTGAAAAAGCATTTAGCGAAAAAAAGGAAAAGCCAACGATAAAAGCAAAATAAAAATAACAGATTTATTAAAAATTGCGTTTAAAGTTGGCATTTCCAAAAAAGAGTTCTTTGAATTAAAACCTTATGAATTTGAGTTGTTATGTGAAGCATTTAGCGAAAAAACAACAGAACAGGAACAATTAGAATGGGAAAGAGTGAGGTTTAGCACATGGCATTTAGTAAATATTCAATTGGACAGAAAAAATAAATTGAGAACTCCGCAAAAGTTAATAAGGTTTGCTTGGGAAAAGGTTAAAAAAAAGAAAATGACGGACAGAGAAAAATACGTTATGAATAAATTGTAATGGGAAAACGAGATATAAATATTCGTGTTGGAGCTAACATTCAGGATTTTTCTACAAAAATGCAGAATGTCCAGAGAAAAATGAAAAAAACTGGCAAAAAGATGCAAAGTATGGGAAAAAAATTGTCTCGTTCGATTGCGTTACCTATTGCAGCTGTTGGAGCTTTATCTGTAAAAGCTTTTGCAACACAAGAATCCGCATTAAAAGATTTATCAGCAATTACTGGAGCAGTTGGAAAAGACCTAGATTTTTTTAAGAAAAAATCTATTGAAATGAGCAATCAAAGCGTTTCAAGTGCTTCTGAAATACTTAATGCCTTTAAATTAATGGGAAGTGCCCGCCCTGAACTATTAAAAAATAGTAAAGCACTTGCTGAAATTACAAAAGAAGCTATAACACTAAGTGAGGCTTCGGGGATTTCTTTAGAAAATTCTATAAAGGCACTAGGTGATACCTTAAATCAGATGAACCTTCCTGCCTCAGATGCGGGGCGTGTTATAAATGTTTTGGCGGCAGCTTCGAAATTAGCAACAAAAGAAATATCTTATATAAATGAGGCAATGGCGAAGTTTGCAGGCGTTGCTTCAAAAGCAGGAATATCCCTTGAAACATCAGTGGCGGCTACAGAATTATTAGGGAAAGTAATTCCACAAGCAGAGATAGCCGGAACAAATTTGCGAAATATTATAATAGGTATGCAGATTGCGGCATCGGATCAGGGTCGTGCTTTTAAAGGATTAGCAGGGGAACTTGATTTTTATGCAAAAGATTTGAATAATGTAATTAAATTAAAAAAATTATTTGGAAAAGATAGTATACAAGCAATTCAACATTTAATTACAGAAAGAAAAGAGCTTGTTAATTTATCAGAAAAAATAACAGGTACAAGTATAGCTTATGAACAACAAAAAACAAGATTAAGTTCCTTAAATGCTGTTTTGGCTATGACAAAAAATAGATTTACAAACATAGGAATTGCTATTGGAAATGAACTTGCACCGATAATTGTAAAATTTTCAGGAGTTGTCAAGAATATTGCAAATATATTTATGAATTTAAATGAAACCCAAAAAAAATTCATTCTTGTTTTACTTGGGATAACAATGGTTTTACCTCCTTTAATTGCTTTAATGGGTAGCTTGACAATTGCAATGTCCGGAATTAATCTTATTACTATTATAATTGTTGTCGCTATAACTGCCTTAATAGCAATTAGTTGGCTATTAGTAAAACATTGGATAAGAATAAAAACATGGTTTGCAAAAATTTGGGAAAATATACGATATTTTTTTGAGAAAAATATTGATAAAATTCAACTTTATATGAAAAAATTACATGTTGCTTTAGTAAAACTACTTGCAAAAATGGGCAACAAAGAAGCAATTAAAGGATTGATTTTAATGAAGCAAGAATTAGCCGACCTTGAAACTGATTTAATTGTAAAATCTGGCGAACATAATAAAGCACTTGCCGAACTAAATGAAGAATTGCAAAAAGCAAAAGAAAATGAAAAAAGTTTTATTGATATTATAACTGATGAAATTATTAAAATAAAAGAGGAGATAAAGCAAACAAATAATTTAACAGAATCTGTAAAATTACAAAAAGAAGAAATAGAAAAATTGATTGGGATTAAAACATCAAATAAATATGAAAAGCCAGAAAAGCCAATTGCTAAATCAGTAGAGTTTGAAAGTCCTACTGATTCACTAAATCCTGAAAGTAATTTTTATTCAAAAAGACCACCG
>Ga0307991_1001995_pt1 | contig 13994 bp, 11 predicted proteins | sample EllFjometagen131_FD_203146 | JGI IMG/M metagenome (GOLD analysis project Ga0307991, IMG submission 203146) | Marine microbial communities from Ellis Fjord, Antarctic Ocean - #131 | ecosystem: Environmental > Aquatic > Marine > Unclassified | place: Southern Ocean | collected 2014-10-08
GATTTGAAGTTTGTGCTCATAAATGGGCAGATGTCAGTGAAGGTCATTACGGTGTAAGCTTAATGAATGACTGTAAATATGGATACTCTGTTAAAAATGGTGAAATGTCTCTTACTCTAATTAAAACAGGGATTGAACCAAATCCCGTAGCTGATCAAGAGCAGCATTATTTCACTTATTCACTTCTAGCTCATCAAGGCGGCTGGAGAACTGGAGAAACTGTTAAAAATGCCTATTTCTTGAACCAAGAGATTTTAACTGCACCTAAAAAAGCTCTAAGATCTAACTTCTCCCTAGCTTCACTAGATAAGAGTAATGTAATAATTGAAACCATAAAGAAAGCTGAAGATGAAAATGGTTATATTATAAGATTATATGAGTTTGAAAACTCACTAACTAAAGCTACTCTTAATTTTAATATTGACTTTGACAAAGTTTATAGCTGCAATTTGAGAGAAGTTATTGAAAGTGAATTATCCCATATTGATAATTCAATTCAATTAACTATTAAACCTTATGAGATTTTAACAATTAGAATTAATTAAGTAATAGAAAACGGTTGATTAAGAATCGTAAATCTAAAAGCTACTGACTATTAAGTTCTACATCTCTTCATATATTCTTAGATAATCAACTCTGTCATAATTATCTATATTTATTTGCTTGACTTTATGACAAACAAATTATACACTTTAAACATATTAGGAGGCTCAAATATGGGTAATGATGTCAAATATATAGGGAATAATATTAAATATTTACGTGAACAAAGTAAAATAACTCAAAGTACCCTAGCAAAATTTTTAAAGGTTGATCAAAGCTTGATATCTAAAATTGAAAAAAATCAACGCTCTCTAACTTCAGATTTGCTAGAAAAACTATCATCGTTATTTGGAGTTTCAACTGAATCTTTTTTTGAAAAAAATATTAGTGCTATCCCCATATCTGTTTCATTAAGAGCAATTGATATTACCTCAGATGATTTAGAAGCAATTAGCTCCATAAATAAGATTGTTTTAAATTTAGATTTTATGACTAAACTTTTAAGGGATTTTAATAATGATAGATAAATTAGACATTTGTACAAAAGCTTTAAGTTTAAGAAAAAAATTAGGTGTTGATGTTAATTCTCCAATTGATATTTTATCGTTATTGCAATCTATATCAAAACTAACATTAATATTTTACCCAATGGGTGAAAATTTGAGTGGGATGTGTATTAGAAGAGATAATAATCCTGTTATTGCAATCAATTCTTCTATGTCTATAGGACGTCAAAGATTTTCTATGGCTCATGAATTATATCATCTTTATTTTGATGAAAATAAACACTCTCCTGTGTGTGCAATTAATATTGGAAATGGAAATGAAATTGAAAAATCTTCAGATCAATTTGCCTCTTATTTTTTAATGCCTCCCCTTTCACTTTCAGAAAATATAAATAGAATTAAAAAGCTTTCATCTGATAAATTAAGAATAAAAGAAATTGTTAAGCTAGAACAATATTTTGGAGTTAGTCGACAATCACTGCTTTATCGACTTTATAAAGATAAAAGCCTTACATTTGAGGAAACAAACAAATATAGGCTAGGGGTAATTAAATCAGCAATTAATCTAGGTTATGACGACACTCTTTATAAACCTCTTCCTAAAAATAAACAATTCAGGACATATGGATATTTTATTCAGCAAGCTGAAAAACTTCTCAAAAATGATATTATTTCAAATAGTAAATATGAAGAATTACTATTGACTGCTTTTAGGCCTGATTTAGTTTTTGGTGAAAACTTTGAAGAAGGGGAGCTAAATGACTGAGCCCCTTTTTTTCGATAGTGACTGCCTTTCTGCCTTTTTATGGGTAAACGAGCAAAGTATACTAAATTTAATTTACCCTGGTAGAATAATTATACCAAAAGCAGTATATGATGAATTATCATATCCAACTACACCACATTTAAAAGATTGTATCGATTACTTAATTGCTAAAAAGCAAGCTACTATTGAAAATATTCTAATCCCTAGTGCAGCTTTTAAATTATATGATAAACTTACAAAACACCCAGATAAAGGTCACAAAATTATTGGCTCTGGAGAAGCCGCATGCATTGCCCTCGCCACAACCCAAGGCGATATAATAGCAAGCAATAACTTAAAGGATATAAAGGCATATACTTCTGAGTTTGGATTAGAATACATAACAACTGGGGACATTTTACTAAAAGCTCTAGATTTAGGTTATATTTCAGAAGAGGAAGGAAATAATATTTGGTATTCAATGCTTAATAAACGAAGACAATTGGGAGCCACCTCTTTTTCTGAATATATAAAATCAAAAAATAATCTTTGATATATGAATTCATTATAGTATAGTTATACTAGAAAAAATTTTGCCGAGCATAATATAATTTGCTAATTTATTTTACTGAATAAACCAGCAATCCAAATAAATATAAATATTTCAAAATAAACTTAAAATCTAACATATTAAAAGCTAAACTTGCTTTATTAACCACTCTTAACTACTTAAAATCCACTTGTAGTAAATAAAAGGTATGGTCAATATTATTGTTTAAATTCTTTAATACTCAATTATTTTTAGTTTGAAAATATATAAAAACTAATATTTTGTTAATTTCAGAACGGCTTATTATACTATTCTCAAGGTTGTTTTTTAAACTAAATTAAATACATATCCCAGTGATATGCTATATAATCCAGATTTAGTTCCCATAAGGTGATATTGTCCTGTTAAATCAAATTTAAGCTTAGCAGTCGAAATCCTTATTCCAGCATTAAGCAAAAAAGCTCTTCCACTACTTAAGGCAGCATAACTAAAACTTGCAAACTGCTTTACAACTAAATCATCAGATACATAAATAGAGCATACTAATCCCACTGTTTGCAAGAATCCTAAAGTATAATTACTCAGATAATCAGAGAGTGTACTACTTGAGGCAATTACTAAGTTGCTATTAATATCCATAGTTAGTCCAAAATAAAGATAATTTTCTAACGCCGGTAGAAAGATGCTATAGGAGAACTTAAACCCCATTTTTGATTGATACATATTTACTGCGAGACTTACTCTAGAACTAAATTCGAAATTATTTTTAAGACCTCCCATAAGTTCTTTTTTTTCATTAATAGCCAATATAGCACCTCTCTCTTCAGTGGCTTGTACCATTGCTACTAGATATAGGCTTTCTCCTATATCTGTAGATGGTTTGTAATTATAATATTGAATTTTATCAGGATTGCTACCTGAATTATAAGTAAATACTGATTCATCATTATCAGTTCTAGAAATAGCTACATTTATTATGTTGATATTATAATGAGATGGAGACTCACCTTGAGTGATATTATATACAATTTTGGCTTTAAGAGGATTAGTTGCAGTTGCAAAATAGGCTTCAAACAAATCGACTAGGTTAAGATATTCTTCATACCTTTTTTCTTCTTGTTTTGTAGTTGGAACTAGATTTGGAATTTGTGTAGCGGTTACATATTCAAAAGTCAAAAAATCATCAAAAGAAAATTCTTGATTAAGAATTGTGAATCTAATAGCTACTGGCCAATTTTTATTATGACCATCATAATCCCCTATCTTAATAGAGCTTTGTGTGAGGGTAAATTGTTTTGATTTTAAGATATCATAGTCTGAAAGAATATCTTTTAAATATTTATTGACCTCTGAATTAGTATCGAATATAGGTTGAGATATTAACTGGTTAGAAATACTACTTATTTCCCATTCCATATCATTCTCTATTTTCAATAAATCATTTTCTCTTTTTGATAGAGCTAATTTGGTTGGTTTACCATTTGCTATTTCTCCAGAGCGGTAAGGTTTTGCTACTAAATTATTATATTTTTCACCAAAACTAGCTTTTATCAATTTTGATTGTTTTTCAAATTCAAATTGTCTTTGATCTAGGATTTTTTTTACTGCTTGCTTCTTAGCTTCAAGGTTAATTATAAAATTATCAGGGCTTTCAAGATTATCAGAGTTGATAGACTTAATTACACTAGAATTATCTACCATCACTTTAACAGCTCTTTTTATATCTTCACTTACTTTATTAAGAATTTCTTCTTGGCGTTTACGAGTCTCGATATTTAAAATATCAAGTTCTCTTTGCCTCTCTTTAATTTTTCTTGAAGTTTCTAACAGTTCTATTTCAGATTGCTTTCTAATTGCTTCATTAGAAATAGAAGCTAATGGAGTTGCATTTAGCTTATTATAATTTAATTGCTGAGCTTTTAAATCACTTACAAGTAAATTATTATAATCGAGTTGTGCTCCAGCTTTATTCTTATTTATCAATTGGGGGATAGAAGCCTCTTTATTTAAAGTTAGTGCTACATTCTTATATGCTTCAAATTGGTTGTAATATTCAATTAACAATGCCAAATTAAGCAAATTAGCTTCTACGGAAAGTCCACTATTGTTTCTTTTCTCTATTGTTTCAATATTAAGTTTAATTGACTTTAACTTTTCTAAATATTGCATCAAAGAATTTTGCTCATTTATAAATGCTGTAATAGTATAAAGTCTTTTCTTACTATCAAATTTTTGATCCGTAAATTGTACTCCAAACAACTCAACCCTAGTTAATATTTTAGTATCATCATAATAAAGCTGGTCACTATTTGTTTTATTATCAAAGGAATACTCACTATTAATTATTCTTTGCTCAGATAATACTGATACTGAGATTGATGAAGTTAGTTCAAGTAATGCAGCTTTTTTAGCACTTTCAAGCGTAGCTCCTACTCCATTTGCCTCTATAGAAGCACTAAAGAGAAAGGGAGTAAGAAAGATAACCAAAGATGCAAATAAAACAATACGTTTTGTGATGTTATTAATAGATCTATTCAATTTTATAATCCTCTATGGTAGTAATAGCTGTAATACCTATTACTACCTTTTATATTGTATGTATTAATTTCTCAATGCAGGTAATTTTGGTATTATTTAATTTTAAAATAATCATATAAATTATACTTGTTGCAATCAAATAATACTCTATTATAAATTATCTAATTGCAGAAATAAAGTGAACAAACTAAGTAATTTTCAATGTTATTAAGTGATAATGGAAAGTAATCAAGCTTTTGACAATAAGTTAAGCTACAACAACGGGATGTTTTATTTAGGAGATAAATTGATTGCTAAAACTTGATAAAACAATTATTAAATTAATGCTACCTAATAAATAAATCAGTTAAAGATCTTTTACAAGAATATCACCATGACAAACGGATTATATATTAAAAAACTGAATTATTATTGAGTTAATAAGGTCACAAACATTGCATAGTAAAGTAAGGATTGTTATAGTTTAGTCACAAACTATATTATAGTTGAGGAGAGAATGAAAGATGAGTGAAAGGTTTGATAGAGAGTTATTCAGTTCTGATTTTAAAGAATACAGAGTTAATAATAAATTATCTCAACAAAAATTTGCACAACAACTAGGATTAAAATCTCACACATTAGTTTCAAAAATTGAATCAAATAATAATTATCCTAGTGATGATCTTTTTAACAAGTTTTGTGCCCTTTCTAGTATTGATGAAAATAAATATTGGAAAGAAAAATCTGATGAAAAACCATTTGCATTTTTAAAAGGGCAATCCTATGGCGTTAGCTCTAGTGATATAGAAAAACTATGCAAAAATATTGCAACTCAAGAATACCTTATGGTATTAAAAAAGAGATATTATGAAAAATAACTTTTTGATTAATATGACTCCAAATTTTGAGTTTGACGATTCAACATTAAATGAAAAAGATTTGGCTTTAGTGAAGAATTTTGCTAGCGAAGAAAGAGCTTCTTATGGTAAAGCTCCAATAGGAAGAGATATTTTTTCATTTATAAATTATCAAGAAAATTTAAGAATTATTAGTTATGATTTTAACAAGAGTGCAAAACAATTAGACGCAATGATTTTTAAATATCCAAGTAGTAAATATACCTGGATTGTTATTAACGGAAATAAGCCTTTGATATATCAAATTTTTGCAATTGCCCACGAGTACTACCACTTTAAAAAAGATATCCCAAATGGTATTTTAGGTATCCCCTGCGATTTTGAATCTCTAAATGAGAGAGAAATAAAAGCAAATAGATTTGCTGCTGAGTTTTTACTACCAAGTGATGCAATAAAAGAAGCTATAAATAATATTATAATCAGAGATGGGAAATTTGATGAGTCAAATTATTTAAATATTGTAATGCAATTATCATCAAGATATTGTGTCCCTTTCAATGTCACTTGTTTTAGAATAAATGAAGAGGGATTTTCTATAAAAAAAATAAAGAAAGATTTTTTTAAAGATAATGAAGATATTATTAATAATTTGCTAAAACAAACTGATCCTTTTAAGGAATTGTTGAATACTAAAAATAATTACTTAGAAAATGATAATTTAAAATTATTAAATCAACTTTATCTGGATGAATATATTACAGAAATAGAATTTATTACTATGTCCAAAGATATAAATTTATGTGATGAATTTATAAATAGCACTTTATTCTATATTGAAGAAAATGATGAATCAAATAATGCATTTAAAATATTCACTTGAAAGAAATTATAATGAACCTTTCTCCATATAAAAATCTTGCTCCGAATAAATACATTATGCAACTTTTTTGCACAAGAAAAGTAATAATCTTATTGTACAGTAGATAAGGTTTAGTTGGATGGTGATCATTCTAAATTAAATGTTACAATTTAGCGATTTAGAAGTTCGAATGAAGGCAGCAGAGCAAACAATGCAATGTTCCTCCACTACACACAGACGAAAAGAGCAGAAGCACTAGCGGCTACACATCCTGAAAAACGGGAAGATCGTAATACAACACCATTGTGATTCAGCAGGGGGCTTTCGTCCCCTGCCCTTCCATCAATGGGTAATAGGTAAATTGTTGAATTACTCATCAGAAAACCCGGACAGGCCTAACCCAGTAGTCAAAGTCTCGACTGCGGCCGCTCTGATACCCACTTAGCAAGCCCTGGTACCACGCTCCGTTCGCCCTGAACTCGGAGGAACTCCAGTATGCTACGTCAGAAAAACCCCCTATATTGTTTTTTTTGAGATTCTCAAACATCAGGTTCAGTTCATCCTTACTCGGCAGAAACCAGTCATCATACGTTACGCCATCCTCGCTTACAACCAGGTTTGCACACAGCTTTGCTGCATAGTCAGTATTATTGTTATATGGCTCGGCATGGCCGAACTTCTCTACGATTTTCTCTGTATTGCTTGCCCCCGTCCCTATGGCGGTTCCTGTTCCTTCTACACTCGTTTCAGATCCTCCCCACACCTTATCACTAAACTCCTTGCTTGCAGGTGCAGCCTCAAGAATTGTTATATTTATTTCAGGTTAGCGTAGAATAATGAAATTATCGTCATTGATGCCTTTATAGTAACGAGGATATCTTCAGAAGCGGAAGTTACCCCGAAAGTTGAGTTACTACTATGGTCCTTGTTGAAAATAACTACTCGCTTGGCCTAACGTTCTAGTATAGCTTATATCTGTATTTGTAATGAAGAATATTGACTTTCGCATTATAAAGTCCTATATTGTAATTAACAAGGAGAAGTCTATGGGACAATCAACCGTAAATATTAATTTTCGCATGGATGCGGATTTGAAAAGCAATATGGAGAAGGCTTGCCGGGAACTTGGTTTAACGCCTACCGCGGCTTTCACCATCTTCGCCACGAAGGTAGCCAGGGAGAAGCGCATCCCTTTTGAGGTGGCCGTTGATCCGTTCTACAGCGAGCATAACATGGCAAGACTCAAGAAATCTATTGCCCAGATGGAATCGACCGGAGGTACTATCCACGAGGTGGATGTACTTGATTAAGGCATGGACGGACGATGCTTGGCAGGATTTCGAATACTGGACAAAGCAAGATAAGAAAACCTTGAATCAGATTCTAAAGCTTCTTAAAGACATTGACCGAAATGGCTACAAAGGGTTAGGTAAGCCAGAGCGGTTATCTGGTGATCTTGCTCCATATTGGAGTCGAAGGATTGATGACACTGCAACCGGCTTGTCTATCGAATTGATGGAGATGTTGTCCGAATCGTTCAGTGCGGTTCGCATTATCGAAACAAGTGAAGTGCGGACAACTGGTATCCCACCAAAACGATAATTGAGCTCACTTTCATCACCATGGGAGAACAGTATTGTAAACGAATAGGCCTCCCTTCATCTTATAGTGAGTTCTGTAAACAATTTTTAAGACAAGAAGAAACTAGAACATCCCGGCTCTAGTCTCTCTTTTTCATTACATATACAATTTTACTTTCTATAGCTTTTCTACATACAAGTACATTCAGTTTTTACAACCTTTAAAAAGTGCAAAGCTATAGTATTTTACCTTAACTTGGGTTTGTCCCACTAGGCTCAAAGGATTTATACTCTCCTCTCTTACTATAGTTAGTATGAAGCAGATGATGTGGTCTCTCTCCTAATGGCTTTATGAGGAACTGATCATACAATGCTTGAATTGCAGGATTCTCATGAGACTTGCGTATAGGTAAATTACGATCCTCCAGATATATTGACTCTGCCCTCTTCTTTCGAATTTCTGAATTTGTAGGAATAGGTTGTCCCCCACCCCCGAGGCATCCTCCAGGACAGGACATAATCTCAATAAATGCATAGGGAGATTCTTTTCTTTTGATTTGCTCCATCAATTTTCTTGCATTACTCAAGGTATGAGCAACAGCAACCTTCAATGGCAAATCTCCAACCATGACAGTTGCTTCCTTAATACCTTCCATTCCCCTGACTTGATTGAACTCTACTGAAGGAAGAGTCTTTTTGGTAAGAACCTCATAGGCTGTACGAAGTGCTGCTTCCATTACACCTCCGGTTGCTCCGAAAATAACTGCAGCTCCTGTAGATACTCCCAAAGGACTATCGAATTCCTCTTTATCAAGTGATAAAAACTGGATTCCTACACGTTTGAACATAGAAGCAAGTTCTCGAGTAGTGAGTGCATAATCTACATCAGCAAACCTCTCATTTTCATCAAGATTCATCTCTTCTTTCCAGAAATCGAAAGCCCCATCCATCTCATTTCTACCGGCTTCAAACTTCTTGGCTGTACATGGCATGATGGAAACTACCCTGATATTTCTTGGATCCAGTCCTGCTATTTGTGCATAGTAGGTCTTGGCAATCGCACCAAACATCTGTTGAGGAGACTTGCAAGTAGAGAGATTATCCAGTTGCTCAGGAAAGAAATGCTCTATGAACTTTATCCAGCCTGGAGAACAAGATGTAATCATAGGAAGTGTTCCTCCCGTTTGGATTCTCTTGATAAGCTCATGTCCTTCTTCCATAATAGTCAGATCAGCTGCAAACTGGGTGTCAAAGACTTTTTTAAATCCAAGTCGCCTAAGGCCGGCTACCATCTGGCCAGTTACCAAAGCACCATAAGACATACCCATTGCCTCTCCTATGCCAACACGTATGGCAGGAGCAGTTTGAACGACGGTGATAAGTTCTGGATTAGAGATGTCTGCAAAGACCTCGTCAATATTTGAGCGCTCAACTATGGCACCAGTGGGACAAACTAGGGCACACTGGCCACAGTTGGTACAGACCGAACTGCCCAAACCTCTGTCCATGAATGTAGCAACTTTGCTAAAAAGCCCTCTACCTACAATATCAATTGCATGGACACTTTGAACCTCTGCACAGACTTCCACACAACGGTTGCAAAGAATACATTTGTTGGGATCTCTCACAAGAGAAGAAGATGACCAGTCAAGAGGAAGCAACTTCTTCTTAGTTCGTTGGAATCTACTCTCACTTACTCCCAGTTGTTTTGCAAGACTTTGCAACTCACAATTGAGGTTTCGCTCACAGGTGAGGCATTCTAAAGGATGGTTTGCCAAGATAAGCTCAAGATTTAACTTTCTAGAAGCCCTGATTCTCTCATTATTAGTTGTTATTTCCATTTTAGGAAGGACTGTGCTCTTACACGATCTTACCAGACGTGGGGAGTTTTTAACCTCTACTACACAGATTCCACACGATCCATGAGATGCGACTTCCTCCAAGTGACATAGTGTGGGGACCTTTATCCCTATCTGGAGGCATGCCTCCAATATTGTTATTCCTTTGTAGACGCTCACAGTCTGTCCATCAATGATCAGTTCTACCTTTTCCTTAGTCATTTGAAACCCCCTTGAACTCAGTGTAGCGAATATCACATCTTAGGCATCGAGAAGCCTCAAGCCTTGCCTGTTCTCCTAGATATCCCCGATTCACCTCTGAAAAGTTTCCTTTTCTTTCAAGAACCTTCAAATGTCTTGGTGCTATGCTCTTACATGCCTGAACTTCCTCAGGAGGTTCATTACTATAAGAGAATGTCTCAAACAGGGAAGAAAACCTTCTCTTACCAGTCAAATCATAATCGATGACCTCAGCAGCATCCTTGGCGTACCCCATAGCTTCTGCAGCAGTTGCGGGTCCAGTAACTAAGTCTCCAATTGCATATACATCTTCAAGGTTGGTCTTGTAGGAGTATCTCTCTATACAAGCATTACCATGCGAGTCGGTTGCAACACCTTCTCTTATGAGTAGACCACTGTCTACATGCTCCCCGATTGCTACGATTACCGTATCACACGGAATACGCATAGTGTTTCCACTATCCAAAGGCTTGCGCCTACCGGAAAGATCGTATGAGCCTTGAATCATTTCCATGATCTCAAAGGCCTCAACTTTACCATTACCATCACCAATAACCTGCACAGGTGCACTCATGAAGGAGAATTCAATTCCTTCCTCGATTGCCTCATTGATTTCAATCTTGTTTGCTGGCATATCTTCCTTTGCGCGACGATAGGCAACGATAACCTCACAGCCTTTTCTCCAAAGCGTACGAGCTGCATCGATGGCCACATTTCCACCACCAATAATTACGACTCTCTTACCAATGGAGATAGGTTGCTCTTTTTCCAATTTTTCTAACAAATCAGTTCCCTGCAACACACCACTAAGCTCAATACCTGGGATGTCCAGCTTCATATGTCGGTAGGCACCGATGGAAAGAATGACTTTAGAATAATCCTTTTGTAATTTTTCTAGACTTACTTGTTTTCCCAATTCCGTGTTGAAAACGAACTTTACCCCGAGCTCATCAAAAAGTTCCAGTTCCTTGTCCAAAATATCCTTAGGAAGACGATAGGAAGGTATTCCATACCTTAAGACCCCGCCGGCCTTATCATTGGAGTCAAAAATGGTGACCTTATGTCCAAGTCTTACCAAGTAGAACGCTGCTGTAAGTCCTGCAGGACCTGCACCTATGATGGCAATCTCCTTGCCGGTAGAGGGAAGCATTCCATCGATAAGTTTCTTGTAGATAGCATTCTCTCGTCCCATAGTGTACATGGTGTCAGCTAGATAGCGATGAATCTCTCCCTGGTGCACAGGATCATCGATGTTATCGCGTCTGCAACGCATCTGGCAGTGGAAGTGACAAATCCTACCAATAGTTCCTGGTAATGGGTTATCCTGAAGGGTAGACTCAAATGCCTCCTCTAACCGATTCTCCTTCAATAATTGAAGGTAGGCGGGTATGTCCATGTGCATCGGACAGGAGTTCGAGCATAGAGCAGTGATTAAATCTTCACAGGTACCACTTGAACAGTGGTGTCGGTGAATATGCTCCTCATACTCATTCCTGAAATATTTGAGGGTAGTCAAAACCGGATTCGGTGCTGACTGACCAAGACCACATACTGCAGTATCACAGATGTTCAGTCCCAATTCCTCCATCATGAGGAGATCTTTCTCTTCTCCCCTACCTTGGACTATACCGTCTAACAAGGCCAATTCTTGGGCAAGTCCTTCCCTACATGGGACACACTTACCACAAGATTCCTTGTGGGTGAATTCAATAAAGTATCTGGCGACATCGACCATACAATTGTCTTGATCCATGACAACTATGCCTCCCGATCCCATGATAGCCCCTAAACTTTGCAATTTTGCATAGTCAATTTGGATGTCAAACTTCGAGGCAGGGATACAACCACCAGAGGGACCTCCGGACTGCACTGCCTTGATTTTCTTATTAGGTGATGAAGATCCTCCTCCCACTTCATATATGAGAGTACTGAGGGTTTCACCCAAGGGTAGTTCCACAAGTCCTGTGTTCTTTACCTTTCCGACGAGAGAGAATACTTTGGTTCCTGGGCTATCATTCGTACCTGTTTTTTTAAACCAGGAACTTCCCATGGAGATAACCACCGGAACATTACACCAAGTCTCAAGATTGTTGATCGTAGTTGGATACCCGAGGTATCCTTTTTGAGCGGGAAATGGAGGCTTCATGGTAGGTCTACCAGCCTTGCCCTCCACCGATGCAATGAGGGCTGTCTCTTCTCCACACACAAAGGCACCGGCTCCTTCAACTATATCAATGTCAAACTGGAAGTGGGTGTTAGGTATCTTCTTACCGAGCAGTCCAATCTCTCTAGCCTGTTGGACAGCAAGTTTCAGTCTCTCGACTGCCAACGGGTACTCTGCCCTCACATAGACAATTCCGTTAGAGGTATGCATGGCATAGGCACCAATGAGCATCCCCTCTATGAGCATATGAGGGTCACTTTCCAGCTCGTTGCGGTTCATGTACGCACCAGGGTCCCCTTCATCAGCATTACAGATAATAAATTTCTTCTCTGCTTCGTTCTTGTTCATCAGCTCCCACTTACGGCCAGTGGGGAATCCTGCCCCTCCGCGGCCTCTCAGCTTGGAGTCTTTTACTTCTTGGAGAACCTCTTGCTCACTCATCTCCCAAACGGCCTTTAAAAAGGCAGAGTAGCCTCCCACGGCAAGGTATTCTTCTAAAGAAGTGGGGTCGATTAGTCCAGCATGGCGCAGTACTATCTTCTTCTGGCAGCGGAAGTAAGAAATCTCATTCCATTCAGGAATCGAATCAAATCCTTTGCCATAGGTAAAGAAAGTTCCCAGATGGTCCCATTCTGATATTTTGCAGAGCACCCGGTCCTTGTCAAAGGATCCTTTCTCTATAGAGGAGAAGATCCAGGGAAGGTCCTCAATCTGAACCTTGTCCAAAATAAGCAAGGGCAGTCCAGGAAGGTGAATATTGACCAAAGGTTCATTAGCACAGAATCCAAAGCAACCAACACTACGCACCTGGATATCAAGCTTCTTGGAAGCAATCTCATCTTTTATAGCTTTGAGAAGTTCACCAGCTCCATTACCCAGACCACAGGTTCCAACTCCCACTGCAATATCTACACAATCAGGGTGGAGCAAAAGTCCACCTTTAGCTCTTAGTTTTTCTATAAGTTGCTTCATGAGTTCACCTTCTTTGCCATAAGTTGTTTTAGAAGCGTGGCGAGCTTATCACTAGTCATTCTGCTGTAGATAACCTCATCAACAGCGATGACAGGGGCGAGAGCACACTGGCCAAAACAGGCAACTGTGCGCACAGTAAAGCGCATATCGGAAGTGGTAAATGATGTCTCATCCTCACCACTTTCGCTCTCATTTAAATTCAACATGGCCATTACATCATTAAGTAATGGCTTCGAGCCTTGGGTATGACATGCGGTTCCTCTACATACGGTGATGGTATGATCCCCTTGGGGCTTGAGGTTGAAGAAGGAATAAAAGGTAACGACAGAGTAAACCTGCGAGAGAGGCACCTCCATATGTTCTGCTATATACAGCAAAGCTTGCTCATTTAGGTAGGTGTGTTCTGTTTTACGTTGCACCTCCTCTAGTACCGAAAGAAGTGCGCCTGGCTTACCTTTAAAGGTTGCTATTACGGAATCATAGAGCTTATTCACAAGAGTCCTCCTAGAAAATAAAGAATAAATTAAAAAAACCAATATATATAAATGTTGATTAACATAATTCTATAACTTATCAAAAATCCCATACCGCCCTGAGACGGAATTTATCTTCCTATATTGAGA
>Ga0307991_1001996_pt1 | contig 13993 bp, 11 predicted proteins | sample EllFjometagen131_FD_203146 | JGI IMG/M metagenome (GOLD analysis project Ga0307991, IMG submission 203146) | Marine microbial communities from Ellis Fjord, Antarctic Ocean - #131 | ecosystem: Environmental > Aquatic > Marine > Unclassified | place: Southern Ocean | collected 2014-10-08
CTAAAATCGACGCGAGTTCTTTTCGCAACTTCTAAGGCAAATTCGTGACAGGGATTACTTTTTAAGACAAGATTTGCTGCATTTTTATTCTCCATAAACTCCGGACCGTGAAATACCTGTGTTGTTTCAATATTCACCATTCCCGGGCAGATTGCTTTTCTTCCTCCTGAAGCCCCTGCCATTAAATGTGTTTCTACTAAACCAGTGATAATATGAATATCTGCATCCCAAAAAGTCTTATTAACTTTTACCGGCACACCCTGAAGCATGCCTAAGGGATGTAGATCTTCGGAATAACAATCATGATCAATTATTTTATATTTATTAACTATATCTAAACCAAAGGCATCTTTTTTCCATTGTTTTGTAGTAGCTTGGTGGGTTCCGCAACCAACAATTATTGAAATATTTTCTTTTTTTATACCACCCATTTTTAATCTATTTAAAATAGGTAATAAAATACCTTCTCTATCATCACAATTATAAGGTACAGGTCTGGTATTATCTGAAACTGCAATTGCTACTGTAATACTGCTTGGATCCTTCGGGTTGTCTTCTATAATTTTCTCCAATTTCTTACTTGCAATGGGATTGTCCAATGCTTCTTTTATCTTTTGTCGTGGGTCACTTATAGGCGGAACTGCTTTCATTTCTAATATTTCACAATGGTTTGGTACTTTTATACTAAATTCTCTATCGAAATATTCTATTTTTATTTCTTTCCAATTTTTTGTATCGATTAATTTATTATCAAATAATATATTATTTGTCATTATTTTTTTTATAAAAACTCCTACACTTTATGTAAGCTCCTACAAGTCAATATCCTAACAAACTTAAAGGATATTGACTTGTAAAAAAAATTAAATTATCTTTTCCTTATTTTTGTTAAACCTAAAAGAGTTATAGGGCTTCTGTTAACCCTAATTTTTCCAAAGTTTCAGCAGTAGGTTTACCATCACTATCCCAACCTCTTAGTTTGTAATATCCGTCCAGGGCGGGATCCAGTGGTCCGGGAACTTTTCCTGCTCTAGACCCTTCTTTGGCAGGTTGGTATACGGCTTTAGGCAGGGTATCATCTTTTCGGCTAAATCCCCATTTAACGTTAACCGCTCTTTTTAAGGTGGACAGTCTTTCCCCTACTTTTAGAAGTTCCTCCAAGCTCCAATCCCAACCGGTAACACTATTAAGAGAATTTAACATATCGGTTAAGCTAAAACCACCAAACATCATAAAGTTACACATGGTTACTGCATCTTGTAAGGCACTTAAATCATGGAATTTAGCGGCTACAAAATCTTTCCCTTCCATGGAAAATCTATCCGGGGCCTCCGTAATCCCCATTTCAGGCTGTAATAATCCACAGGCTGCTTTAAAGCAGAGGCCATGGGTATGACAGGCTCCTCGGGAAGAGGTGGCATAACTGACGGCCAAGGAGAAGAAGGCTCTGGGGTCATGGGCGGGAAAATCCATCCCTTTGGTGTGTACTGCTATTTGAGGGGCATCTCCTCCGATAGTCTGGGCTGCTTTAACGATACCCTGGGCAAACAGTTCACCCAGCTTCTCCCTCTCACCAAGCTGACGAACTATCTCGATGACCTGGTCACCATCACCCCAGGTAAGTTCCTGACCGAAGGTATCTTCTTTGGTGAGTAGACCCTTCTGGTAACACTCGGTGGCAAAAGCGGCAAAGGCACCGGCAGAGATACAATCCATGCCGTAAAGGTTACATAATTCATTGGCTTTGGCAACAGCCTTTATGTCTTCCACCAGATTACAAGCACCTAACATGGCCAGGGCCTCGTACTGAGGGCCGACACCTTCCATGGCAAATTTATCAGGTTCATCGATATGTATATAACGGTGACAACGGATGGGACAGTTCCTACAGGCTATTTTGGCACATTCAGAGACATTAACCTTTAAGGCTTCAGAATAATAGGGATAGCTTAGTTTTTCTGCTCCTTTAACCCAAACACCACCAGCATCTTCTGACCAGTATTTGATAGGAAGATCTCCAAATTCTTCGGTGGGGGTTACTTCACAGGTAGTGCCGGCTTTTAGGAATGCCTCCGGGGCAGTCTTTCTGATTTTTTCATTTAATTCCCTGGCCAGGGATAAGGCTTTTTGTGGATCGGCAACTTCTGGTTTTTTGCTACCTTTTACGGCTACGGCCTTCAGGTTCTTGGATCCCATAACTGCACCCAGTCCACCTCGACCGGCAAAACTATCTTTATCTACTGCAATACAGGCGATAGCCACTAATTTTTCTCCGGCTATACCGATATCGGCAACACTGGCTTTAGGTTCATTTAATTCTTCCCGAATCATATCTACGGTTACTTCTGTATTTTTACCCCAGAGAGCTGAGGCATTTCTTATCTCTACTTTATCATCATTTATCCATAGATAAACCGGTTTAGTTGCTTTCCCCTGAATAATCAGACCATCATAACCGGTTTTTTTCAACATCGGTCCCATATTACCACCGGCTACAGCGTAACAGATGGCTCCGGTGAGGGGAGATCTGGATACAACTACCCATTTACCGGTTCCCGGAACCGCAGTGGCCTGAAAAGGCCCCAGGCCAAAGATAAGTCTGTTCTCCGGATCAAGGGCCCCTACTTCCGGCCCTACTTCTTTTAATAGAATATCGGCAGCAAATCCCACACCACCGATATATTTTTTACAATACTCTTCTGATATCTTATCTTCACTTACTTTCTTTTCAGTTAGATCAACTCTTAATATTTTTCCCCAATATCCTTTTGGCATAATTTGTCCCTCCTTTTAATTTGAATTATTTTTTTAAAGTATTTACAAAATTTAAAATAGTAAGCTGCCCCTCCTTTCTCTTTTATATATTTCATTTTGCCTCTCCTTTCCAAACACGGGAGGAATAATCGTTTCCTTTTGTTCCCTATCGGTCAATAGGCCATAGATGGTCACTTTAGGCCGATTGACTCGGAGATTTTTATTCTTGGATTTATAATATCCTTTCTATTCGGAGTATATTTTTTTGTTTATTTTTAAATCTCTCGCAACTTTATACATTACCTCTTAACCCTAATTCTTCTAATTTTTCTGTTGTTGGTTTGCCATTATTGTCCCAGCCTCTATATCGATAATATTCTAATAATGTTTTCTCAAATGGTTCTGGAATTTTACCTTTTCTAATCCCTCTGTCTCCTGGATTAAACATTTAAGGAAAACCGATTCCTATTCTAAACCGATTTCCCTTATTCTTGGTTTTATTAATTAGAATCCAAGTTTGTCGGCATTTTCTGCAGTAATATCGAGTACACCATGAAGTCCAATTACTTTTTCTTCAAAATTTACATTGGCCGCACCCAAACCGGGAATTTCCATTCCATTTTTAATCTCTTTTCCATCAAGTAATAATTTAGCAACATAAACCATTCCGTACCCTAATTTTTTTGGGTCCAACATTGAATCACCTTGAATTAATCCTGCCTTCAGGTAGGGAGCAGATTGTTTGGGCATAACGTTTCCTACAATAATAATTTTACCTGCCATATTTTTGGCCTTTAAAGCTTCAGCAACACCAATGGGTCCTAAACTTCCAATTCCGATGATGCCTTTTAAATTAGGGTATGCTTTCATAAGTTCATTAGTTCTGGTAAAAGAAAGTTCAATACTTTCTCCACAGGGAATCCGACTGGTTACTAATTTCATATTTGGGTATTTTTCTTTTTGAACTTCTAAAGCAGCATCGGCCCAGTTATTATGGAATTGAACTTCAAGTCCACTTACAAACAAAGCAAATTCTCCTTTTTCACCCATGAATTTAGCAAATTTTTCAAAACTGTTAGCACCCCATACTTTTGGGTCAACTGTTCCTATATCCCAATCAGCCCCTTTTTGACCTACGGCTTCATTGGTAACCACAACAATTCCTTTTTTCTGGGCTTTCTATAAAACCGGCTCCAAGGCAGAAGGGTCGTCTGGTGTAACACAAATGGCATCAAGCGTATTTAATTCTACGCATCTCTGCTTTGGTTTTATAGTTTAATATTCATGTTGGCACTGGCAATTATCTTTCCCTATTTATTTATTGAAATCGTTTTACATGTTGCCGTTTATAAATTTAAATCGATAACACTCATTTTTTTCTCATTCATGTTTTATATAACCAAAAAGAATTAATACCTATTTTAAAATGGTTTACTCTTGCTTCTTCTGATATAAATTTGATCAACCGCTGCATTGGTATCCCAAAGAGAAAGAAGATAAAGGATAGTATGGGCAATTTCTTTGGGATCTATTAACACAGAAGGATCCAAATCAGGACGTGCATCAGCAACCATATCAGTATAAACACCACCAGGCAGAATAGCAGAAACCCGAATATTCTGCTCCTGTAACTCAACGGCCAATGATTTGGTCAAGCCCATGATTCCGTGTTTACTGATTCCATAAGCACATTGTTCATTGTAACCTTTAAAACCAACAACACTTGAAATATTGATAATATAACCGTTGTTTTTCTCTTTCATCAACTTTATAGCTTTCTGGCAAGCAATAAAAACACTTCTTATATTAACATTCATTATCTTATCGAATTCTTCAATTGGAAAATCTTCGGTGTTACCGAACGAAGCAATACCGGCATTATTGATGAGCACATCCAGACGTTGATATTTTTTTTTGATTTGTTCAAATAATTGAATTACTTCATTCTCTTTAGAAAAATCTGCTTTAATTACTACTGCTTTTCTCTTGAAATGATTTATTTCTTCTTTGACTTGCTTCAATTTTTCTTCATCTCTTGCTACTAAAATAACTTCTGCACCGGATTGCGCTATAGCAATACTAATAGCTTTGCCAATTCCTCTGCTGGCCCCAGTCACAAGAACAATTTTATCCTTTAAATTATCAACATGCATTTTATCACCTCTATTAAATTACTTAATTAATATGACTTTTTCACTTTACATCTTTAACATATGTTACTTTATTTGTCACTACCACGAATCATATTTTCCCCTCTCCCTTTTCTAAAAAATAATCTTTAGCGCTTTTTCCATAAAGGCTTCCTCTTTTCAAGAAAAGCCTGTACTCCCTCTTTTGCGTCTTGAGACATACATAAAGAGGCAAAAAGTTCTCCCATATAATCTATTGCTTGATGGTAAGGCAAATCTTGCATCTGGTAAATGCCACGTTTACCAATTTGCAATGCAAGGGGGCTTTTTTGGGCAAATTTTTCTGCCCATTCCATCGTCTTTTCTTCAAGTTCTTCGGAGGGAACTACCTGGTTTACCAAACCTAACTTTTCTGCTTCTTGTGCCGAAATAATATCTCCGGTTAGAATTAACTCCAAAGTCTTTTTTCTTCCAACCAATCGAGATAAAGGAACAGCAGGTCCTAAGCAGATCAATCCAAGATTAATGGCCGTTGTACCAAATTTAGCATCTTCGGCAGCAATGGTAAAATCACTGGCATATGCCAAACCTGCTCCATTCGCAATCGCATAACCTTTTACAGATGAAATCACCAACTTCTTCATCCGGGCAATGGTATGGTTATGTTCATCCATTAAATGAATAAATTCCCGATACTCAGAAGCATTTTTATCTTTAAACTCATCTAATGCAATACCGGTAGAAAAATGTTTTCCGGCCGCTTTTATGATAATGACTCGAATATCATCTTCTCTCTCTAATTCCCAAAGTGCACTATTTAATTCTTTGGCAAATGGAACATTAAAGGTATTCCTCTTTTCTGGTCGATTTAAGGTAATGAATCCTATTTTATCTTTTCTTTCGACAAGAATGTTTTTACCAGACATTTTTCTCTCCTTTTATCTCTATTTTTTTCTAATACAATCATCTTTATAGATCTTGTGCCAGCTTTGATGATTACCCCAAGTGATTTTTTCCCTGTTCTATAACCAAAGGGTTCGGTTCGAGCTTTTAACTATGGTCTGAAATTCATGATCCATCCATTATATTCTTCTTTATCGGAGACTTGTATTTTTCCAAATAAAAAAATACTTTCGTCATCTCTATTAATGATTCCGGTCGTAATAGTCTGTTTATCCCCTCCAAAAGTTTTTTCCCATTCTAAATTTCCGTCTTTATCCAGTTGAATAACCCAGGTTTTACTTATTTTTTCTTCATTTTTACTTTTAGAGGAAGTATTACCTGCCAACAAATATTTATTCTTGTCCGTCTTGATTGCAGATACCAGTATATCTTTTTTATCCCCTCCAAAAGTTTTTTCCCATTCTAAATTTCCATCTTTATCCAATTGAATGACCCAGGCATCTTGCCATCCAACACCTTTAGATGAAGTATAACCTACAGCTAAAACACCACTATCAATTGAAGGAATAATTTTATTGAAAACATTTATGCCGGCGCCAATAAAATGTTTCTCCCATTCAATGTTTCCATCCATTGTTAATTTTAAAATCCATGCATCACTTTTATCCAGGGTTCTGGATTGAGAATGTCCTGCGACCAAAAATCCTTTTTCCTCTAAACATAATATACATGTTGCTTTATCTTGAAAAAGATTATTGTATTCCTTATTCCAGAAATAATTTCCTTCCCCATCTAAAAAAGCAAACCAAGCATTAAATTCACTTGTTTTTGAACTATGCGTTGAGCCGCTTATAGCAAACCCTTGACCATTTATCGAAAAAATATGTTCAATAGAATTATTCTTATCCTCTCCCAAATTTTTTTCCCAAATAATATAAAGGTCAGGATTTATTTTAGCAATCCAACCTCTTCCCTGTTCATCACAACTGGAACAGTGTAACCAATTGCTTTCACCGGCAACAATGAAATTCCCGTCTTCTGTAAAAGTAATTGAATTGGCAAGATTATAATTTTCCTCGCCATTAAAAATGTTAGAAATTTTATTACCCTGGGAATCCAATTTCATTATCCATATCGATTGCCAGGCATCCCCCCATGAACTACTGTTCCCAACTGTTACCAAATAATCATCATTTGTGATAATTAAATCGCGAATAATATCTTCATCATTTCCCCCATACGTTTTTTCCCATAAAATGTGGTCACTGGACTCTTTTGTCTTTCCTAAATACACATTTAGTCCAGAAAATAATATTACCAATAATAGTACAAAAAAATATATTTTATAAGTTTTTTTTAAAATTATACCCATTATGATTTCCCGATACAAAGTGTTATCGAATATCGAAATTTTAATAAAAAAAATAGGCTCTTAAAAAAGAGCCTATTTTTTCTTTCATTAATATTAACTATCCAAGATGATACTTTTCCCATACTTCGTCAACTTCTGCATTTTGGTGAGTAATTTCTTTCAAAGCTGCAATGATATTCTTTGCATTAGGATCTCCCCAAACATTTCTTCCGAAACAAGTTCCCTTTCCGCCAGCATCTAATGAATCTTTAGCAGTTATTAGGACATCTTTAAGATTTTTCGCCTTTGGTCCACCTAAAATGATGACAGGAACATGAGAATATTTTGTAATTTGACCAAAGCTTTCTTTGTCCCCGGTATAAGGAGCTTTTAAAATATCAGCACCTAACTCTAAAGCTATTCGGCAAGCATCAACAATGACTTTTGGATCTTTTCCTTTTTCTTTTGGAAGATTGGTTCCCATTTGAACAGGTTCAATCATTAATGGCATTTCATATTGATCACATTCTTCAACTAAAGCACCGATATATTTAATAACATCCATTTGTTGCTCTACATCTGTTCCCCAGGAAAATAAAACTTTCACAGCATCAAAATTATATTTTGCCGCTAATTCAACAGAAGAGAAATAGCTATTTGCTAAAACTCCTTTTGGTTCACCAGGTACTTCTCCAAACAAAACATAATCTGCAGTCATTATTTTTGGTAAATAATCTTGAGTACCAAAATATTTACTGGCAATTTTATTTAAACCAAAACTCATTAAGGTACCATCAACTTTATATTCAATTAACTTTTCTATCATACCAACTGGATCTTCCAACCCTTTGATGGCTCCCATGTAAAAACCATGGTCTATCGGCGTGATTACTGCTTTACCACTTTTCGCATTAAATAAATTTTGTATTCTCTTTTCTTTTAAATTCGACATAAAAAATTCCTCCTTGATATAATATATATTTTTTTAATTATTATGGACAAAATTCATAATAAATTTTGAATTCTCAAATTTAAAAATTTAATTTTGAAATTCGATGATTAATTTCCTTTAAAGATGGATATATCTCTTTAAATATTTCGTATTTACTTGCATACTTTGTTATCTTTTTTTCTTGGGGATAATATGTTTTTTCAATTTTCGCCATTTGGAGAGAAGTTTCTTTTAATGAAGTAAAAATTCCTGCTCCATAACCTGCTAAAATTGAAGCTCCTAAAGCACCTCCTTCCTTATGAGTCATACTTACCACTTTTCTTTGTAAAATATTTGCTTTTAATTGATTCCATTTTTCGGATTTAGAACCACCTCCCACAACCGCAAAATCTCCTTTTTTCAATCCCAACTCTTCTAACTTTTCTAAACTAATATTTAAATTAAAAGTAACACCTTCCATAACGGCATCTATCATTTTTGCTTTTGTTGTAGCAAGATTTAAACCTAAAAAAGCTCCTTTTGAAAATGAATCCCACCAAGGCGTTCCGCTTCCAGCAAGATGAGGAAGAAAAAATACATCAGAAATAGGTCTTTCATTTCCTTCGATTAAATCATATACATTAATGTTTTGTTTTTGCGCAAGTACTATCTCCTCAGTACAAAAATTATTCCTAAACCATTTTAATGAACCTCCTCCAGTCCATAAAAAGGCCATATTTGCAAATTGCCCTGGAATTGCAGTAGAAATTTTAAATAAATGACGTGAATATAAATCATCATTTGAGATAGAATCTTGTAAAATTGTGGTTGCACATTCCACTGTACCAGTTGAGCATGATATTTTTCCGGGATTTACTGTTCCAGTTCCCAAAGCATTACACTGTTGGTCCATCGTCCCTAAAGAAACTTTTACTTTAGCATCCTTTTGAAACCCCAATTTCTCGGTCATATGATGGGATAAGACACCCAAAAAAGTACCGCTTTTTTTTATTTCCGGTAATTGGCTCTCGGAAATATTAGCCCATTTTAAAACATCATAAGCATAATCTCTTTGATTGACATCAAAATAAAGAGAGGCAGAAGCAGATGAATAATCTGTTACTGGTTGGAAACCTAATTTATAATTAATCCATGCAAGATAATCTAAAAATTTATAAGAATTTTTATATATATCCGGCATATTATCTCTCAACCATAATATTTTGGTTAAAGAGCACATTGTATGCACCCATCGACCGGCAAAATCAAAAACTTTACGACTACCGAAATAATCATCTATTTTTTTTACATAATTAACGCTTCGTATATCTGATGAAAGAATTGCCGGATAAATTACTTCTCCATCCTTATTCAAGGGTATTACAGAATCACCCAAAACAGAAAAACTCATAGCAAAATCTGTTTCAGGAAATTTATTGACTACTTTATAAAGATTCTTCTTAAAAACTTTCCATACTTTTTTTGGATCCAGTTCTACCCATCCAGAACGGGGTGTAATTATCGGATACTCTTCATAACATTCCTTTATAATTTTCCCCTCTATATTATATAATATGACCTTTAATCCGGTAGTACCTATATCTATCCCAATTAGATGCATTATTATCTCCTTTTATAGCTATTGTGCTCGTTTATTGCTAAAAATGTGATTTCTTATTTTGTAAATTTCGTAAATACTTTAATGCTACTACTTGCAGTTTTTATAATTCACAAATTACTTTTTTATCTTTTTTCTTTAGAGATAAATATTTTTAATAAATATCCCAATTACTACTCTATCCCAAGATATTATTCTCTTATATGTATATTTTAAAAAATTTTCTTTTATTTTTTAAATATTAAGCTTTTACAAACTTAAAACCGATCATGTTAATATCATTTAAATAAAATTAACATATCTGGGATTTTGAATTATATCGAAATTGGAAACTATTTTTGAAATTTCTTTAATGCCAAAGCTCCAATTAATACAAAACCGAGTAAAATCTGTTGCCAGTAGGAAGAAACACCTATAATTGTCAAACCATTCGTTAGAATTGTTACTACTAAAGCACCAATAAATGTACCACGAATGGTACCAACCCCCCCAGTCATTGCGGTTCCTCCAAGAATTACCGCAGTTATTGCATCCAGCTCCTTCATATACCCAGTTACTGGGCTGCCAACTCCTAACCGAGAAGCAGTAATAATACCGGCAACTGCGGCACATACCCCGCTTATGGCCATAATTTTTAACAACATCGGGTTAACGGAAATCCCGGCTAAACGAGATGCTTCCGGATTACTTCCAATAGCGCGGTTATAAGTTCCAAAGGTTGTTCGAGTCATTATAAAATCCATAATCAAAAAGATAACAATTAGAATAATTATGGGTAGAGGTATTATTCCAATTTTAGATTGTCCAAGCCAAAAATAAGAAAGTTGAATTCCTTCACAAATAGTAGTGCCACCTTTCATTAAAAGCCCAATACCTCTGGCTACGCTCATCATCGCAAGGGTAGCAATAAAAGAAGGTAATTTGAAATAAGTAATTAAATACCCACTAAACAACCCAATAAACCCTCCAATTGCTAAGGTGATAATAATGCCCAAAAATACCGGAACTCCGGCTACTGATAAAGCCATAAATATCATTCCAGCTAAAGCTAATATAGAACCAACCGAAAGATCAATTTGCGCTGCAGTAATGACGAAGGTCATCCCAAAAGCAATAATCGCTGTAACGGATACTTGAGTGAGAATATTAATCATATTGTTAGTTGTAAGAAAACGATCATTTATAATTGCAAATAGGATCATTAATAATATTAATGCAGTTAAGGCTGCGTTATTAATAATTATTTGCCCAAAAGATTTTTTTGAAGTTGCTTCTTGGTTTTTTATTTGTTCTGTTTTTTTATTCATTGCCACTCATTGTGACTCCTTTTGTTTAATGTTTGTTTAATGTTCTGATTTAGAATATTATTCAATATCATATCATCTTTTTTATAATTTTCCCCTCTTCTATATCATCACCTGTTAAAGTAGCAGCAATAAATCCTTTACGCAGGACTATAACTCTACTACTGGTTGAAGCAACTTCTGGTAATTCACTGGAAACCATAATAATTGCTCTATCTGGTTTTTCCGTAACAAATTTTTTCATTAATTCATGCATTTCTTCTTTTACCAATACATCAACGCCTCGAGAGGGTTCGTTTAAAAGTAGAAAATCACAATCAGTATTTACTAAACGAGCAAATAAAGATTTTTGTTGATTTCCACCACTAAGAGCAGGCATTGGCTGGTTTATACCGGTTGTTTTTATACTAAATTCTTCTATAAAAGCTTTTTGTATTTTCTTATTATCACTTCGATTAATAACTCCACTTCTAGTCGAAACTTTTTCTAAATTTTCAATTGTGATGTTTTCACCGACTGACATTGTTTTTAAAATTCCCTCATTTAATCGGTCTTCAGGTAAATATGCGATACCATGTTTAATTGCATTTCGGGGAGAAAAGACTTTTACTTTTTTTCCATTAAATATTATTTCTCCTTCATCAAAAGTATCTGCTCCAAATATTGCTTTAATTAAAGTTGTACGGCCTGACCCCATTAAACCGGCAAAGCACAAGATATCACCTTCGAACACTTTAAAAGAAATATCGTAAAATTCACCTTTTTTGGTAAGATTTTTTACTTCCATTAATATTTTATCTGAATGAGTCGATTTTTTATTAGCAAATTTTGTATCATACTTTTTAAATATCTTACTACCTACCATCATTTCTGTAAGAGAATGGGGTGTCATTTCTTCAGTTTTTCTAATACCCTGTAATTTCCCATCTTTTAATACTGCTATCCTGTCAGAAATTTGAAATACTTCATCTAAATGGTGTGAAACAAAAATAAAGGTAATTCCCTTTTTGCTTAAATCATTAATTATTTTAAACAGTTTTTCTACTTCGCCTTTTGATAAAGAAGACGTTGGTTCATCTAAGGCAATAATTTTTGCATTTAGGGATATTGCTCTTATAATAGCCGCTAACTGTCTTTCATCCGCACTTAAACTTAAAATCGGTACTTTTAAATCTATTTCTACTCCTACAGACCGCATTAATTTATTGGCATCTTCTAATTGTTTCTTTCGATTAATAACTCCAATATAATTGACAATTTCATTACCAAGTAAAATGTTTTCTTCGCCGGTTAGATGTAATACTAATCCCAATCCCTGATAAACCATACTGATTCCTTCTTTTCTCCTATCAAAAGGAGTTCCTGTTAATTTTTTCCTTTCAATAAAAATTTCACCGCTAGTTTCTTGAACGGCACCGGACAGAATATTTAAAAAGGTCGACTTACCGGCTCCATTTTCTCCCACTAAACCAAAAACTTCTCCTTTCTTAATGCTAACAGAAACGTTTTGTAAAGCAGTTGTTCCCGGATATTGCTTTGTTAATTCTCTAAATTCTAAGATAATTTTATCATTTTCACTCACGATTGGGCAACCTCAATTCTGAAATATTCTAACTATATTGAAAAAAAATATTATATTGATTCATATGAATTACTACTACACTGGTATATACCAGTGTAGTAGTAATCTTTTAATACTTATCTTCTATTGACTCCTCTATTTTACCGGTTCAGTAATCGGGAAAGTCACATCAACAGTACGAGAAATTGCATTTCCAGATGCAACAAACTCAGCAGGATCTATACCAAATGGTTGGAATGGTAAATGTATTGGACTACAAGCAATCTTTATATAAGTCGGAATCTTCTTTCCATTTAATAAATCCAATAAGTTTAAAGCAGCAACATGCCCAATAACTTGTGGATGTTGAGCACCAGTACATTTAAAGGCTGTACCGGCATTAATAGCATTCACTGCTTCAACTTGTCCATCAACACCTGTAATGACCACATCATCTCGACCAGCTTCTTGAACTGCTTTTAAAGCACCGAGGGCAGTATTATCATTACAACCAAAAAACATTGCATCAAGATCTTTATATGCAGTTAAAAAGTTTTGACCAGTTTCATAGCCGCCTTCAATAGAAATGTCAGCCTCTTCTTGCTTTTTGATTATTTCAATTAATCCCTCAGGTCCTTTAGCAATTGCATCTTCGAAACCTTCTTGACGATCTCGGCATGAGTTAGCCTGGCTCCATAGACCACAAACAATTTTGAATGGTCTTTTTTCATCAGTAGTGTTTTCTAAATTTTTATAATAATCAACCATCCATTTTCCTACTATATAACCAGCATTGAAATTATCAGATTCTACGGTAGCATTTAATTTTGCATTGTACACGGTCATATCGCCGGATATTATCGGTATGCCAGCATCGGAAACACGATTAACTGCGGAGGCTAAAGCAAAACTATCTACAGGGGTTAAAAGTATTGCTTTAACTCCCATTGCAATAAAATTATCAATATCATTAGTTTGTTTATCAGGTTTAGTTTCTCCATCAGAAATAATTACTTCATACCCTGCATCTTCAAATACCTTTTTAGCAGAATTATGCAAAAGTACAAAGAAAGGGTTATTTTGTCCCCAACCTGCTATTCCGATAGTACCTTTACTTTGTGCAAAACTTGAAATGCTAAAAACTACAATCATAGTAATTATTAAAAATATCACTCCCATTTTCTTTAACATTATTTGTTTCTCCTTTTTTTCTTATTTGTTTTTTTATAAAGTGGGTACTTCCACTTTTTTTATGTATAAGGAATTAATAATCAAGCCATCGACCTATTCAAATATCAGAGGGCTAAAAAATTATTGTTATTATACTTTAACGAGGGTTATCTCGAGCGCCTTGGTATTCTCTACCTACCTACCTGTGTCGGTTTTAGTACGGATACCAGGTTATCTTGTTTAGAGGCTTTTCTTGGCAGTGTAGGATCGAT
>Ga0307991_1001998_pt1 | contig 13991 bp, 7 predicted proteins | sample EllFjometagen131_FD_203146 | JGI IMG/M metagenome (GOLD analysis project Ga0307991, IMG submission 203146) | Marine microbial communities from Ellis Fjord, Antarctic Ocean - #131 | ecosystem: Environmental > Aquatic > Marine > Unclassified | place: Southern Ocean | collected 2014-10-08
AAAAAGCATCTCTTAAATTGCTTATTTAGAGGTGCTTTTATTTTATTTCTATTAAAAATGATTTGGGTAAAATAAGATTGTTTTTATGAATTGAAAAGGAAATTTATTATATGTGGAAATCTTTTTTCCCAGTCTTTTTCATTATGTATTGCGTCCTTTATTATCTCAAATCTGATATTTTCAGGAACTATTTTTTCTTTCAAAATATCATATATTTCTTGATTGGATTCTATGTAAAGCGATTGATGTTTAACATCAGCAGTTTCTTTAGTCCCTACATCCATATATAATTTCTTAATATTAGTTATCTCTGAGTTTTTGGCTAGTTCGGCAAATTGTTTTTGAAATGGGAAATATGCATTTGAAACACAACCAAATCTAGTGAAGTAATCTGAGTATTCTAAAGCAGCATACGTTGCTAGAACTCCACCAAAACTAGAACCCATTATCCCTGTGTTTTTTGGACTTTTAAATGTTCTATATTTGTTATCCACATATGGTTTTAATACTTTAACTACAAAATCTAAATAGTCATTGATTCTTCCTCCAGCTTCAGGTTCGTCTTCATATGTAAATTTAAAGGGAGTGAGCTCATCACTTCTGTTTTCGTCTGATTCTATTCCGATAATTATTAGTTCAGGCAAGCTTGGGAACTTCTCATATGTATCAAGTATTCCCCAACTTTTTCCATAACGTGCTTGTTTATCGTCAAATAGATTTTGTCCATCAGACATGTATAAAACCGGATAAAATTTTCCTGTATTAAAATAACTTTTTGGTAAAGATACAAAGATTCTTACTTCTCTTTTTAGTCTTTCTGAAGTAATCTTGAAAATGCTGTATTCTCTCATATTGCCACCTATTTCTTCTTTTTGTATACTAACGCCTCATAAGGCAGAAGTTTCATTTCTTTATTTAGTTCTCTATTAGTATAATTATTATATATATTTTCATAACCGTTTATATCAATATCTAAATTAGTCATTATTTTATGTGTTGTAAAGTTTGAAACAACTAGAAATATTGCTGTTTTTGTCTCATTTGTATAGATAAATGAACTGTCATTTTCGATATCTATAAACTCTAGTATTCCATCACTTATATTTTCTTCTTTTCTAAGTTTAAATAATGATTTATAAGTACTGTAGATTGATGTTTCATCTTTAATTTGTTTTTCTAGGTTAATGGCACTAAAGTTTCTGTTAACATTCATCCATGGAGTAGTAGAGCTAAATCCTGCATTTATACTTGAATCCCATTGGAATGGACTTCTTGCATTATCTCTTGATCTATCTCTCAAAGTTTGCATTGCTACTTCATGAGTTGCTCCAAAACTTAAAAAATTATCATACTCAGTATATACTTCAACATCTCTAAAATCTGTTAGATTTTCATAATCTACATTTGTCATTCCTATTTCTTCTCCTTGATACACAATCGGAGTGCCAGGCATCATGTATAAAATATAAGCAAGCATTTTTCCTGATTCATTATGATATACTGAATCGTTACCATAATGGCTTAAGATTCTAGGGTGATCATGGTTGTGCCAATATATTAAATTCCATCCTTCGCCATTCAACATTTTAAACCATTTATTAAAACTATTTTTAATACTTTTTACGTCTATTTTTCCCTTTGACCACTTCCCAGGTGTTATGTGATTTGAGTCATCACAATCAGCCCAACAATGTCCAAAGTGAATTAGCATATCAAACTCATTATTTTCATATCCACAATATTTTATTGCTTCTTCTTTTGTAGCTCCTCCAGCTTCGCCCATGGCCATAATATCATTTGGGCCAAAGATTTCAACTCCGAATTCTTCTAAATATTCATGATGTTTTGGTAAACTCGAGAAATGTTCATAACCAGGATGTGCATCTGGAAAATCCCAATTTTTCTCTAGGTGATTAGAAGCATCTACTCTAAATCCATCTACTCCTTTATCAATCCACCACTTAGCTACAGCTTTTAAGTCATTTTTCATATTTTCATTTCGCCAATTTAAATCAGGCATTTTTTTGCTAAAAATGTGTAAGTAGTATTCGTCAGTCTTTTCATTATATTCCCAAACTGGGCCACCAAACCATGATCTCCAATTTGTGGGCATTTTCTTGTTTCCTTCATTATCGTACTTGGGTTTTTGCCAAATATAATAATCATGATATTTTAGATGATCAGGATGCGATGGATCTTTCGCAGCTTCAAACCATTCATGTTCATCAGATGTGTGATTTAAAACTAAATCAAAAATCACTTTCATATCTCTTGCATGTGCTTTTTCAATAAAGTCTACTACATTATCAATATTCCCATAATCTTTACTTACTTTATAGTAATTAGAAACATCGTACCCATTATCATCCATTGGAGACTGATAATGTGGTGAAACCCATATTGCATTAACACCTAAATCATTTAAGTAGTCTAATTTACTGATGAGTCCATTAAAATCACCAATTCCATCATTATTAGAGTCTTTAAAACTCCTTAAATAAATTTGGTAGATTATTGCATCTTGCCACCATTTTTTTTCCATGACACATTCTCCTTTATTACGATTAAAAAAATACATTTTTTTTAATACAGTTCTACATATTAATTATACTATAAATCATCTATTTTTTCATTTCTTATCTCAAAGCTGAAACCGCTACCATAACAGTTATCACTTGATTATGTGTTATAATTAAGTATATTTTTTTAGATGGAGGCAAATATGAGAAATTTCAGAATTTTATTACTGTTATTACTAAGTATAATTATAGGATACACAAGCATAAATACAAGTGTGCATGCAGCAGTTCCAACAAAGATTATTGTACATTATCATCGTTTTGACAATGCATATAGTGGTTGGGGACTTTGGCTATGGCCATACGAACCAGATAATGGCGAAGGAAATACCTATGCATTTAATGGGGATGATTTATTTGGTAAATATTATGAAACTGATTTAGCTGGTTCTCCTTTTGAAGGTTCAACTTCAATAGGTGTTATTGTTAAAACAGGTGGATGGGATAAAGATGTTGCTATTGACAGACACATTGATATTACAAATCCTGATGAAACTGGTACAGTTCATGTTTATTTAGTAAGTGGAGATTCAACAATTTACTATGATGATTCTGCTGTTGATGTTTCTAGTAGAGCTTCTTCTGTTGAATTTTCTTCAACAACTTCAGTGGAGTTTTCAACAAGCAAAGCTGTTACTGAAGATAAAGTTAAATTGTATGCCGATGATCTTGAAGTTGATATTGAGAATTTCTCAATGTTAGGATTAACCGGTACTTTTGATATAGTTGGTGGCGCAGATCTTGGTAAAACATACAAATTAGAAATTGATTTTGAAGACATTGGTTACGATCCAAAAGTATATTCTGTTGGTTTTGGAGGATTATATGCAAGTGATGACTTCAATGCAATTTATGCATATGATGGAGAACTTGGAGCAATATACTCAAAGGGTTCTACAACTTTTAAGATATGGGCACCAATAAGTGAGAGTATTTCTCTTAACTTATATGAATATGGGCATAAAGCAAATGAAAGTGATTATTCAGGACAAGCAGGAACTGATAATCCTTATGAAATAGTTGACTTAGCTTATACTACAAAAGGTGTGTGGGAAGCGACAGTTACTGGAGATTTACATGGTGTATATTATACATTTAATGTTACTAATGGTTCATCAACTAATGAAGTAAGTGATCCATATGCGTTTAGTACTGGGATTAATGGACGCCGTAGTATGGTTGTTGATTTCGACAGATTAAATCCAGACAACTGGGATAGTGTAATGATCCCTGATACAATAGAAAATTATAATGACGCTATAATATATGAAATCCATGTTAGAGATTTAACAACTCATTCAACATGGAATGGTACAGAAGAATACCGTGGTAAATTTTTAGGACTTGCTGAAACTGGCACAACCTATCAAGGTGTAACTACTGGACTAGACCACATTATAGAACTTGGAGTAACACATGTACAACTTCTTCCTGTATTTGATTTTGGGGCAGCAGTTGATGAAACTAAATTATTAGATCCATCATACACTGGAGTAAAAGACACAGTCTTTAACTGGGGATATATGCCCGAAAACTTTAATAGTGTCGAAGGTAGTTATTCAACTAATCCTTATGATGGAAGTGTAAAAGTAAATGAATATAAACAACTAATTCAAGCATTCCATGAAAATGATATTAGAGTAATAATGGATGTTGTGTATAATCACCATGGTAAAAGTGCTGATTCTAATTTTGATTTAATCGTACCTGGATATTACTTTAGAATGACTGACAGTGGATCATTTAGTAATGGAAGTGGTACTGGAAATGAAACAGCTAGTGAAAATTACATGATGGGAAAATTCATGGTTGATAGTGTAGTATTTTGGGCTGAAGAATTCAATATCACAGGATTCAGATTTGACTTAATGAAATTACATGATGTAGACACAATGAATGCTATCGCAGATGCGTTACACGCAATTGATAGTACAATATTAATATATGGTGAACCTTGGACAGGAGGAACTTCTCCTCTTCCAAGTGAAGAAGCTGCTTATTTTGAAAACCTTGCAGATATGCCAGGTATTTCTGTATTTAGCGATGTAACAAGAGATGGAATTAAAGGTTCTGTATGGAATGATGAAGACACGGGATTCATTCAAGGAAATAGCTTGATGGATGAAAATGTTAAATTAGGTATAGTTGGTGGAGTAGCACATACTGGTGTATTTCAACCAATGTACAACATTGGTACTGATAAATACTGGGCACTTACTCCAAATCAAACAATTAACTATGTAACAGCACATGATAATAACACTTTATTTGATAAAATAATGTTATCAACTGATGAACTTGAATGGGAGCAAATTCAAGACATGCAAAAACAAGCAAATGCAATTATACTTACTAGTAATGGTATTCCATTTTTACATGGTGGTGTAGACATTATGCGTTCTAAACCTTGTACAGTGATTGAAGGAGTTAATCAAGGTGAATGTGATGCATCTAGTTCATATGATCACAATAGTTATCGTTCTCCTGATTCAACAAATCAAATTGATTGGAGTTTGAAAGCTGACAATATAGAAATATTTAATTACTACAAAGGATTAATTGAATTAAGAAAGAGCATTGACGTATTTAGTTATGATACACTTGAAGAGATGAATGATAAAATGTACTTCTTCCCAGACGCAAGTGGAGTAATTAGTTATATTATTTACGATGAAGATTCTCCATGGGAATACACATACGTTATTCACAATAATTCTACCGTAGAAAGAAATATGAGTTTACAAGGTATGGAATGGAATCTTGTTGTAAACAAAGACCATGCTGGAATAGAAACACTAGAAGTTTTATCTGGCGATATAGTAACAGTTAAGAAAAATGAAACATTAGTAATGTATAAATTAGCACATGGAGCAGTATATATTCCATCAATTGAAGAAGAATTAATATCAGTTTTACAAGATTCATTGATTACTGATGATATGGATTCTAATCTTGCAGCTATAACAAAAATATTGGAAGAAAAAATCACAGGTGAATTTATTGTTACAATGAATACAGACCTGGTTGATTACAACACCCCTGGCACTTATCAAGTTGTAATAATAATTACTGATACTTTTGAAAATAATTATCCAATTACGTATAATGTAATTGTTGAAACCCCAGAAAACAACAACAATTTGTATGTTATAATAGGTAGTACAATTGTTGGAGTTGCAGCAATTGGTGCTGGAATATTTTTCTTTCGAAAAAGAACATAAATAGATAAAATCGAGGTGATTCAATTGAGAGATTTCACAATTTATCATGAAGCAAAAAGTAAATATGCTTACATGTATGATAAAGACACAGTACATCTTAGATTAACAACTACTAAAGAATCAGATCATAAAATTGAAGTCATCTATGGCGATCCCTTTTTCTGGGGAGAAAGCGATATAAATCCCGATGTATGGGAATGGAAGATTCAATCAAGCGAAACCAGCATTATGACAAAAGAGTATGAATCAGAAAATTATTTTCATTACTTTATAGCATTAAAACCTGAATATTTAAGAATGAAATATTCTTTTATAATCGATGATCAATACTTGTTTGGTTGTAGAGAAATAATTGATATAGTAAAATTCCCAAACGGTAAAAAAAATCTATTTAACTATTTTAATTTCCCATATCTTAATCCTGAAGATGTGTTTGATGCGCCAAAGTGGGTTGAAGATCAAGTATGGTATAGTATATTCCCTGAAAGATTTAACAACGGGGATAAATCAATTGATCCAAAAAATACATTACCTTGGGATGAAACTGATAAATACTCAAATGATTTAAGATTTGGTGGAGACTTACAAGGAATAATAAATAAACTACCATATTTAAAGGAAATTGGATTCACAGGTATTTATATGACACCAATTTTTGAGGCAGATACTGCTCACAAATATGACACTACTGATTATTTCAAAATAGATAAAGCATTTGGTGATAATGAGCTTCTTGGAAAACTTGTTGAAGAAGCGCATAAAATCGGAATCAAAGTAATGTTAGATGCAGTCTTTAATCATAGTGGTTTTAGACATCCATACTTTCTAGATGTTGTTGAAAAAGGTAAAGAATCAATTTATTATGATTGTTTCTATATCCTAGATGATAAATTACCGGTTTCTAAATTGACATTTAATCCTGATAAGACGGTAAGCAGAGAAAGCGCAAAACAATATAGAAACAAACCTGATTTATTGAACTACAGAACTTTCGCTTTCACTCCATTCATGCCGAAACTAAACACTAACAATCCTATAATGAAGAAATACTTACTTGATGTAGCAACTTATTGGATTAAGAAATATGATATCGATGGTTGGAGATTAGATGTTAGCAATGAAGTTAGTCATAAATTTTGGAGAGATTTCAGAATTGCTGTTAAAGGCACTAAATCAGATGCATATATCATTGGTGAAAACTGGGATAATTCAAATCCATGGCTTCAAGGTGACCAACATGATGGAGTAATGAACTATGAAATATTATTCCCGATTTGGAACTACTTTGGGACTAATATTGATCATACAGAATACTCAAGTACAGAATTTATGTTCAAAATAAATAAAGTACTAACTGATTATCCAAAGAATGTACTTAAATCAATGTATAACTTAGTTGATTCACATGATACTACTAGAATTTTGGAAATTTGTTCAAATAATATTAGTTTAGTTAAGTTACCGTATCTATTCTTGTTCGCATTCCCTGGAGCTCCAAGCATTTACTATGGTGGAGAAGTTGGGTTATCAGGTAAACATGATCCAGATAATAGGAGATGTATGATTTGGGATAAAAAATCTCAAAATACTGACTTACTGAACCACATAAAAAAACTTATCAAATTAAGATCACAATATCATGCCTTTAAATCTACTGATTTTAATTGGATTGAAGTAAATGATAAAAATGAGTTTATAATATTTAAAAAAGATGATTTATATTTCATAATGAGCAAAAGATATAAACCACATAGAATCATCCTTCCTAAAGAACTGCAAAATACAACAGTTCTAGATGTATATAATGATGTTACTGTTGAGTTAAATGAAATTTTAGAAACTAAAAGTTATGGATTCTATATATTTAAAAAGTAATTTAAAAAAGCATTTCTCAACTCGAGAAATGCTTTTATTTTAACCTTTATTTGCTCCTGCTGTAATACCTTCAATAAGATATTTTTGAAATACCACATATAAGAAAGTAATTGGTGCAGCAACAATAAGAGCTGCCGCTGCAAATGCAGGATAATTAGTATTAGCGACATCATTAATAAAATCGAAAATACCAACTGCAAGTGTCCATTTATCAGAATCAATAATCAAGTATGATGGTAAAATATAATCCATCCATGGAGCCATAAACTGTGTTACGGCAACAAAACTAATGATTGGAACCGATAATGGTAAAATAATTTTAAAGAATATTTGTACCTTGTTCGCACCATCAATTTTAGCAGATTCATCAAGTTCCTTAGGAATATTTTGTAAATACCCCTTGATCAACCAAATATTGAATGGTATCGATCCTGAAACATAAATAATAACTAATGCTTTAGGCTCGTTTGTTAATCCGAAAGTTTGGAATAAAGTGAATAATGCAATCAAACTTAAGAATGATGGAAACATTTGTAATACTAATATTGTAAGTAATCCACCTTTTTTACCTTTAAACTTATATCTAGCAAATACATATGCAGTACCAGTAACGAACAATACTGCAAATACCATTGTTAACAATGCTACTTGTAAGGTGTTCCAGTACCATTTAACAAAGTCAGTTGTTTCTTCAATTCCACCGACCATGCGTGATCCAGTGAACAAGAACTTATAGTTTATTAAGCTAGGATTATCTGGCCATATAGTGTTTAAGATACCGCTGTTAGGAGATAATGAAGTACCAATTGTGTAAATTATAGGTACCACTACAACAAATGCAAGAATAATAAGCTCACTATAAATAAACGCTGTTCCTAGAATATTCTTTACACTTAAAATATTAGGAATTGCTGTTCTAGATAATTTTCTTTCAGGTTTCATTTTTAAATAATACCAGATTCCAAATCCAGGTATTATTCCAATAAATCCAGCTTTAGTTGTGTTCTTTCCTTTTTTATTAGCAATAGCTACTGTCAAAGATTGGAGTGTGAAGATAATTACTAAGGCCAAGAAGATTAAAAATCCTTTAAGTAATAGATTCATTATTAATCATCCTCCTTAAATGCTCGGGTACGTGTAAAATTCCAAGCAGATAATGTACCAATAATTAAGAATATCAAAATACTAAATACACTAGCCATAGAATACCATCTTATATTTGCATCTACAGTCAGTTTATAAATCCAGGATATCAAAATATCTGTGGAGCCAGCATAAGCTGTCTCGAAAGATCCACCACCTGGTCCACCACCAGTAATGAAGTAAATTACTCCAAAGTTGTTAAAGTTACTACTAAAAGTCATAACTAATAAAGGACTAGTTGCGAATAAAACAAGTGGCATAGTAATAAATCTAAATTGTTGGAATCCTGTAGCTCCATCAATTGAAGCTGCTTCATATAATGACTTATCAATTGAAGTCATAACTCCACTCATTAAAGCCATAAAGAATGGGAATCCAAGCCATACATTTAATACAATAAGGAATATTCTTACAAACCAAGGATTAGCCTCATTACTTAGCCATTGGAAGTTTTGATCTCCAAAATATAGTAGCCTTTGGATGCCAGTCCCAGCCTCATTAAAGCCTCGTCCAAGCATTCCCCAATCAGTGAATAAATTAGTTATCCCTGTTTTAAATAATATCTGATTAACATAACCATTATCATTAAACATAACTCTGAAAATCATCTGAGAAATCAGTGCTGGCATTGCCCAAGGTAATATCAATATAGCACGCCATGCTTTTCTAAATACTACTCTTGTATTATTTAGAATAACTGCCTGAACAAATCCTCCAAAGAAACATGTAAATGTGGCTGCAAATGCCCAAATCAATGTCCATGAGAATACTTTCCAGAATTGTCCACCAAAGTCAATTGATCCACCACTTGATACGCTAAATACTTCAACAAAGTTTTGGAATCCTACCCAGCTAATCAGTTGTCCAGGTGGTAAATGTTCAATATTATAATTAGTAAAAGCAACAGCTAAACCAAAAAATATTGGCATAACACTAATAAATGTTATTAGAATTAAAGCTGGTGTTAATACTATATACTCAAAGAAGTTTTCATATAGTGCAGCAAAGTACTTTCGTTCATTAGGAGAAACTTTCGTTTCTTTAATTATCTTTGAAGTTCTATATGCATCTTTTATATTCCATACAAATATAAACAATATGTAAATAACTACAAGCATTGAAATAATTCCTCTTAATAGTAATTGAGTAGAATGATGTCCTTCTATTTCAATTGATCTTGCTTCAATTGTTTGTGTCCCAGAATTCGGTAATAAGAAAGCAATTCCTTTATGTTGATACAAAGTTGTTTGAGGAATACTACCCATAGTAGCAAGTCCCCATGCTCCTTTTACAAAAAATCCTGTTCTTTCATAAAATACATTATTAACTCCATCAACTATCGTATCATATAACTCAGGGTTATATTCAAAATATATACGAGCTAACATTTTATTATAATCATCGTTATCCATATTTGTGAGTTGTCCAAGACGAGCTTGCATCATATCTTTAAAACTAGATACAGAATCAAACTGCAATATTAAATCTCCAAATAATTTGTTGAAATGACTATTATAGTAAGTTGTATAATAAACTTTTGTTTGTGTATCATTTATTGATTCAAATTTAAGTTCATAAATTTCATTGTATTTTTCTTTTACTAACTCTATTTCAGCTTGAAGTACTAAAGCCTCAGTATGATTAGCAATATAAGTTGAAAGCTTTAAATCCCATCCTGCAGCATCAACAATATCACCTTGTTCAACGAGTATAGCAGTTGCATTTTCACTTGATCTTGCTGCTACTAACTCATCAAAATCTCCAGTTACTCTAATATCTCTTTCAGCTTGTTCTTCAATTAAACCTTCAACAATATTTAAAACACTTTTTTTAGCTAATATTTCAGCTACTTCTTCAAGTCCATTAATATCGCTAATTAGCTCAACATGTCTTTGTTCAATCAAGGCTTCTAAAGCGCTGGTTTCTAAAGCAGCATTATTATCAATAATATATGCTGATATAGTTGCATCCCAACCTGCTTCATCTACAATATGACTATCTTCTACTAATTCTTGAGTAGCAGTAAGGATTACTTGTGCACTAAGTGAAGCTTCATAATTTTCATCTTCTAGCACATTCATTTCCGCTTGAATACGAAGTAAAGCAAGAACTTTAGCTCTGGTAACTTCATCAACAATTATCAATTCAATGTTGTCTGCATTACCTGCAGTTGCCTCCATTACTTCTTCTTCAATCGTTCTTAATTGAGTTCCTATAAAAGTGAACATATCAGCTGTAGCATATGAAATGTTATCTACTTCTGTTGCTTGCCCTTTTTCATTATAAAAAGTCAATGTACTTTCATCAAAAGTGTAACCGTTAGATTCAGCTACATCATGTAACAATGTAAAATCTTCATAGGCAAACTCACTTGTTGGATTTTTTTCTTTTAAATTATAGTAGTACCAAGTAGGAAGATAATTTGATAATTCTTCCTCTATCTCATTTCCTGGAATTTTATCATTATATAAATTGAAATCTTCAGTATAACTCCCTGTCGAAAATTCAATAAAAATAACTAATGAGAAAATCAGAAAGAAGATTAATGCTTTGATATATTGTCTATTGATTAACTGTCCGAATCCCCATACTAAACCAGATAATATTGCAATCACAAAAGAAGGCAATTTAGCCAATTGGTTAAGTAAGAAGTTAATTGGATAAAACAAAACAAAGAAAACCGGTTTTAAATATTTCCATACAGGTTTAACAACCCACTTTGTAAATGGGATATATACCGATTTTAAGAAATCTTTTACCAGTTTTAATAATTTACTAAGTAATTCAGCTACTTTTTCCATTTCATCACTTCCATTTCATACAAATTATAGAAAAGGCCATGTAACCATGGCCTTTAAACTATACCTTAATTAATTTAATTAGCCTGTGAATCGAATCCAGTTTGAGCTGTGTTAGCAGCTTCAGCTGGTGTAACAGTATCGTTCCATGTGCTAGAATACATAGTTCCAGCATTATCCCAGAAATATCCCATTTCAGGAATAATTGGCATTGGATGTGAATAAGCTAATTGTGCAGAAATACCACTTAAGTAAACATCAGTAGCAACACCAGCAACAGTTGAAACATCTTTAAGAGCTGGTAATTTGTTAGTTTGTGCATACATAATAGCAAGTCCTGCATCAGAAGTCATAAACTCAACAAACTTAAATGCAGCAGTTGGTTCATCAGTTCCTTTATAAACAGCAGCAATTTGAACACCTGAGAATGTAATAGGGTTTACACCATTGATTGTAGGAATTTTAGCAACTCCCCATTCATATAGTACTGTACCGTCTTCAGCAACAGATGCATCTTTATATCTTTGAATGTCCCAAGGACCATCAATAATATAAGCTAAATCTCCACTTTCAAATAATTGTTTATTTAAATCTCCTGTTAATGCAGAAGCAGAATATTCTAATACGCCTGGCATCATAGTATCTTGAATCCAAGTTAATGCGTCAATCATTTCAGTAGATCCAAGGTTAGCAGAAGTTTTGTCTAAATGATCTGAACCAAATAAATCAAATCCAAATGCAGTAGCAACAAAATGCATATCGTAAGCATTACCTACGTCCATTGCGAAATACAATTTAGCATCTTCTGATTCATCAGTATCAGCAGTTGCAGGATCATCTTGAATAGCAATTGAATTATAATCTAATGCACTTGCAATAATTTCTTCCCATGTTGCTTCAGGATATGTTTTAGTATCATCAATTGATTCTAATAAAGTTTTATTATAGAATAATGCAACTGATTCACCAGATAATGGAGCTCCAAATAATTCTGATTCAAAAGTTTCACCATCACATGTAACTGCAGTATTAGTTGCACTGTCGTAACATGATGTAGCAGTTCCAATTGCAGAACCAACCATTCTAGATATTAAATCTTCTCTTTGAGAAGTTGGGAATGGATAAAGTAAGTTTGAACTTAATGCTGCACCAATATGATCATGTGGGAACACAACAACATCAGCAGCAAAGTCTGAACCACTATAAGTTTCTAGTCTTTGACGAGTATCTACAGCACCTACTAAGTCAAGTTCAACTTTGATGTCTGGGTACATAAGTTCAAATGCATCAATTAATGCAGTTGCATAAGCTTCGTCATCTAACCATACTTTAATTGTAGTAATTTCAGTTTGATTTTTATCAAATTCATATAATGTCCCGTTTGCAGCGTTGTTTGTACAAACTTCAACTTCTTCTTTAGGTGAACACCCAACAAGAGTTAACGCAGCTATAAGAACAGATGATAACATTAATAATTTTTTCATTATTTTCATTCCTCCCTAATAACTACGACGCAGTGCAATAACAGCACCGAATGCAAGAGGAATACCAACTAATAAAGCTATTAATTCAGTATTGAAATTATTTGCATCCAAATGAGCAGTATCATCACAAGGGTCCATTACAGTTACAGTAATCATTTCTTCAGTTTCGTTTCCGAATTTATCTTCAGCAACAATTACGACTTCGTAAATACCAGCAAATCTAGTATCCACAGTTCCGTGTCCGTCTTTAACTTTTACATTATAAATAACAGTACTTTCAGTATCTTCAGCAGTTTCTTTATCACTACCACTATAAGTAGGAAGTGAATAAGTATCTCCAAGTTCTAAAGTAACATTTTGTGAACCAATAATAGTAATAACAGGAGCAAGACTATCTACACTAAAGTCATTAGTATAAACCATCATGTCATCTCCTTCACCAACAGTATAAGAAACTGTATAAGGTGATTGTGATCCCATTAAATCAGCTGACAAAATTAATGTGAATGCTTTGTTTACATCTGCAGTAGAGTTGAAACTAACTGAATCAATAACTACAGCTGCTCCATCTTTATCTTCTAAAGTAAATGCAGTTTCATCAAATGTAATTACATCATCAACTTGTGTAACAACATCTTTGTTAAATAAAACTTCAACAGATGTTGGATCTAAAGCTCTTGCACTTTCAAGTTCAAAGAAATTAACAGTTGCTTCAAAATCTTCAAATGTTGTATGCATAACTCCTTCACCAGCTATATAGAATAACGATTGGAAATCTCCAGCCACTAATCCATCTGTACTAATCATGATGTTTTCACCATCTAAATTCTTTTTCTCCCAAGCATCGGTACGCATAATGAATCCAATTTCTGCGCCCATATCTGCAGGGTC
>Ga0307991_1001999_pt1 | contig 13990 bp, 17 predicted proteins | sample EllFjometagen131_FD_203146 | JGI IMG/M metagenome (GOLD analysis project Ga0307991, IMG submission 203146) | Marine microbial communities from Ellis Fjord, Antarctic Ocean - #131 | ecosystem: Environmental > Aquatic > Marine > Unclassified | place: Southern Ocean | collected 2014-10-08
AAAGCCGGATTGCATCGGGTGATCGCATGACCACACGCGGGATCGAATACCTCAACAAGTGTGGTATCACTTATGAGGTACTGAGCTACCATCACGAGACGAAGGGTGCAAAGTACGCCGCGCAGGCGCTCGGCTTGCCCTTGGAGATCGTGGTCAAGAGCCTCGTCTTCCAGGCCGACAATGGATCTTTCTTGTTCGCCCTGATGAGCGGAGATGGGAGCGTGAGCGAGAAGAAGCTCGCGCGCGCCAGCCTTCACAAGCGCGTTGCTCCGGCAAGCCCGCACGATGCACAGCGCATCACTGGCTATCTAGTGGGCGGGATCAGCCCCCTCGGGGCGAAGAAGCCGCTTCCCGTCTTTCTGGATCGTAATGTCACCTCACATACGGAAGTAGTGATAAACGCCGGAGCACGCGGGACCCTGGTTCACTTGGCAACAACTGATCTGATAAACGTTACAGAAGCGACCGTAGCCGACATCCGCATCGAGCAGGCCCCCGGATTTAGGCCGAGAGGCTTGCTAGTTCATCGATCATCCCCTGCAGGACGTCAAACCCTCCCTGCCAGAACGCGGGCAAGGCAATGTCGATCCCGGCTTCGGCGAGGATCTCTTGTGGGCTCTTCGATCCGCCGTAGGAAAGGATCTTGAGGAACTTAGGAACGAACGCTTCCCCTTCTTCCTTGTAACGCTTGTACAGCGCCAGTACAAGCAATTGCCCGAAGCTGTAGGCATAGCAGTAGAAGGGAGTACCGTAGATATGCGGGATGGAGACCCACTCGTAGCGGAATTCATCGCTCACATCCACGGCGTCGCCAAATTGCTCGTTTAGGTTCGCTAGATACCGCTCGGATAGTGCGTCAGTCGTCGTTCCTGCCTTGATTAGAGCGTGTGCCTCACGTTCGAAGAGGACAAAGTATGCCTGCCTAGCAACCGTGGCGTAGGTTCCATCGACAAACCGCGCCAGCATATCACGCCGCAAAGCAGGGTCGGATTCACTCTCCAGCTGGTGCTCCAGCAGGAGGATCTCAGAGAAGACGGATGCCGTCTCCGCCAGGGGGAGTGAAGAGTGGAAGGTAAGGGGAGAGTGGTCAGCGGCCATGAGGGCGTGCACAGCGTGTCCCAGCTCGTGAGCCACGGTGGAGACGTCTTCGCCCTTGCCGTTGTAGCTTGTCAGCACCCACGGGGTGATCCCGGGAAGGACGCCGTAGCAGAACGCACCACCGTATTTCCCGGCGCGGACCTCTGAATCGAGGTGGCCTTCATCGAGAACGCGCTTGGCGTGCGCGGCCAGGGTGGGGGAGAACGCGTTCAAGCTTGAGAAGATGGTGCTTATAGCCTCATTGAACGGATAGGCTTTCTCCGATGAGCTCAGCGGGGCGTAGATGTCGTAGCGCCGCAGCCGCTTTATCCCCAACCAACCTGCCTTCATGCGGAAGTAGTCTTGGAACATATCGACGTTATAACGACAGACATCGAGGAGGACATCGACCACAGCGTTGGGAACATCGTTCCTCAGGTTGCGCGAGGAGAGCGGAGAGGAGAAGCCGCGCAGGCCAACCTGCTCATCGGCCCAATCGCGTACGACGTGTTGATAGATCTGTCCGAGCACGGTGCTATTCTCGCCGTAGACGTGGTACAGCTCCTTGTACGCGCGCTCGCGAAGCTCCGGGCGAGGATCACGGGCATAGGTCATCAGCTCGGAGCGGGTGAGAGACTTCACCTCACCGTTGACCTCCATCTTGAATGTGAACCCGCTCGTCAGCATCTCGTACAGGGTGACGAGCGCCTCTACGCCGTTTAAGTCCTTGAGGTTGATCACCTTCTCCACGGGTTCGGAGAGCGTGTATGGCTTGTAGCGACGAAGCGAGAGCAGGTAGTAGGATAGATCGCCGCTTGCAGGAAGGAGCTGTTCGGTAGCGGAGTCATCCAATCCCTTCCACCACAGCTCAAAGAAGAGCGTCCGATTGTGAGCATCAGCAAGGATGCTCTCTACGCGCCCACGAAATGATAGTGCATTCTGATTGTGTGTGTCCTCGGCAAACCAGAGCTGGCCGTACGCGCCCAGACGGCGCACGAGTGACCCGATGCGCTCCACGATTGCGAGCACCGTGACGAAATCGCCCGGGTTCATTTCAGGAGACAGCATCGACCGCTTCGTTTCCAGGTCACTGACCGCCTGCTCCAGCTGATCGAGGTATTCACTTCCGATATTTTCAGGTTGATCGGAAGCTGAAATCAGATCGGCAAGCGACCAGCGCCCCTGCTCGTAGACACGTTCATTCATCTCATTCCTCCCAAGTAGCGTTCCTGGACACCTATTATACGGAAGTTACACCGGTCCCAGCAAGCCCGATCTTGTCTGCCACCTCGCGCATCCCCATAATCACGTCCTCGAACAGATCCTTCAGTTCCATTCCGAGCATCTGCGCCCCGTTTGCGATAACCTCGCGGTCCACGCCGGCAGCAAAGCTCTTGTCCTTCCACTTCTTGCTTACCGATTTGACCTTCATGTCGAGGACGCTCCTCGACGGACGCACGAGAGCCACGGCCGTAACCAGCCCGGTCAGCTCATCGATCGCATACAGCACCTTCTCCATCTCGTGCTGCGGCTCGACATCGGTGACAAGACCCCAACCGTGTGACATGATCGCCCGTATGTAGTCCTCCGGCCAGCCGTGCTCTTCTAGGATTTCCTTTGTCTTCATACAGTGTTGCTCGGGGTAGCGCTCATAATCGAGATCGTGCACAAGGCCGATGATCCCCCACTTTTCTTCATCTTCACCGCGCTTGCGCGCCATGTAGCGCATTACCCCTTCGACGGACAGGGCATGCTTGATCAGGCTCTCAGTCTTGTTGAATTCCTTAAGGAGCGCTAGCGCCTCCTCGCGGGTCGGTATATGTGTTTCCATGGTCCCTCCTCGTGATCCTCATAGCATGACTTTATTCCCGCAGCCGCCTGTTTTCCAGTGGCGCACCAATGTATTTAGGTGATCCAACTTTCTTGCCGCGGTCTTAGCCTGTATAGTATCGGGAATTGCTCGTAGGAGGGGAACTATGGTTCTTAGTGTTGGGGTCTTCCTCCCCCTGTTCTTCACCGCCATCGGAATGGGATTCCTTGCCAGCCTCCTTGGTGTTGGTGGCGGTGTGTTCATGGTCCCGCTCCTCACGCTCGCCGGTTATGTCCCTACGATCCAGCAAGCAGCGGGAACGAGCATCGCCGGCGTTGTGTTCACCAGCATATCGGGCACGATAGCTTATGCCCTCAGGCACGCAATCGATTTTCGCATTGGGTTGATACTAATGCCGACGACAATCATAGGCGCGTGGTGTGGAGCGCGGCTGACGGATGTGATAAACGCGCATTGGCTGTCCATCGGCTTCGGTGTCCTTCTCCTCTATCCTGTAGCGATGATGATTCAGGGAAAGCAGCCAAAGGAGATCGGGCTGTCCCTGCATGGAGAGATCAAGGGGATCAAACTGTATGTTGTAGGTGGATTGATAGGGCTGATCGCTGGAACGGCGTCTGGAATGTTCGGAATCGGTGGGGGAACCGTGATGGTCCCAGCACTCGCTGTCTTCCTCGGCCTTGACATTGTCACTGCGGCAGCGACAAGCCTGTTTGTGATGGTCCCCTCGGCGATGATGGGCACATATCAGCACTGGGTACAGGGGAACGTTCATCCTGAACTGGCACTGCCGTTGATACTGGGCCTTATCATTGGTGCTCAAATCGGCCCGCGCATTGGGCCACACATCCCCAAACGCAGGCTGCGTCAGTTATTCGGTGTTGTCCTCCTCTACGCAGCGATCAACATGATCGTGAAGGGTCTGCGCTAACCTAGCGCAATCGCCCGTCTCGGCGCATAATTGCGTCCACGATGAAGATCACAATCCTGACAACCGGCGGCACAATTGAGAAGACATACAACGAGCGCGATGGATCTCTCAGGAACTACCACACCATCCTCCCGGAGATACTTGCTGGGCTTCGCCTTCCGGATCTCGATGTGAGCTACGAGCAGGTTGTGTTCAAGGACTCGTTGGAGATGACTGAACATGATCGTCAACGCATCCTGAGAGCCGCGCAGCAGGCGCTCCCCATATCGGACGCAATCATTATCCTGCACGGAACTGATACGATGGCTGAAACGGGAGAGCTTCTCAACCAGGAGCTAGTCGATCTGCAGATCCCAATCATCCTGACTGGCGCGATGCGGCCGTACAAGTTCCGCGACACGGACGCACTGCAGAACGTGACCGAATCACTCCTTGCTGCGCGCATCATCTCCCCCGGCGTGTACGTGGTGATGCACAACCAAGTCCTGCGCTTCCCCGGGGTAGTCAAGGATCGAGAGAATCTTACGTTCACCAAACGATGAGTGGTATCGATTAACCACCCACCGGCATCTCCCGCACGACGGGTGGTTTCCCATCGGACCGCAGGGACTATCCAGGCCTACGTTATCTCCGGATCTTCAAAATGCATCAGTGGTGGGTTCAGTCTTCATAAGACCACAAGCCAAGACTCTCGCCCGCTCGCTCAAGGCGCAAAGCTCGCCAAGGAATAACTTGGTCGTTGGTCCTTTTCTCCATCTGAGGCTGTTCTTTGCGCGCCCTACGCCTTAGCGAGAGAATGCTTCTCGTCTTTCCTGCCAATGCTCCTCTTCTTTGCGAGAGACAAGCAATTCTGTGTCCAGGCTACCCACGCATTATAGCGAGGAGCCAGAAACACCAATAGGATGCGCCCAAAGCAACATCAACGACTGCCCAATGGGAGCGGCGCCTGGAAGAAGCTACTCACTTCTCGAATTTCAGAAGGCTCAGCCCTTCTTCTCCTCCCGTTTCAGGTACTCCAGAATGGCCTCGACTACCAGGTAGTTGACCGAGCGGTCGCGCTTATTCCCCAGACGGATCAGTCGTTCGACTGGTTTCTCCTCCATCTTCTTCTGTGGGACATAGATCGACAGCTTATCGAGGATCTCTTTCTTCGCCATGTTATTCACCCCCCTAGCATTTTCATCTACTCCAGCATAGCATGTATGGCCTTGCTTGTCAAGCATAGAGAGTGGATGGTATGAGACGATGCTAGATAGCAGGAGGGGTGCTTGCTCATCGCAGACAAGCTGTTGGATGGCAGATGCACTGCGCGCTGCTAATGGCTGGTCTTGAGAATGTAGTTGCTGTCTGGGCTGAGCGCCGGTACGGGGATTGCGGAAAAGGCGAATATGCCGAAGGGACTTACCCTCCCCCGCGGTTCCGAAGAGCTGTGCCGCATCTTGTTGAAGTGCGAATTGGAATCACCCCTTGGAAATCCATATGAAGAAGCATATCGACCTGTTGAAGTTGCTTTGCCGTACGTTTTCGCGTACGCTGTATTATTCGGCAATCATGGAGGTCGAGAATGCCTACGGTAAATGCGACTGAAGCCAGATCCAGACTGTATAAATTGCTTGATGAAATTGCGGAATCACACGAGCCAGTCTTGATCACGGGCAAGCGCGTAAATGCAGTGCTCATCTCCGAGAATGATTGGCGTTCGATCCAGGAAACGCTTAATCTCCTGTCGCTTCCCGGTATGCGTGAGTCAATTCGCGAGGGGTTGAACACGCCCGTTGAGGAATGCTCGGATAAACTCGACTGGTGAGCTGGAAGATCGTTTTCACAAAGCAAGCGCAGAAGGATGCGCGGAAGCTGTCTGCTGCAGGGCTAAGAGCTGATCTGGAGCATCTGCTTGCATCCGTGCGAACCTCTCCTTTCCAAGACCCGCCGCCGTTCGAGAAGCTTGTTGGAGATCTCGCGGGAGCGTATTCGCGACGGATCAGCATCCAGCATCGCCTTGTCTATCAGGTCCTCAAGGAAGACCGGATTGTGAAGGTAATCTGCATGTGGACGCACTACGAATAGGCTGCGCAAAGTTTATCGGCGTGATTGAGTTGCGGATCAAGTCCAGCCGTTCTTGTCTACTCGCAACAACAAGCACCCTTCTCAAGATATGCACTATCCCGATAGACATACTGGATGAGACAACAGACGGGAGCGGCACTTCAGAGCTGGATAGTACCTTGTCACAAGCTTGCAGACCCCATTATCCATAGCCCTCTTTCTTGCGTGCAGCGCACAGGCGGGCCTCTCAAGAAGACATTCTACTTCGGGAAGATTTGCCCGGCACCGTACGGAATCCAATGGTAGAGTCTACCATGCTCAGTTACCGGATTATTGCCATTGTGTAGAGGCCTGTTCTGAAACGTTCGTACGCATGCTCAAAACGCTACTTGTAGGCGTATTGTGAGTACGATTACAGATTCTACGCCTTCCAATGTCATCGATTCGGTAACAGATGGATCTTGGCACTATGTCTGGCGTTCTTCCTGTCAACCCCTGCTAGTGCAGAATAGAAGGGACTTCTGCTTGCCAGCAATATTCCGGGGTGTATGATGAAATGGGAGGGTGGTGTGGCAGTCAGAATTGCTTACTTCCCTGGATTATCCCCTGCATCTTCTTTCCCGTTCAATTAGCCCCCTCCTAAGGGAGTGACCCCATGAACAGGTTCCCGTTTGCGCCCCGCAAACTCTCATCCAAGAAAGGAGGAGTCTCATCTCGAGGGCTTTGGGTAGTGGTCCTGCTATTCGCTGGCGTTGTTATTCTCTCTGCGTCAGTTCCGACCTACAGTCAGACTGGCAACGCCCCCCTCTCCATCGAAGTCTCAGCCAATGCATCACAAGCCAATGAGCCGGATTACAGCCATGCCCTGGGAGTCTCTTGGAAGGTCAAAGGTGGAACACTGCCTTATGACGTTACTCTTGACATCACAGGGCCGGATGGAACAACTGAGGTTCATCACAACGAAGCCTCGGAAGGCACCAAGCAATTCAAGCTGTCGTACCCGGATGGTGGCACAGTTCTTGTCAACATCAAAGTCGAAGATTCCTCTGAATCAAGTGCGTCAGGGATGACCAGTGTATCGTTGGAGCCATCACCTCGGGTCGAGATTGACGAAGGGGGACTCGACAAAGGTATCCTCGCGTGCCGCAAAATGGCCTTCTCCACCGAGGAAGACTTCGTAACCCAGGGCCCGGAGCCAGCGGACGGAAATCCGATCATATCTGATGGCGATCTCTTAGGGGAAGGCTGTGTGGTGTGCGCTCGCAACGCCGACCTGTTGCAGGCCTTTACTGTACCAGTTGTTACCCACGTTGTTTCAAACGTGGCGGTAGATCTTGGTCTTGATGCTGTTGATATCATTGATGTGGATAGGTATCTGGTGGCCTTCTCCACCGAACTGGATAGCCCCAACACCGGTCAATTCACTGCTGGGGACTTGCTGATAACAAACGGGGTTGTCATCCCCAACGCCGCTCTGCTCTACGGGTTCGCCGTGCGCGGGGTCGATTTAGGCTTGGATGCAGTTCACTTTGTGGGAGAGTCAGGTAGGATCATCAAGTTTCTTGACTATGTCAAGAGTGCGGGGCGGGAGTACTGGCTGAGGGAAGGCGCATTGCAGGCCTCCTTGCGTCAGTATGGATTGGATATCTGGTTCTCCACCGAGGGGACAGGGCCTTATCCCACGCAGCCCGCCTTTCTCGACGGTGATCTCCTGTCAGCGCGGGATGGCGCCATCGTTGCCCGCAACTCTCTTCTTCTACCGCCAGGTGTTCCTGCTGGAATCCCGAATCGAGGCGTGGACTTCGGGCTCGACGCCGTCACCTGCGATCGCGCTGGGAACAGGGAGAACATTCACTTCTCCACAGAGATTCTGTACAAGAGGGAGCCCAGCTTCACCGACGGGGATGTGCTTCTCATTCTCAATGGTGTGGTTTACACCAACAAGGACTTGGTCCATTGCTTCGAGCCCAAGAGCAACTTCCTGGGTCTCGACGCGCTCTACATCGACAAACCGTGATGTTCAAGGATGCACTCACAATCTGGATTGAAGGTGAATTCCCTGATGAAAGAGATATCTTGGTCAGACATACAAAGGGAGGCTGACATGAGAAAAGGGAATATGATGGTAGCATTATTGGTGCTTCTAGCGGTGATCTTGCTTGTATCCGCAAGCTCCGCTATCGGCCAGGTCGGTCGGGAGGCGCTGAAGAACTGTGGTGGGATGGTCTTTTCCACCGAAGAGGATTTTGTAACGCAGGGGCCTGAACCAGCGGATGGCAACCCGATCATATCTGACGGCGATCTCTTAGGGGAAGGCTGTGTGGTGTGCGCCCGCAACGCCGACCTGTTGCAGGCCTTTACTGTACCCGTTGTTACCCACGTTGTTTCAAACGTGGCGGTAGATCTTGGTCTTGATGCTGTTGATATCATTGATGTGGATAGGTATCTGGTGGCCTTCTCCACCGAACTGGATAGCCCCAACACAGGTCAATTCACTGCCGGCGACTTGCTGCTAACAAACGGGGCTGTCATTCCCAACGCCGCTCTGCTCTACGGGTTCGACGTACACGGGGTTGATCTTGGATTGGACGCAGTTCACTTTGTGGGGGAGTCAAGCAGGATCATCCAGTTTCTTGACTATGTCAAGAGTGCAGGGCGGGAGTACTGGCTGAGGGAAGGCGCATTGCAGGCCTCCTTGCGTCAGTATGGATTGGATATCTGGTTCTCCACCGAGGGGACAGGGCCTTATCCCACACAACCTGCCTTCCTCGATGGGGATCTCTTGTCAGCGCGGGATGGCACCATCGTTGCCCGCAACTCTCTCCTTCTGCCATCCGGTGTTCCCGCTGGAATCCCAAATCGAGGGGTGGACTTCGGACTCGACGCCGTCACTTCCGATCGCGCTGGGAACCGGAAACTGATCCAATTCTCCACCGAGATCCTCTACGAAGGAGAACTCAGCTTTACCGACGGGGATGTCCTCATCGTTGGCAACGGGGTAGTCCACACGAACGAAGAGCTGATCAAGTGCTTCGAGCCGAAAGCTGACTTCGTGGGGCTGGATGCCCTTTCTATCTTGGAGGTATCCCGACCTCCCTGCGGGGCAGCGATCATTCGAGTGGGAGGTATGCCAACCGGGAGCATTAATGCTGACGGACTCGCAAACGGTCCGAGTGCCACCACGCCCATTTTCGACGCTTACGATAGTCCCTTTGGCGCTTGGGTGGAGATCATCGGTCTGATGCCGTCATGCAAGGAGTGCAAGGAGTTCAAGGTGGAATATGGGCAATGGCTCAATCCCAGCATCGCACCAACCACCTGGACCCCCCTGACAGATGGCTTCAAGGAATGGGCGTTTATATGGCCCAGTACGTTCCTGCTAGTGTCCAGGGTACCAGATGGCGATGGCTGGCTGAGCATCCTCTGCGACACGACAATGGGCGGTCTGTACTACCCCTGGAACACCGCGGGAAGAAACGGTAAGTATAGTTTGCGGCTTACCGTTAAAGACACGGGCGGCATTGAGCACGTCAGTTCACCCGTGGTGGTGATGTTGGACAACGAAGCTCCCGCATACGCCCTGAGCATCTACACGTCGCCTGTATGCGGCGACATTACGATTGGCGATACGGTGAGCGGCACGATCACTGCGACCGACCCCCACTTCTACAGTTACCGCTTGCGGTACGAGAGCAGTCTAGCTTCTGGCTTGATCCTGCCGGTAAGGAAGTACACGGGTGTCAGCGACACAGGTGATACAAGCGTGGTCTTCTCTTGGGATACCACAGGTCTTCCCGCTTGTGGATACCGGATCGTTCTTGAAGTGTGGGATAGAACGATAGTCAACAACCGCAGGCATTGGGGGGAGCCTGGCTTCGGGTGGAGATCCCCGACGCAGTACTACTTCTGTCTGGAGGCGGCTGAATAGATGAGATAACCCGGATGACAACTGGCACATAGCTCACAGCTGCGTTAGGTTGCAATGGGGCGCTCGAAAGAGCGCCCCATTCTGTTATGTTAAGCTCTTGGTCACTAACGCAGTGAAGAAGAACCAAGAATGAAGGTCTTGCCCTAGAACGCTCTTCGCAGCATGGGTGGAGGGCGGGAGCGGTGGTTGAGGAGTTCGTCACGTAAATGAGCAACACAGACGTCCTCCTTGCGCGCGTCCCACGTCCTGGCCCACTATCTGCTTTACCTGTACGGTCATGTGGTGATAGATGGTTTGTGACGAAAGCGCTAATCAGGAAATGGTGATGGTCGGGAAAATCGGAACGCACGGTCTTGTGCCAAAGCTGGCTGAGTACGGTTAACCAAGGCACGGTTGTGGTAGTGCCTTCGATTTGCGGCTTGCCTGCTTCATGGAAGTCTGCAACCTAGAGAGATGCTAATTCGATTTGCTGTTACCTTGTTGTTCGTAGGTCTGCTGGGCGTCGTTCCCTCGATGGGCGGAATGGACGCCATTCAGGCGGACAAGGGGCCTGCAACAATCGCTGAGCAGGCCTCAATCAGTACTTGCTGTTGGAAGACTTACATAAGCGAGACATATGGGTTTGAGATAGAGTACCCAGAAGACCTCGCTGTGCAACAGGAAATCTTGCTGGCCGTCATTGAGGGAGCTGTGCTCAGACTCCCGCTGGTCAATCGCATATACTATGATGGAACTAATCTAGTAGAGGCTTCTCTGTCCGTTGGAGTTACGCCAGAGAAGGCGTGTTCTTCAGAGCGGCTATGCGATGGGTTCCCAAACTTCTCCACGCGTGGAGAGCCGGTAGAGACACGGGATATCTCTGGGGTGGCCTTCTCTAGAACTTCATCTTGGGAAGGAGCAGTGGGCAACCAGTACGGCGTGATCACGTATTCTGCCTTGCGTGGAGGAAGTTGCTACACGCTTGCCTTATTCATTCACTGCATCAACATCCATGTTCTTGATCTGGGAACCGTTTCCGAATTTGATGAAGCCTCGGTGTTGAAGCTATTTGATCAGGTCATATCCACCTTCCGGTTTCGGAAGCTCGGCGGCTAGCTACTGCCAGAGTCTATGAGTCATGAGCACGTCACCTGCCACTGATTATGCTGAGCGACTAAGAGTTAATCACCGTTAGCATCTGAAAGAAAGGGGGATTCATGTCCAAAACGACAATGCTGGTGATCGTGCTCGTTGTAGTCACGACCGTGTCTTGCCTTGCGGATCAGCTAGCTTGGAATTCACGTGAAATCTGCGAAGAAGCCGCCAACCGCATCAGCCGCAATTCGATCCTCATCTCGTATTGTTCTTTGTGCAGCAACGAGCATGTCGAGGTATGGCTGGTGAAGGGAATCATCGTTGCCCCAACGGCGGCGTACGGCTTGTTTGAAGTGAATGTTTTCGGGATACGCTTGTACACGTCAAAGGAGCCATTCCGAGAGAAGCAGTATTTGGAACCTGTTGAATACACTGCGATCATAGGAGACGTGTCCTCGCGGTGGTTTGTCGCGGGGATTGACCTAGCCTATGTCTATGTTCCTACGAGTGAGGGAACGTTCCGGTGCCTTGGCAAGGTTATCAAGCGCGAGTGCAGTGTCAATGTGGACACAATTAGCCTTCCGCGCCAACTCCTTGAACAGGTTAAGAGGACAGTGCAGAGAGAAAACAAGAAGGCGATGCTAACCTGGTAATAGAGCAATCAGGGTCTCTCACGTGGCTTTGGCGTACAGCGGCGCTGTAGTGCTGTCGTACTCCAGCATCAGTGCGATCGCGAGGTGCTTTCAGGAGACCATACAATCCTAAGAATGAAAGTATGACCCTAGCTCTTCGTGGACGCATTACGAGTAGGCTGCACGAAGTTCAGCTATGCAACTGGATCACGAATCCGCTGACCGCAGACTCATACACCGGAAGCGATGGTTTTTTCGAGTTGTGTGGTCACGATCCGAATCTGATAGAACGTTGCGCTACAGTGAAGGAATTCCAGCGGGGAGAGACAGGTTCAGCAAGAAGTCATGATCAACCGACAGGTATCTGTCCCAGCGAAGAAACACCAAGATTGAATGTCTGAACCCTCATGGGCCTGTTCTCGGACGGTGAGAGATTTTGTTCGGCGTTGCTCCGCAACCCGCAATGAGTAGAAGTTTGTGGAACATTCTGGTTAGGATGCTCCTTCAGAGATACTAGCCCGTGACACGACAGGCCGAATGTGCTGGAGTTCTACTTCCTCGCTTTGCTGAACCCGAAAAAGATTCCACCGAAGCTGGAGATTCATCCAGAACGAGGGCGAGTTTCCAAAGACTCGGGCCAAGCGCAGCGCCGTGCTAGGGGTCATGCCACGCCGCTTGTTGATCAGCTCGTTCACACGCTGATAGGGAACGTGGATACGATCCGCCAGTTTCCGCTGCGTAATGCCCATCGGCTTGAGAAACTCCTCTAGAAGCATCTCTCCCGGGTGCGTCGGCTCTCGATGGGTCGGTACACGTACCATTTTCCGCCTCCTAGTGGTAGTCCACAATCTCTACGTCCGCAGGCCCGGCTTCCGTCCAGCGGAAGCACACTCGGTATCGGTCATTAATTCGAATGCTAGATTGGCCTCGTCGACTTCCGGATAACTGTTCCAAGCGGTTCGCCGGCGGGATTCGGAGCTCGCCGAGCGACTCCACCGAGTCCATTTGATCGAGCTTGCGCGCTGCGATACTCCAAAGATTCTGCGGACACGTTCTTCGCGCAGCCTTGGTGCTGCGCCCATTGAAGATGTCCTCGGTTGCCTGTGTCGCGAAAGACCGAATCATAAACACATAATAGCACGGCTAGCATGCTATGTCAACCCCTAGCTAGCTGACCCCAGATGACTCACGGGGCGATATTTCGCTGGTTCCTTATCGTTTCGAGTGGGTGGTGACATCTAATTCCGGTTCGTAGCAGGATCAAGCCTGAAGGACCTACTTGCAGATGTCTTCGACAGGGCAACCCGCAATGAGCGGATCTATGAGGCTGTGCGAGTTAATCACCATACACATCCGAGATATAGGAGATGTTGTAGGGCTGTTGTACTCAACGATAAGCGTGATTGGGAAACGCGTCTATGAGACGATGAAATTCTAAGAATGAAGGAGTGACCTTAGCATGCCAGTGCCCCGAATGGTGCATTCGTCTTGGAGCAGTCAGTTGCCACCATCTGGAACCAGAACATCGCCTCCCACAAATGCGGGCTTACTTGACACGATGAACTGCTCGGCGCGGTGAGCCATGCGTCGGTTAATCCTCGCAACTTCCTCTCGGCCTAGCAGACCACCGAAGGCATGGCCAAAACCGTCGTCGTAAGCGGCGAAGAGCAAATTCGGAGTGAGAGGCACGTGAAACTCGGCATCCTTTGTCAGGAACCCACGGAAGGATTCGTCGGTGACCGCCTGCGGCAGCGCGAAGTCGCACGGATGATCGCAGATGATCAGCCGGTCTTCTTGCTCGGTGGAATAGAACTGCCACGTCATCCCCAGTAAGCGTTGCGTGAGCCCAAGAGCGGGCAGCATTGAGTAGCCGACAAGTGCTGCGTCGTTGGGGACAAGTTCCGGCGCGTGTTTCTCAAGTTCGTCAATTTTTGTCGCAAATTCCTTGCCGGTCTTTTCTTGGTACGCGCGTTGGGATGCCGCGAACTCCTCAGGATATTCACGCCAGCGCTGGATCATCGCTGCAATGAACTCTCGCCCCTTTCGCTTAAGGAAGCGTTCCGTGAGTTCCCTGTTCTGAGGAGTTCGAACAAACAATATGGCGATAAAGAAACAGAAGCGCAGTCGCTCACTTTTGGCTAACGGTTTTCGGTCCACCAACTTGCGGATCAGGGTCGCGCCGAGCGACTCGAGCGTTGCTAGATTCGGTTCGAGGATATTGATGAGCTGGTTGTTCGCATCTCGGAACGCATAGTAGTAACGCAACGAGGCTACGTTCTTGGGGGCCCGCTTTCGCCAACGCCGCATGGGTACGTCGTAGATCCAAACGTACGGCTCCATCCCCGCAGGTGTGTCGGGGTCAACGAATTGTCTAAGGTAGAACTGCGGTAGAAAGTGCTGGTCCTTCGCTACGGTCATTCTCTGATCCTTCTTCCATAGGCCTGCTAAGAGAGTTCGCTGCACGAGCTCGGTAG
>Ga0307991_1002003_pt1 | contig 13981 bp, 10 predicted proteins | sample EllFjometagen131_FD_203146 | JGI IMG/M metagenome (GOLD analysis project Ga0307991, IMG submission 203146) | Marine microbial communities from Ellis Fjord, Antarctic Ocean - #131 | ecosystem: Environmental > Aquatic > Marine > Unclassified | place: Southern Ocean | collected 2014-10-08
GGAAGTTCCGACAAAAAGTACGGAAGGAAAACGCCAACAAATGTATTGTCTTTCACAATGATCGCTACGCCATTTTTTATCTTTTTGAGATCATGATCCTTGGCGGCACAACAGTCACAAAGCCCCGCGGAGTTCCAGAAAAAATTACAAAGAAAGACATTTTGCGCAAGCACGGCGTTTTGCTTGAGTAGATATTAAGAACCCCCCGATTCCGTCGAATTATTCGTTCCATCTTTTTTCACTTTCTGATTGACGATTTTATCTCGGGCTATCTATTGGCCTGCGTATATTTTCCAAATTCCTTCGTTTTTTCCTCAAAAAATGTCGCCCATTTTCAGCCACTTTAATTTTATCCGGGTTATCACCCCTATACTGATGCGGAAAACGTTTTATACCGTGCCTCTGGCACCATAGATTGTCTTGTGGTGCGATTTGCTATCTGGATCAGGACTTATGTCGAATATCTAGGTCTGAGCTTTGTGTTTGACAAAATTAACAAAATTGATGAATATATGTCATCAAAAATTGATATCTAAAAATCTTCCACCCAACTTATTCATAACCACCTGGAATGAATAGACAACTTATTTATTGATACAATGGTGAAAAATCACCATAAAAAACCTTTTTACGAAACTGTCAGTCAGTATTATGACAGAACACAACAAGCAGTCGACCCTATAACTGACTATTTTCTTTCATATAAAAAAGGATCGCGTAAATGAAGACCATTGTTAACATCAGCCTGGGACCCAGTAAAGACGACTATGATTTTAATCCCCGGTTCATGGGAATGGACTTTCGGGTAATACGTCTCGGTACAGACGGAAGTATCGATATCGCAGCGGATTTGCTCCAGGAGTGGGATTCCAGGGCGGATGTTATGGGACTGGGGTCTATCCAGTTCCCATTCACCATCGGCAGTAAAAGCAAGTCTGAAGCACAGACAAAAATCCTTGATCAGCTGGGGGGCAAGTTAAACACACCGTTTACTACCGGAGATTCGCTCCGCAGTGTCGGCCACGAATGGACCATCCGGCATCTCCAATATACATTCGGCAATAATTTTTTCAATAACAGCCGGGTAGTGTTCTTATCCGGAATGATTAACTCCAGCTCAGCAAGCGCCATATCCGAATATACAGACAACATCAAATTCTGCGATCCGATTCTGGAACACGGCATTCCCAAATTTTTAAAATCCATTGACGATCTAAAATTATATGCAAACGAACTCCACAGAGTCCTCAAATGGGTGCCGAGTCGGCAATTTTCCGATTTTGCCGTGCCATTGCGGGCGTATAACGAATTTATCATTCAAAAAGCCCTCCAGCAAGCCAATATCATTGTTGTTCCATATTACAATTTTCATCAATACCTTAAAAACTGCGGGCTGAAAGAGCTTTCCGGAAAAACAATCATCACCGCGACCGCCTATAATGACCGGGTAAAATTCCTGAAAGAACGCGGCGTGGACATGGTTATAGACGCAACGCCTAAAATCATGGAAAACGTAGTGGGCGTCAGTGTTTTAGAGGCGATGATTATGGTGGTGCTTGACAAAACCCCGGAAACCCTTTCACGGGATGATCTGCTTGAAGTCATATCCGAGCGCCGGATGGATCCGCGCGTTATTTATCCATCTGGAGAAAAAAAACGCGTCAACCGGTTTGCCTTTGTCGTCCATCCCTTAACCCGGGATTATTTAAAAAAAATCACACCGGTGGGCTGGATATCAAAAATACGGCCGACTGCCAAATTAGACACCATTGAAAAACTAATGGCCTATTCGCCGCCGTTTGTTTACTCCAAGGTCACGGGAATCAAGTCGCCGACCGGGGTTGAAGCTGAAGGGTGGCTAATTGCCATTGGAATGACACCCAAACAGATGCTGGCCCACAGCCCGGAATTTATAAATTCCCGGCTGCTCAAAGCCGCAAAAATAGCTAAGGGACTGGGGGCTCAAATTATCGGACTGGGGGCATTAACCAGGGCCATGGGCGATGCAGGGGTTACGGTGGCCAAATTTTCAGATTTACCGATTACCACCGGGAACAGCTATAGTGCCTCCGCTGCTCTGTGGGCCACCGCCGAGGCGGTAAGGAAAATGGGACTGATTGAAATAGCCAAAGGGAAAAAGCTGAAAGGCAAAACCATGGTCATCGGCGCCACCGGCGCTGTCGGATCAGTATGTGCCAAACTTTTAGCCACGGCTTTTAAGGAAGTTTACATGGTTGACAGCCATGACGCCAAGCTGCTTGCCTTAAGAGAATCCATATTAAATGAGATAAAAGATGTAAAGGTTCATATCACGACAAGATCCGATAAATATCTGGATGATATGGACGTCATCGTAACCGCTTCATCGATAGGTCCGGATGAAACCATTCTTAATATCGAAAAAGTCAAACCGGGATGTGTCATTACCGATGTCAACCGGCCGCTTAACTTTACCATTAAAGATGCCAAAAAACGCCCGGATGTGCTGATCATCGCATCCGGTGAAATTGCGCTCCCCGGAGAAACGGAAATGAAAAATATCGGCCTGCCGCCGGGTGTTGCCTATGCCAGCCTGGCAGAAACGATTATCCTAGCCCTGGAAGGACGGTATGAAAATTTCAGTGTCGGCAAGGACATCCAGTGGAAAAAGGTCAGTGAAATCTATAAACTGGGCTTAAAACACGGCATGAAACTCTCTGCTATTTCAGGCCTTGGAGGCGTTCTAAAAAATGACGATTTTGTCCGGGTCCGGGATCTGGCTAGAATCGCCCGGAGAACAGCGGGCAAAACCATTCCCCAAAAATAAAAAACTTTCCATGGTGACGACTCACCACTGTATCAACGAATAAATATATTTATCATTTCAATGAATTATGGAAATATTTATTTAAAAGTGAACTGAAAACAGGACAAAAAATTCAGGCGGCATGTACCGGGGTCACTCGAATATCATCGAAATAATCATCACAACGCAATAAAGCGTAAAATCTGGATCAGGATTTGGGCACCGGTTTTTTGGTCAAACGGCAGAGCACCACCATCGCCACAAGAATCCCTGCAGAAATATAAAACGCCAGGTCCAGGCTGCCGGTGATATCTTTAATGGTGCCGGCGACTCTTGCCATGAAAAAACCAAACCCCCATCCGAGGAAAACCAGGCCGTAATTAACACCCAGATTCTTTGCGCCGAAAAAATCTGCGGTATAGGATGGCAGCAAGGAAAGTCCGCCACCATACTGCCAGTAAGCAATACCGACCACGATAAAAAGTAAAATAAGATTCTGAGATTTGATAACCGTCGGCATGGCCGCCAGACACAGGGCAGAAATCGTACAATTGATGGTGTACGCTTTATCCCTGCCAATTTTATCGCTATACATGCCTGTCCCCACACGACCGGAGGCATTTACAAGTCCACCGTAGGAGACCAGAATCCACGCATTGGCCGCAAAAAATGGAATCCCTGTAGCTGCAGATTTTAAAATCCCGGCAGCATTGGCAATAATCAGCAGACCGGACTGGGTGGAACCGATAAAAAGGATGACCAGGGCATAAAACTGCCAGGTTTTCATCATCTCGCCCGGTGTCCAGTCTTTGCCGGTGGTTGCCGCCGCTTTTTTCGATGAAGTAGCTACAGATCCGGGCGGTACATACCCTTCGGGCGGCCATGAAAGAAACTGAGCAGCCACGCAGATCACGGCGGCAAAAAACACACCCAGCCCGACAAAACTGCCGGTGATGCCGTAATGGGTAATCAGCCATTTTCCCAACGGACCGATATAGATAGCCGCGCCGCCATAACCGCCCACGACAATACCTGCGATCATGCCGCGTTTATGCGGACCAAACCATTTGAGTGCTGCCGGCGTCGGTGCCGCATACCCGATCCCCATGCCGATGCCGCCGAGAATACCAAACCCGATAATCAGGCCCGTATAACTTTTCATCATGCCGGCGAGGATACACCCGGCGGCCAGGCAAAGGCCACCGACCATTGCCCCGGATTTCGGCCCGAATTTATCGTGAATCCGCCCCCCTGGAATCATGAACAAAGCGAATATTATGACAGCCAGGGAAAATGGCGTGGCCGCCTGGGCGTTGGTCAGATATGTCCAACCCACGTTGATTCCTTCCATCGGCTGACCGGCCAGATCCACATTAACCAATTTTTTGGCCCAAATACTCCAGGCATAAAGAATCCCCAGACACAAATTAACCACAGTTCCTGCGGCTACGACCACCCACGCCTTGCCCGGTACTTTACCTGCCTGTGCTGCCATATGGTTCCTCCTTAATTGTAAAAATGGCCTTGATATCGCCCTGAATCTAACAAAACAACGTTCTTATTCAAGACAGATATTTCCGAAATACACTCTTTTTGCAACCCCAAATGAGAAGTTTTTTTAATAGGATATATCGCAGCATCCCCGTATGGGCATAACTTCATCAAAACAGATAACCAAATTAAATATTATCGCGAAGGGATGCTTTTTAAACGCTAACTTACGAGCAACAAACTGTATTTGCCGAGTTCCCGATCCAAAACCTTTGCGTTTTTCATCAACTTTTCCAACAGGTCCCAAAATTTCACGCTATGATTTAAAACTTTTGTATGCGCCAGTTCATGCAAAATGGCATAATCCATCAATTCTTCCGGCAGCCTCACAAGATTGATATTTAAATTAATGTTCTTTTTTGCCGAGCAACTCCCCCATCGGGTTCTCTGGTTTTTGACAAACACCCGGTTGTAGGGAAATCCATGTTCCTCAGACAGTTCATTCAGCCGCTGTACTAATTTCTGCCTGCTGGTTTTCCGGTCGATATTGCCGCCGGCCGAATCCTTTTGACGCTGGAAAGCCGCCTGCTCGATGGCTTTCATCTGTGGGATATGTTTGATGATCCATTGGGACTTGGATCGGGCAAATGCTTCTGCGAATTCAAAAGAGACACCTTTGGGCACGGCCACACGGATTCCTCGAAACGGGCGGATGGACAGGTTCATATGTTTTGCCCGGATGCTCTGCTCTATAAGCACTTCTCCGATGCCGGGAATAAGAACTGTAACTTTCTTCAAAATCAAATCCTGTGTTAAAAAAATCAGGAATTGACCGCCAGCAGGTTGATTCCCAGCTTTTTCTCAAGGCCTTCCACCTTGGATAGCGCATCATCAGTAAGAATCGCTGAACTGACATCGTGGCAGGAGAATGCCAGCAGCGGAGCTTTAATTTCGGCTTCAAGCTGATTGATTTCTTTTAGGTCGTTTTCAGATAAATTTAAAAGTGAGCAGATCATAATTTTTCTCCTTATTTATCAATGAATTCAATTATTTAGAGACTATACATGCCAAAAAATTGCCAATCACAATATTTTTAACCATACCGGAATCCAGGAAAAATACAATACCGGAATCCGTCAAACACTAATTGGCCAACCAGATTTTTCTCTCATGAGAATCAGCTTTTATTCATTATTAAAATCTGTTACATATCCATAGAGCCATCGTTTTTCCTGATCTTATGTTTACCCTTAAAACAAAAAAGGAATTACCGAGAATGCTTTGCCATATTCCCCATGTACTTTCCAAAGACAGCGATTGGGTCATTTTTCTGCACGGCCTGGGCGGCAATTCCAATATCTATTACAAGCAGGTCGATGAATATAAAAAACATTTCAACCTGATGTTTATCGACCTGTTCGGCCACGGCTGCACCATAGAACAATTAAACGCTTATACGTTTGAAACGCTTGCCAACAGTGCCATCAATGTCATGGATGAAGAGAATATCGAATCCGCGCATATTGTCGGTGTTTCCCTGGGCACCATTGTGATGGATGCCTTCAGCATACTGGCACCCGACCGGATCAAAACAATGACGCTGAGCGGAGCGGTCCAGGGATATGATTTCAGGGCGCGTTTTTTGCTCAAATCAGGCGCCCTGCTGCAGTGGGTGATCCCGTATATGTGGCTTTATAAATTGTTTGCCTTTATCATGATGCCGAAGAAAAGCCATGCCGCATCCCGCCGGATTTTTGCCCGTGAAGCAAAAAAACTGGGCGGACAGGAATTTAAAAAATGGTATAAGCTAATGGGATCTCTGGAACCTTTTTACGACTCCCTGCCCGACCCCGCCCAAAACAGCATTCCCAGGCTGTATATTTCAGGAGACGAAGACCATTTGTTCCTGCCGTTTGTTATTCAAAGCTACCTGTCTGATCCCCTGGCATCTATCCATATTATTGAAAAATGCGGACATGTCTGCAATATTGAAAAATTCGAAGAATTCAACCGGGTTTCCCTGTCTTATTTAAATAGCTATCCGAATCTTCAACGGCTTGAAAACATACCAAAAAATACCCGCGCCGATAGGATACTCAATAAACGTCAAAAAAATATATAACAAACCGGGCGAAAAAATAATTTCCGTTCAGTAAAACAGAAAATGCGCTTTCGGCAAAAAAAAGCGGGACGGAAAAAACAAAAAAAAGGGCATTTCGGAAAAAACCGAAATGCCCTTTTTTTGTATAAATGAGTCCGTCAGTTAAACAACCGTTACGTTAACTGCTGAAGGACCTTTCGGTCCCTGCTCGATATCAAATGTTACGCTATCCCCATCATTAAGGGTTTTAAAGCCGCTTGCATTGATACCTGAGTGATGAACAAACACATCGACGCCATCTTCAGGTTCGATAAAACCAAAACCTTTTTTCTCATTAAACCATTTTACTGTTCCGTTAGCCATAGTGACATCCTCCTTTCATAAAGTTTTCTTCGTCCCAAACTTCAGGTTGCCACTATTACAATGGTTGTGCCCTTGGAAAGAAACCGACCTGAAAATCAATACAGGCCATTTAAAGATTATCGATAAATATAGTTCCTTTTATTTTAATGTCAAGCAATTTAAAAAGGCCAGTGCCCGATATTTTATTGAAAAAAAATTTGAATCCAGGGTAAAAAAGAAGAATCCATTGTTTAGAGAAATAAAACAAACAGGCTGTCGATTGATAACACAAATTCATCATAGAAAGGAAACACCATGAACCAGCAACCGGATAAAATTATTTGCTCAATGAATCGATTAAGCAAATATTACGATAAAAAACCAATCCTTGAAAACATTTCCCTGTCATATTTTTACGGCGCAAAAATCGGGGTTCTGGGATTAAACGGCTCGGGAAAAAGCTCTCTGCTGCGCATTATGGCGGGCGTGGACAAAGAGTTTAACGGGCAGATGACATTAAACCCAGGATATAGTGTGGGGTTTCTGGAGCAGGAACCCGCTCTGGATGAGAATAAAACCGTCCGGCAAACCGTTGAAGAAGCGGTTTCCGAAATCGTTGACCTGGTAAAAGAATATGACCAGATAAACGAAAAGTTTGCAGAACCCATGTCGGACGAGGCAATGGATCAGCTTATCACCCGTCAGGGAGAAGTCCAGGAGAAGATGGACGCCACAGATGCCTGGGACCTGGACGCCCGACTGGAAATGGCCATGGATGCACTGCGATGCCCGGACGAGGCCACCCCAATCAACATATTGTCCGGCGGGGAAAAACGCCGGGTCGCCCTTTGCCGCCTCCTGCTTCAGAAACCGGACATTCTCCTTTTAGATGAACCCACCAACCATCTGGATGCGGAAACCGTGGGCTGGCTGGAGCGCCATTTGCAAAAATATGAGGGAACCGTCATTGCCGTGACCCATGACCGGTATTTTCTGGACAATGTAGCCGGGTGGATACTGGAACTGGACCGGGGCCACGGAATCCCCTGGAAAGGCAATTACTCTTCCTGGCTTGAACAAAAACAGGAACGTCTCCGGCATGAGGAAAAAGCCGAGAGCAGCCGTCAGAAAACCCTTGAACGTGAGCTGGAGTGGATCCGGATGTCCCCAAAGGCCCGGCAGACCAAATCCAAAGCCCGCATCAGCGCCTATGAGAAACTGCTTACAAAAGAAAGCGCTTCCCAGTCCCGGGAACTTAGCATTTTTATCCCGCCGGGTCCCCGTCTGGGCAATGTGGTTGTTGAAGCGAAAAATGTTTCAAAGGCTTACGACAAACGATTGCTGGTCGAAGACATGTCATTTCTGCTTCCCCCGGGCGGTATTGTCGGTGTTATCGGCCCGAACGGGGCAGGAAAAACGACACTGTTCCGTATGATTACCGGCCATGAAAGTCCCGATTCCGGAAACCTGCGCATTGGCGAAACGGTTTCACTGGCATACGTGGACCAGAGCCGGGAAAGCCTTGATCCGGAAAAGTCCATATGGGAAGTAATTTCAGACGGGAATGATGTTATTCAGCTTGACAACGTATCCGTTAAATCAAGGGCTTATGTTTCAAAATTCAATTTTACCGGCAGCGAACAGCAGAAAAAAGTCGGCATGCTGTCCGGCGGTGAACGCAACCGAGTTCACCTGGCCTGCATGCTCAAACAGGGGGCCAATGTCATCCTGCTGGATGAGCCCACCAATGATCTGGATGTGAATACCATGCGGGCGCTTGAGGAAGCACTGGAGAATTTCGCCGGCTGTGCAGTGGTCATCAGCCATGACCGGTGGTTTCTCGATCGGATTGCCACCCATATCCTGGCATTTGAAGGAGACAGCCGGGCTGTCTGGTTTGCCGGCAATTACTCGGATTATGAAGCGGACCGGAAAAAAAGACTGGGCGCGGAAGCTGATCGTCCGCATCGCATCAAATACCGACAATTAACCCGGGATTAATATTCTCTAGGATTTTCAATTTCACCACACCTGAGATATCAAATGCCGCCTCGCATAGTTCACTATAGCGAGGCGGCATTTTTCTTGTGTCTCTTACATGCAAACAAACTTGAAAATCCTTTCAATAAAAACCACTAGATGGCAAAGAAAAAAGTCCCAAGATCAAGGCGCGCAAGTTCTGAAGAACGAGGCGTAGCTTGCTACGTTGAGTGACGAAGAATGAAGCGCAACCCAAAGCTAAAAGAGAAGTTGGGCTTTTTACAAAGCCATTATTCTTCGACGGCTGAAGCCTTGGTAATAACAATCGGGGTCATCGGCACGTCATCATAGGTGCCCTTTTTGCCTGTAGCAACACCCTTGATTTTGTTGACTACCCCATGACCTTTAGCGACTTTACCAATAACCGCATATCCCCATCCCTCAGGTGTTTTGCTCTTGTGATCCAGCGAATCGTTGTTTTTCACATTGATATAAAACTGGGCAGTCGCGCTGTGGGGATCAGAGGTCCGGGCCATGGCCACAGAATAGGAAATATTTTTCAACCCGTTATCTGCTTCATTTTCAATGGGTGCATTGGTCGGCTTTTCCTGCATATCCTCAGTCAGTCCACCTCCCTGAATCATAAACCCATTGATGACGCGATGAAAAATTGTTCCGTCATAATACCCGGCATTGACATACGCCAGGATATTGGCAGCAGACTTCGGGGCCTTTTCCTCGTCAAGTGCAATCAGAATATCACCCAAACTGGTTTCTAATTTTATCATATCATTTCTCCTTTTCATTGAAATAGCGATGCACATTGCACCGGATATTCATGTTTTTAAAAATATGATTTTTGACCGATTCGATATCAGAATACGGCTTTGACTGTCAACCCGGCAATATGCACTCCACGGATTCAAACCAGAAAAATTTTAAAAAAAAGCATCAAATTATTCTGATATTGGAATAATCTTGTCCCTCTTATTTCCCCATCACCAGAAACGGAGCATGGTTGGATGTGAAAAACGGCGGATCATGATTGAGAATGGCTTTTATGGCAGATGATTTTTTAAATGTTTTTGAAAGAAACTGACGGACCTTATCCCTATTCCAGCCTTTGGGGTGAACAAACCCTTTATACAACGACAGGTCTCCTTGATAGAATTCAACCGTATCAAGTTCTCTGGCATCCTCGCTATATGCCGGCAGATTAAAAACCGCCAGATTAAGAAAATCAATAGCATGGGCATGGACCGCCGTGAAATCCAGCGTTTTTTGAGCACTGGCTGCATCTTCGGCTGGTGTGCCGAACAACAAATACACATATGTGGCGATGCCGGCATTTTTGAGATTTTGCAAGGTTTTGGACACTATGCCAAGATGAATCCCCTTATCCAGAGAATCCAGTACGCCCTGATCCCCGGACTCCACCCCCAGCTTGAGCATCACACACCCCGACGCTTTAAGCGCTTTTGCAAAATCCGGATCTGCCAGGTGCTTCGTTATTCTGGTAAATCCATACCATGACACGTTGGGCGGATTTTTGATCATGTGTTTTAAAAACTTCGGAGAAAGCGCATTATCCGTAAAATGAATCAGGCAGGGGTTTTCCTGGGCAACCAGTTGCGTGACATCCCTGCTGACATCCTGAATATCAACAGGCTGATACCCCCCCTGTTCTGACTTCTCCGGGCAAAACGCGCATTTCTGCCAGTAGCATCCCCGGGATGTGCTGTAGGGGATCACCGGACCGGGGGAAAAATATTGTTCCATCGCAAACTGCGAATAATCATAGCCGAAACAGCCGGACGACCCCTTATTTTCCGCCCCGCACATTCTAAGCAAAACATCCTCTCCAGGCCCGCATACCAGATCATCAATCAGACCGGCAAATGGATTTTTAAATCCCGGAATATTCATCCATGAAGTAATCAGGCCACCGCCAAAAACAATGCGTATTCCGGAAAACCGTTTTCTGATAAAACCGGCCATGGCAAACGCACACAGCGCCTGGCTCATAAAATTAACTGAAAAACCGACAATATCCGGTTCTCTTTCTAAAAACAAAACGAGCAGTTTCTTACGAAAACTGTCATAAAACGGGTTTCGCTCAAACTTTTCAGCGGCCTGCAGCAGGTCTTCACTGCGCACCGGCGACAGTATTGACGATGAATAGTTGGAAAGGGATAAATCAACATCAAAAACCCGACCGGAGATCTGGATTACCCGGTTAATGTCCATCACCGCCCGTTTATAGCGGTCGATATTAGAATAAATTTCTTTTGAGCTTAAGTCATTAATATTTTTTTCAATATTTCTAAAAGCCCTTTTTGACCAGGTATCATCCGCTTTGAACGGCTGTTGAATCAGATCCAGAAGACCGGTCAGGTTCGCATCATAAACCCGGCAGTCAATGCTGTAATTTTTCAGAAAACCTGCCAGTTTTGCAAGGCCTGGCGGCGATTCACAGGGCTTGGATAGCGGCGGATGGATCAATAGTATTGATTTACTGCCTGGCACGTTTTTAAGCTCTGTATCCGGTTAACTTCATATATTCTTCAAACCGCTCGATAATTTGAGCCTCGGTCATTCCAAAATCGTTGGTGCTGTATTTGTGACTTCCATGTTTGTGTTGCTTGTTTGCCCGGATAAATGCCGTCATTTTTTCCTCGGTCGTGCGATGTAACTCGATCCCGTTTTCAGCATAGAACTTTTTAACCACATTTAAGGGATCGGACAAGATTTCCTCGTACATGATATCATAGACATCCATGCCATGATGTTTTCTGGAAAACAGGTTGCGCTGCAGATCTTCTGCCAGAAAATCCAGATTACATTGCATTGTTTTTCTGATATCAAGGCGTTTGACGACATTACAGTGCGCACTGTAAACGAGACTATTTACACTATTGCATACATCAACGGGATGGCGATGGGTTTGAATCAGCATGGCGTCAGGCATCAGTCTTTTTATTTCATTTGTTGAGCCTGTATGGGCCGGTGCTTTCAGGGTCAGGCGTTTATTTGGGGTCTGAGATTGATAAATTTTTAATAACTGGAAATACTCTTCATAACCTTTCAGCCGATCCGCCTGAAGGCACCATTTCACATAGGCGTAAACCGGTGCCATCATGTAATAAACACCGCTTTGAAACGTTGGGGCCAGCATGACGATACATTCTTCATATTCATTGTCTCTGACAACATGAATATGGTCAAACTGCTTCGAAAGATGCCGGTATGTGTTGTATTCCATTTTCGCCAGCATTTTGCGATGATCTTTTCCTTTAAGCGATGGAATGGGGCGGATGAGCTCCCAGAAATAAAGCCCTCGGTTGTCCGTATCCTGGGCCAGTAATCGGTGTAAAAACGTCGTCCCTGTTCTGGGCAGCCCCAGAATAATAATCGGCGGATGAATGGTTTTCATAAAAACGTCCGGTCGGTGTTTTCTATATTCCGCAAATTTCAGCCGATTTTCCAGGCTGCGTTCAATGGCCGCCCGCTGTAAAATATTTCCAAGAAACGTTAAGTTGGCATCTTTTTTCACTGAATCGATTAACTGTCTCAACCCTTCCTTAAAATATGAATCCCCATAATCTTTAAGCCCAAGTCGATGGGAAACCTTATCCAGCAATTCTTTTTCATCCAGGCGAACCAGGGGGTCCGCCTGCTTCGTCAATCTATCGCCCAATCGATTGATCAAACGAGCCAATCCCGGCATGGCCTGATGGTCCGGCAACATTTTTTGTCTCCTGCAGAATAAATAAATTAATATAATGAGTTTTCAATCAAGATTAAATGGTACCGAATCTTGATTTTAATAAAATCGTCTTTGATGGGGTGTCCAATCGCATTTCAATGCCTTTCCCGTTTTCCCTGACACAGAACGGTGTAAGCCGTCTACGGAGCGCCACAATTAAATAAATAAAAGGCGACCCTTGACAAACTCGTAAAAAGTCAGATTTCGATGGCAAAGAAAAAAACGCCACCAAATCATAAGATTGGCGAGACGCGCAAATCCTGAGTGATGATTAGTACTTAGCGTACTATGAGGAAGCGAAGAATGCAACGCAACAAAAAATTTGGACTTCCAAATAACTCATCCATAATATCTTGAAATAATTGATAAGTTATTTTTCTCAAACAGTGGTGATTCGTCACCATGAAAAGCTTTTTACGAAGCCATCACCCTTATCATTTAAATCACCCCCCCAGCACCTTCATCATCATGGGCAGGGCCACAAAGGTGCCGATGCCGCTGCCGAGGTTTGTAAACACTACCACCAGCAGAATTCGGGTGACCTTGTTGCGCCAGAATCCACGGGGTGACAGGATGTCATCCGGCAGGGATTCCAAATCCCGGACTTTGGGTTTTCGGGCGACGGCCTCTACAAGGCCGGATACCCATCCGGCGGCAATCATTGGGTTTAAAGAGGTCAACGGGGCCGCAAAAATAGCTGAAAGTATGGTCAGGGGATGACCAAATGCGATAATGGCGCCTATTCCTGCGAATATCCCGTTTACCGCCACCCACCAGACAATCATATCTTTACCTGCGTCCACCCCACCCTGGAAAAAACCAAAGATGATCAGGCAAATAATGGCGGCAGGAATCAGCCATTTTAATATTCCGGCAAATCTGCCTTTGGGGGGGAGCACTTCAAGCGCGTCGATGTTAATATCGTCATTAATATATTTCCGGATACCAGGCTCATGCCCGGCTCCGACCACGGCCACGATTTTCTTGCCGGGCGCTGTTTTTATCTTCTGGGCCAGATATCGGTCCCGCTCGTCGATCAATATTTCCCGCAACACCGGGTGGGATTTTTCAACTTCAGATAAGATGGATTCCAGCATATCGGCCTGTTTCATCTCCTCAATAGCCTTTTCATCAATTTCTTCCACTCCGCCCATGGACAGGATCAACTGAAACAATAACTTTATCTTGCTCCAAAATCCGGTACTGCGCCATGTCCGGGAAAGCGTTATGGTAATATCCCGATCCGCCAGACAAATTTCCGCCCCGGTAGCTTCTGCGGTATCAATGGCCCGGATCATTTCTTCGCCCGGCTTTACACCGAGTTTGTCCCCGATCCGTTTTTGAAATGAGGCCAGCATGAGATTCGACAGCAAAAGAAACGACTTTTTCTCCTTGATCACCTTGATGATATCCATTTCCAACCACTGGTCTTTCTTTTTAATGGACTGGAATCTTGCCGGACAGAGTTCCACACATACCGTATCCGGCTGCTGGTCTTTAATTACGAATTCCACCA
>Ga0307991_1002004_pt1 | contig 13981 bp, 7 predicted proteins | sample EllFjometagen131_FD_203146 | JGI IMG/M metagenome (GOLD analysis project Ga0307991, IMG submission 203146) | Marine microbial communities from Ellis Fjord, Antarctic Ocean - #131 | ecosystem: Environmental > Aquatic > Marine > Unclassified | place: Southern Ocean | collected 2014-10-08
AATTTATTTAGCTAATCAAGGTCACAAGATTATAGCTTGCGATGTTTCGTCTGAAATGATAAATGTAGCGAAACAAAAGGTGTCTAAAAAAAGTTTAAATGATAAAGTGACATTTGTGGAATGCGATATTCGGAATCTACACTCAAGCATTCGACAAAAAAAATACAATTTTATTTTTTCTAATTTCGGAGGACTAAATTGTTTGTCACCCCAAGATCTCGCTAAATTATCACAAGAAATTGTGAATCTATTGGAAGACAATGGAAGGTTCATTGCGGTTGTAATGCCCAAATTTTGTCTTTGGGAGTCGATTTATTTTGCAGCTAAATTTCAGTTCGAGAAAATTTTTAGAAGAAATTCGAATAAGGCTGTAAAGGTTAAAGTTGGGACCGATTATATTGAAACCTGGTACTATAGCCCATCTGATTTTAAACATATTTTTGGACACGAATTTGAGATACTAAAAAGCCTTCCAATTGGGATTGCTTTACCACCACCTTATTTAAATGCATTTTTCGAAAAGAAAAAATCCATTTTAAGGATATTGTTGAAGCTTGAAAATGTTTTGAAAAACTTGGCAGGACTCTCATCTATTTCTGATCATTATCTAATCGATTTTATAAAAAGAAAATCATGAAAATTGTTTTATCGCATGCTTATTTTTTGTCTGAGGATTCTGTTGAAAAGGAAATAATGAAGCCTTATCCACCTTTGGGTTTGCTTTCTATTTCTTCTTATCTGGCGACTAAAAACATTGCACACGACATAATCGATAATACATTTTCCAATTTTGATCGTTTTACTAATCAACTTCAAAATATAAAACCCGATATTTTAGGTCTCTATGTTAATTTTCTTACCCGATTAAATGTTTTAAAAATCATTAATTTTCTAAAAGGTAATGCGAACCTAAAAAATGTAAGAATTATTTTAGGCGGACCAGATATTCGTTATCATGCCAATGAATATCTAAGAGTTGGAGCAGATTTTTTAATTCCTTCAGAAGGGGAATATACGCTCTTTCATTTAATCGGTAGCATAAGGAAGGGTGATGATTTAAAGCAGATTGAAGGTCTAATATTCTTAGATGAAAATAAAGAGTTGTTTTTCACTCAAGAACGAGAGCATATTAAAGATTTGGATAGCTTACCTTTTCCAAATCGTAAAAAAATTGACTTAGATGCCTATTTGGATTTGTGGGAAAAGAGGCATGGGTATCGTTCTATAACGATAAATACGCAGAGAGGATGCCCTTATTCATGCAATTGGTGTAGTCATTCCGTTTTTGGAGATACATACAGAAGAAGGTCACCAGAAAACCTTATTGCCGAAATACAATATCTACAAAAGGAATATCGTTTCGATTCAATCTGGTTTGTTGATGATGTTTTTACTATGAGTGAGAAATGGCTGACCAAATTTGCTGATCTTCTTGCCAATAATAAAATCGATATTCAATACGAATGCATTAGTCGTGCTGACCGATTAAATGAGAAAATTATTCAACTTTTGAAAGTAAGCGGATGCAGATTGCTATGGATAGGTGCTGAAAGCGGATCACAGAAGGTGCTCGATTTAATGGATAGGAGGGTACTTGCAGAAAATGTAGTTGATATGATTCAGCGGGCTCAGAAATCCAATATCGAGACAGGCACATTTATTATGTTGGGTTATCCAGGCGAAACTATTTCAGATATTAATCAAACCGTTCAATACCTAAAAAATGCTGATCCTGATCAATTTACTATTAATTTAGCTTATCCTATAAAAGGGACAAGACTTTTTAAACAGGTTGAAAAATCAATTAATTCTTTTTCCTGGGATCAAACAATTGATAGGGATTTAATTTTTAAAAGAACTTATACACCAAAGTTTTATTCTTGGGCAATTCGATATGTTTATAATGAAGTAAATGCTCACAAAAATAGAAAAGAACGTTATTGGTTAGCATTTGCAAAGAACAAATCAAAAAGTATGATAAGTTATATTATTATGCTGATTTACAGGAATTTGTAATTAGTTTCAGTAAAGTTAAAAAATAGAGAGTTCAAAAAAAGATTAGCCTCTATTTATATAAATAGCGCTTAATTTTCTTTGTTGCTGTTTTTATAAATGGTTCTGGATGAATAATCAAAGATTGAATGCGTGAAATTTTATTTACTTTCGTATTAATGAATTGTTTGAGTTCTTTGGCCAGTTCTTCAATGGTTTTATCCACTTTTTGGCTTATTTCACCCATTTTATCATCCATTTTGTGGCTAAACTCTGACTTTAACTCTTTTAATTTAAGCTCCAGCTCTTCTCTGTCGAAATGCACCAAAGCAACTAATTTACCTTTTTGTTCAACAACAATAGATTCAACAACGTGTTTGAAATTATTAATAAGCGATTCTATTTCTTCTGGGTAAATATTTTCGCCATTAGACCCAACAATCATATTTTTTAAGCGGCCTTTATGGCTCAAGCGACCTTTTTTATCAAAAATGCCCAAATCGCCCGTTTTAAACCAGCCATCTTCGGTTAAAACTTCTTTTGTTTTGGCTTCATTTTTATAATATCCTAACATCACATTTGCACCTTTGGCCCAAATTTCACCTTCGCCAGTTTTAGGGTCAGGATTATTGATAATTAATTCCATATTATCTACTTTGGGGCCAATAGCTTGGAATTTAGTTCTTTTTGGATTTGACCCAGCTAAAAGAGGTGAGGTTTCGGTTAAGCCATAGCCAACAGCATACGGAAATTTTGCTTCGCGGAGAAATTGCTCCACTACAGGATCTAATTTAGCACCACCAATACCAAAGAACTTCAAATTTCCACCAAAAGTTTTATATAGTTTTTTTCCTGCAATTCTATAAACCAACTTACGAGTTGGTGTAAATTTATGCATGAGGCGAGTTATAGTTTTCTTTTGAATGGTAGGTAATACGCTTGCTTTAAAGACTTTCTCAATAATAAGAGGAACTGTTAGCATTAAATCTGGTTTTACCTTGGCCATAGCTGGAATTAGTACACTTGCAACGGGTGGTTTGGTAAGATAAGTCACCGAGGCTCCTTTACTAATTGGCAATAATAAACCAATTGTGTTTTCGTAAGTATGGGAGAGAGGCAGAACGGATAAAAATTTATCCCCTTCTAAAATTTCTTGTATTCCTCCCGTTTGAATAACATTGGTAAGTACATTTTTCTGAGAAAGCATCACGCCTTTTGAGTCGCCAGTGGTTCCCGAAGTGTAAAGTAAAATAGCTAGTTCATTTTCTCCAGGAGTGTAGGTACTAGAACATTTTGCATTTTCATCAAATACAAAACTTTGTTTTTTTCCTTTTATCACTTCATAATCATCAATTCGAATAGCCATTTGAACAAATTCAGAATCTACTTCGTTAAGTCTTGATTCCAAACTCTTTGAAATAAAAATAACTTTGGCTTCAGAATGCTGTAACACATTTTGCAGCTCGTGAGCATTGAAATCGGGTAATACGGGAACTGCAACAACTCCCATACATTGAAGCGCAAAATACACTACACCCCAATTGGGCATATTTTGACTGTAAATAACAACCTTATCGCCAGGTTTTATATTTCCTGCTTCTAGAAAAGATTTAACCGCTTCAATGTTTTTACCCATTTGGGCATAAGTCATTGCAGGTTCATCAACATAACCGAGGGCATTGTTGTTAGCGAATTTTGAAACTACTTCAGGAATGAAGTTTGAGAAACTGAGCTCTTTGTACGTGTTCATTAAATTAATTTTAAGAGACAAAGATAGCTCAAATGCATATAATTATAGTATAATATTATATAACTTATGTTAAAAGCCTGTAAATGAAGATATAGAAATGATAAAAATGAAATGTTTGTATAAATAATTATACCTTATACATTTTCTCTCTTAAGGCCTGCACTTTTTCATCAACAATATAATCATCGTAATCCATTAGTTTATCGATAATTCCATTTGGAGTAAGTTCGATAATACGATTACAAACAGATTGAATAAATTCGTGGTCATGCGAAGCCATAAAAACATTGCCCGGGTATTTGATCAAATTATTATTGAAGGATTGAATCGATTCTAAATCAAGATGGTTGGTAGGTGTGTCCAGCACTAAAGCATTGGCATCTAAAAGCATCATTTTTGAAATCATACAACGCATTTTTTCACCACCCGATAAAACATCTACTTGTTTTTGAATTTCATCACCTGCAAATAACATTTTACCCAAATATCCTCTGATATAAAGATCAGTTGTATCGCTGGTGAACTGGCAAAGCCAATCGAAAAGACTTAATTTATTTCTAAAAAAAGGTGAGTTATCACTTGGTAAATAAGCTGATGTTATTGTTTGTCCCCACTCATAAGTACCTCTTTCGGCTTTTTGCTTATCATTAATTATTTCAAAAAAAGCAGTCATAGCTCTGGGGTCTTTTGACAAGAAAACTATTTTATCGCCTTTATTGGCATAGAAATCTACATTTCTAAACAATATTTTTCCGTCCATACTGGCACTAAGCCCACTGACTTCCAGGATTTTATCTCCAGCTTCACGCTCAGGAGTGAAAATAATGCCCGGATATTTTCTGGTTGATGGCTTAATATCTTCAATATTAAGCTTTTCTATCATTTTTTTTCGACTGGTTGCTTGTTTTGATTTAGATACATTAGCGCTAAATCGACGAATAAATTCCTGTAACTCTTTCTTTTTATCTTCAGCTTTTTTGTTTTGCGTTTGCAATTGTCTCAAAGCCAATTGACTGCTTTGATACCAAAAGCTATAGTTTCCGGCAAAGAGTTGTATTTTCCCAAAATCAATATCCACAGTATGTGTACTGATGGTATCTAAAAAGTGCCTGTCGTGAGAAACAACCAGAACCGTGTTTTCATAATTCGCCAAATAATTTTCCAACCACATAACAGTTTCCAGATCAAGATCATTGGTGGGCTCATCTAGCAATAAGTTATCGGGTTTGCCAAAAAGCGCCTGAGCCAATAATACCCTCACTTTTTGTTTACCACTCATATCTTTCATTAATGTATAATGAAATTCCTCTTTTATTCCCAAATCACTTAAGAGTGTGGCGGCATCGCTTTCTGCATTCCAACCATCCATATCTGCAAATTTCTCTTCCAATTCAGCTGCCTTAATACCGTCGGCATCTGTGAAATCGACTTTAGCATAGAGGGCATCTTTTTGTTGCATAATATTCCAAAGCAGTGTGTGCCCTTTCATTACAGTATCTAAAACCGAAAATTCGTCGAATGCAAAGTGATCCTGACTTAAAACAGAGAGCCTTTCGCCTGGGCCCAGACTAATATGCCCGGCTGTAGAGTCGATTTCTCCTGAAATGGCTTTTAAAAAGGTTGATTTTCCGGCACCGTTTGCACCAATAATACCATAGCAATTTCCTGCTTGGAATTGCATGTTAACATCCTGAAACAAAACTCTTTTACCAAATTGAATTCTTAAATCTGCAACTGTAATCATCTATATTATTTTGTTATAAATTGTTCTTGAAAAAGTTTGCAAAATTAGTCATTATTTCTTTATGATTTTAAGCCATTTTTTCAAGTAACACTTGTTTTGACTTCAAATTCTAGTTATTAACATCCTATTTTCCTAATTTCTAAGGTGTAATTCTGAAAAGACTATGAGTCAAAAAAATCACTGAGAAAAGATATATAAATAATTTCTTAAAAATAGACAATGGAGACTCCTAATACATAATCTGACAATTTGCAAATGCCATATTTACCCTGAATATTTTATAATTATGAAAATCAAATTAGTACATAAGCAGTCTATTTAATTATTAATAAAATTAATATGCTGTTTCAAATATGAGTAGATATGAAAATTTGATGCATTCTTATTTTTGGAAAAATAGCAAAATATTAATACATTAATTTAGTAAATAAAAACGTTTATACACATAAACCTTATAGAAATTTTTGGCTTTTATTTTATTAACTATTTTGAATTTTGACTAATAATTTGTTAATATCTCAAATTATCAGAAATGATAATTTCCAATTAATTTAATAATGTTTATAAGGAATAATTTACTAAAAGGCAGCTAATCAGATATATATATTCATAAAATTATAAATATTGTCTTTGTTTTTATTCACATTTGCATGTTAATAACTTGTTGGTAAAAAAAATCAAATGGAAAATAGAGGTTCTATATTTGGATCAAACAATATTATCTAAACGTTTACAAAAAAAAATTAAGTATTAATCTAAACTTTTTAACTATGAGAAAATTAATTTTATTAACAGCTGTAGCATTATTGGTGGTAGTATCATCAAAATCATTTGCGCAAACATCAGCAACAGCAACAGGAACTTCTGCAGGTGCAGTACTAATTAAGCCCATGACAATTAGTAAAACCGCAGATTTGCATTTTGGATCTATCAACGTTTTGACTGGAGTTGCCGGAACAGTAACTCTTCCTTCTAACTCAACCACAAGATCATTTTCTGGTGGAGTTGTAGCATCAACTATTAGCCCTACAGCTACAAATGCAGCTTTTAGTATAACTGGTACACAAAATGAAGGGTATGCATTAACCATTCCTGCTTCCATAACAGTAACTGAGACTATTGGAAGTACAGCAACTATGATCATAGATGCTTTAAGCGTACGTTTTGCGAATGAAAGTGGCGATACTTCATCGTATACAAGTCAATTGAGTGGAACTGGAACATCCGGATTTACCCTTGGTGGAACTTTAAATGTTGGCGCGAGTCAAGTAACTGGAATTTATGCAGGTTCTTTTGATGTAACAGTTGATTATAACTAAGCAATTAAATTTATTAGGGAAAAGGTTTTGTTTTGAACCTTTTCCCTATTAATTTTGCCAAATTAAAATAAGCATATAAAATCAAATAAATAATAAATTTACTATTATGAGAAATTATTTTATTCTTCTAATTTTTATTTTGGGTTTAAGCATTCAATCTATTGCTCAGGGCGATTTGTTAGTAACACCAAAGCGTGTGGTGTTTGATGGCAATAAAAGAACTGAAAGACTTAACCTAGTAAATATAGGACAAGATACTAACTCATATACTATTTCCTTCCTTCAAAAAAAGATGACGGAAGATGGAAGTTTTATCAATATAATGGAACCTGAGGCGGGTCAGTTTTTTGCTGATCCTTATTTACGCGTATTTCCACGTGTTGTAGTTTTAGCTCCAGGTGAACCTCAAACGGTTACTTTGCAATTCAGACGTGGCGCTGATATGCAAGAAGCCGAATATCGATCACATTTATATTTCAGGTCGGAAGCCAATTACCAACCACTTGGTATGGAAGGTCGTGAAGCGGATTCCTCAGCTTTATTAAACGTACAATTAATTCCGGTTTTTGGAATTAGTATTCCGGTTATTATTCGCAATGGAAATTTAAATGTAAGCACCACAATAAGTGATATTGCACTTATGAATATTCCTGGTGCTGACCAAAATCTAAAACTTACCCTTAATAGAACAGGTACCAGTTCAGTTTATGGAAATGTTAAAATTGACTTTATTCCTTCAAGAGGAAAAGCCTATGAAGTTGGGATTGTTAAAGGAATTAGTGTGTATACAAATCTAAGCAAACGAAATATTCTTGTGCGTTTAACTAACACGAAAGAAGTTCCACTTGAAAATGGGAAGTTAAGAGTGCAATATATTAGCAACGATGATAATAAAACCGTTGTGTATGCGCTTGGAGAGATTGATCTTTAATAAGATAATCTAAATTCAAACAGCTTAAAAAAGGCATATTTTGCCTTTATTTTATCCACAACAGATTGTTATCTTTTTTATAAATTTATTCTTAGTTTTGCAAGCGATAGTTTTGAAAAATAGGAATATCTAGTATGAAAAATTTAAAGAAAAATCAGTGTTTTTTTAGAGGATTGTATATAGCAATTGCACTGTTTATTTCAATTCAACTATCTGTTGCTCAGCCTCGCTTACCTCAAAAGACTATTACTGTAATACCCACTCAGGCATTGCATTTTGGAACATTTGCAGTTACCGGGGGCGCTGGCGGATCCATTACGGTTGGGTACGATGGCAGCATTAGTTCCATTGGTAATATCGTCCCTTTAGCTACTATACCCACAGCTCAACCGGCCATTTTTGAAATTAAACTTTGCCAAGGTCGAAATGTGATTATTTCTTATGAATCCACTACTTTTTTAACAGGAAGCGAAGGCGGTTCACTTATGCTTGAAATTGGACCCACTGAAAAAGGGGTGAACAATGCACTTTTTATGACAAACAGTGATTGTAATTTTATAACTCCACTTCGTGTTGGAGGTACATTAAACGTACCGGGAGGAGCGCTTTCAGGAATTTATACTGGTAGTTAATCAGGAATAGATAATGAGTAGTCCCAATAATTTAGGGAATATTATCAGGACTATTTATTTTAATAAGAAGATTGACAGATCGTTTTTGCTCGAAAAAGTACGATTGATTTTTATTATTTGCACTTTTCCTTTATTAACACAGGCGCAAGAAAGTATCACAGAAATCAGCAATGAAAATACACCTGTTTTTGATGAAATTCCGATACTAGTTATGTTAGAAGGATATGGGAATTTTTATTTAAATTCTCTATTCACAAGTGATGAATTACTCTATGTTGACACACAGGAGTTATTCTCTAATCTGAGTATCCCTTGTGTTGCCGGAAAAAAAAGAGAAAGTTTTAATGGATATATTGTACTGGAGGAAAAAACATATTCCATCGACTTTAATAAAAAGGAAATTCAGGTAGGTTCGAAAAAAATCAATACGCATGATGGTTTGATCAATGAAATGGGTGCTATTTATATCGAATCATCTCTTTTAGCTGAAGCATTTGGGATAACCCTAACGTTTAATTTTCGATCACTAATGGCTGTCCTTAAGTCGGATTTTGAACTTCCTATTATTAAATTGCAGCGACTCGAAAAACAGAGAAATAGCATAAGAAAACTTCAGGGCGAGATAATTGCAGATACAGTTTTTGGACGGAATTACCATTTTTTTAAACTGGGGATGCTCGATTGGTCTCTATCTTCAGTCCAATCATCAAACAAATCAGCAAATAGCAGTGCCAGTTTGAGTTTAGGAACGGAACTCTTTTTTGGTGAAGCCAATATATCGATAAATTATAATGATGCCTACAAATTTGATAGTCGCCAGATTAATTATCTTTGGAAGTGGGTCGATAATGACAGGAAATTTATCCGACAGGCTCAATTTGGTAAAATATCCAATCGTACCATATCGTTTGTCAATTCGCCAATTATTGGTGCAGTTATTCGGAATTCTCCGACTACTGTGCGCAAAGCCAAAGGGTATTATACCATCAATGAATATACCGAACCTAACTGGACGGTTGAACTCTATATAAACGATGTTCTGGTGGATTATACAAAAGCAGATGCTTCCGGATTATTTACTTTTAAAGTGCCCCTTGTATATGGATACACAACTTTAAAACTGAAAATATTTGGCCCATTGGGTGAAGAAAGAACGGAAGAACGTTTGATAAATATGCCTTATACCATCATGCCGATTAAAGAATTTGAATATAGTTTATCGGGAGGAATATTGCAGGATAGTATTTCAAGCAAGTTTGGCCGTGCAGAATTTAATTATGGTCTAAATAGAATGATTACAGTTGGAGGAGGTGTGGAATATTTGTCTTCTATTCCAACAGATCCATTCATTCCTTTCGCAAATATAACTTTTCAGCCCTTAAGCAGTCTGACTGTAAATGCTGAATACGCCTATGGAGTTAGAGGTAGAGCATTGCTGAGTTATTATTTTTGGAAGAATGCCGTATTTCAGTTAGATTACTCCATTTATGCTGAGGATCAGCTTGCTACACGCTTTAATGCACAACAAGAAAGGAAAGCGAAACTTTCTATTCCATTCAGACATAAACAGATAAATGGGTTGATGAAAATTAATTTCTCACAATCGGTTTATGATGCGTTTACCTTTAATCAGGCCGATTTATTGGTTTCAGCATACTATAGTCGCTTTAATTCCAATATTTCAACACAATTAAATTGGGTAGGTATGGAAAGGCCTTACGTTTCCGCAGATTGGAGTGTATCTTATCGAATGAGAAACCGGTTCGTAATTCGACCTTCTACACAATATAATGGAAATGAAAACAAATTTTCTCGATTTAAGTTAGGACTTGAAAAGAGTTTTAAAGCTGGGTATTTTTCTATTTCTTACGAAAGAAGTCTTTCTTCCAATACTAATTTGTTTAGTTTCAACCTGATTTATGATCTTAATTTTGCCAGGACTACCTTTAGCAGTTCCTATAATGAAGATATACTCACTGTTTCAGAAAGCGCACAAGGTAGTTTGGGATTTGGAAGTGGGAAAAATAATGTACAAGCACGGAGGACTTCAACTGTTAGTAAAGGAGGTATTTCTATTTATCCTTTTCTTGACTTGAATCAAAATGGCATTTTTGATAAAAATGAGCATATAGTAAAATTACTTAGTGTCAAAGCCAAGGGCAATAAAGTAACTTTTAGCGAAAAAGATTCCATTATTCGAATTTCGAATTTAAATCCATTTACTTATTATATGATTGAATTGGACGATAGTGATCTTGAAAATATTGCCTGGCGTTTTCAAAAAAAGAAGTATAAAATTTTAGTAGATCCCAATCAATATAAACGCATTGATATTCCGGTAGTTTCCGTTGGTGAAGTAAACGGTATGGCTTATATGAATAATAATAATTCCATGAAAGGAATTGGTAGAATTCTGGTGGATTTTTACGATAAAAAAAGCAATAAAAAAGTTGCTAAAACACTTTCTGAACCTGATGGTTACATCTATTATTTAGGCCTTGAACCAGGTGAATATTACGCAAAAATTGATTCGCTACAATTGAGCTACCTGAGTTTTACTTCTACTCCATCTAAAATAGAATTCAAATTAAAAAGTCTGGAAGATGGTGATATCATCGGGGGTCTCGATTTTGTTCTTAACAGCTCTGATAGTAGTACTTTCGAAATTCAGCAAGTTTCACAGGATGAAACAGAAGTATCTTATTCACAGACTGTTTATTTCAATATGGATAGCCTCCTTGCTACTCTTGATGAACCTTTATTTAAGATTCAATTATTGGCTTTATCGAAACCTATTGATTATCAAACATATTTTGCAAGCTTAATGGTAAAAGTACCGGAATTAGAAGTTGAGGAATTGTTGGGCAAAGATGGCTTGTACCATTATAGCACTAAAGCAACCTTCAATAATCTTGAAAAAGCGCATGAAATGAAGGAAGTTATCCTGAAAAATGGATGGAAAGATTGCTTTGTTGCTATTTATAACGAGGGGAAACGAACAAAATCTTCTTTCGTTAATGAAATAGATAAACTAATGATAAAAGATTCCTTGCGGCCACAGCCAACAGATACTTTGTATTCAGTTCAATTATTGGCATTGCGTGTTCCCCTTAAGGAATCTAATTATTTTTCAAGCCTGCAAAAAGCAATCCGTGGTCTAGCAATTAAAGAGACACTTGGCTCAGATGGTTTGTTCCGTTATACAACACCTTATGTGAAAGGTAGAATTCAGGCTCAAAACTTATTGAAAACGATCAAGAAGAGTGGGTGGGACGATTGTTTTATTTCGAATAACAGAGATGCAAAACTGGAAAAAGATATCAATTATGAATAATAACGGCCAATTAGTATAGTTAGTATTTATAACATTGCATTCGTTTTCTCGTCTTACTTGATTTTTTAAAACTTGAATTCTTTGTCAAAAAATAATCATAAATCTGTTCTATCGAATATTTATGTAAGACTCAGATGATCAGAATTATAATAAAATTATTTTAGGCTCTTTTTAGCCTAATGAGTAAAATAGTACGCCCGGTTTTTGTTAATAAAAATGTTGAAAGTAAGATTTGACTTGAGCTGTTTTCGCTATTAAATCACATTATTTTCGTTGACGGATTATTAAAAAACCCAAAAGATTTCTTAGCCACAAAAAGTGTTGATTCTTCGACAAGAAAAATCAGCTAATGAAACAAATATGTTGTGTGTATTGTTAGGCATACAATGTGTGAATAGAATAGGTATGTAAATTTTTAAGGTTAGAAAAGCATGATAAATTTGAGTAAAACCGCAGCTAAATTTTATTTCCCCGCTAAAATTCTATGCCTTTTACTTTTTCAACTGAGTTTCAGTACAGCTTTGTTTGCCCAAAAAATTTATTGGTCTGATAAAGGGAATTCAACAATAAATAGAGCCAATGCGGATGGAAGCAATCAGGAAACATTGATATCAACAGGGCTTGGCACTCCTAATGGATTAGTACTTGATGTTGCTGGAAATAAAATGTATTGGACTGACAGCGATAATGCGCAGAAAAATATTAAAAGCGCTGACTTGAATGGTGGAAATGTGACTGTGTTGGTAAGTGGTCTTGATGAGCCAATGGGTATAGAATTGGATCTGATCAATGGAAAAATATACTGGACTGATCAGAATTCGAAAACTATAAGCAGTGCAAACCTGGATGGATCTAATGTAGTGGAGTTAATTGAGAAATTAAAAGAACCTTTTGGCATTGCACTTGATGTGGCCAATAATAAAATGTACTGGACAGAAAATAAGGGAAATGAAATTAACAAGGCCGATTTGAGCGGAGATAATGTGAACAACCTTATTGATAAAATAGGCGATCCCAATGATATTGAACTGGATTTAATCAATGGAAAAATGTATTGGGTCGATTCGAAAAACAATTATCAACACCTCTGTCGCGCAAATCTGGATGGAAGCAATATAGAAGTTTTAGTTCAGGGATTAAATTCACCTACAGGTTTGTCACTCGATATTGAAGCCAATAAAATGTATTGGACTGATGGAGATCAAATTACTTCATCTAATTTAGATGGTTCAGGTCAAGTTTTGTTGAGCAATATCGTTGGAATAAATAATTTGGGTGATATAGAAATTGCTTTACCTCCAAGGGCGCCTGTGGCTGAAGATGGATCAAATATTAGCTGTGTTCAGTTAACAGCTAACTGGCTACCTTCGGCAACTGCAAAAAATTATTATTTGGATGTATCAACCGTAAGTGATTTTTCAAGTTTTGTTTCAGGTTTTCAAAATCTGAATGTAGGAAATGCTACTACTTATCTTGTAACCGGATTATCAATAGGAACAGTTTATTATTACCGTGTGAGGGCATCGAATGATTTTGGAATTAGTGCATATTCTACTGCTATTTCAACTACAACTTTAGATTATAATTGTTTTAATAAATGGAAAGGTTCTGATAATTCTAATTGGAATGTTCCTTCTAACTGGACTTTTAATGAGGTTCCTCCAGTTGATGCCGATATCATATTCGATGATAATCCATTGAATCATTGTGAGTTAGATCAGGACAGGTCAGTAAACGACATTACAAATGCTCAATCCATTTACCAATTGAAAACAAATGGATTTAAGCTCACTCTAAAAGGAAATCTGAATTTTACGAATGGCGCTCAAATTGATGCCAGCTCTGCTAATTCTATTCTTGAATTTGCAGGAAATGCTATACAGACAATTCGAGTAGATGATTTTTATGGAAATGAGATTTATAATCTTAAAATTGATAATAGCTTGGGTGTTGAGCTAAATTCAAATCTCTCAATTGATGCTGATTTGGATATCAATACAGGTAAATTGTTTTCCATTGCCAGTGGAAAAGAATTGGTGGTATCAGGTGAAATAAGAAATCTGGCAGGTGTTTCAGGATTGACTTTACAAGCTGGTATTGAAGGAGCTGCTAAAATACTAAATAATACAGATAATGTAGCTGCTACCGTTGATTTCCAAATAGGTGGAATAGTGGAAGCATGGCATTTCCTTGCTTCACCCGTTGCATCTCAAATTATTAGTGAATCCTGGAGGCCATCTGGTAATTACGGCAATGGAACCGGTTACGATTTATATATT
>Ga0307991_1002005_pt1 | contig 13979 bp, 11 predicted proteins | sample EllFjometagen131_FD_203146 | JGI IMG/M metagenome (GOLD analysis project Ga0307991, IMG submission 203146) | Marine microbial communities from Ellis Fjord, Antarctic Ocean - #131 | ecosystem: Environmental > Aquatic > Marine > Unclassified | place: Southern Ocean | collected 2014-10-08
ATCTGCGGGAAATATTTTTTTGGTCATTTGTCCTTGGTTGTCAATCACAAATAATCATTAAACCATTGAACGCATTATAAGCAACCTTTTTTGTACATTTGCAGTCTAAAAACTATAAACAAAAAAACTATCATGAAAAACATTGCAAAATTATTTATCGGGCTACTACTACTTACCGGAATTGTTTTTACCGGGTGTGAAGAAGTTACAGAACTTACTGACGTAAAATTCCCAGCAAATTATGAAACTGAACTTGATGTAATTGTTACTCCTACAGCTGGTGACAAAGGCGTTGCTGGTACATTTTCTGTTTCAGAAACAATTAATCCGGCTGATAACCCTGACTATTCAAAGTATCTTGACAAGATTAAAGGCGTAACTATTAATGAGGTTTCGGGTTTAGTATTAAGTATTAACCCAAACATGACGCTTACATCAACTACTATTAGAGTTTCAAACGAATCGCGTAGTGCTACATGGGAATATACTAACTTGCCAATTAGCTTAGGAAGTATATTAACATTGGATAATGATAACGGACAATGGACTACAATTGAACAAATACTAATGGATAAGAAAACTTTTACTGTTGAAATTAATGGACAAGCAGATAAAGATAATGCTGAATTTGTTGTGTTTTTAGTAATTGAATCGGATATAACAGCAAATCCTCTAAATTAAGTTTTAGATATTCTAAATTAGAAAAAGCCGATATTCTGTTAAGGATATCGGCTTTTTTGAATTATTTTAAATTGCCGAAAAATTGATTGAATTATTTTTTTTAAATCCCATTAATTATAATGACTATTTTTGTGGGCTATTAATTTACAATAATTATATATGAACGATAGGTGGGGACTATTCCAAAAATTCTTGATAACTCAGGAAGAGCAAGTATCAATAAATGATTTTTTAGTTAATTCGTTGGTTATAATAGTACTTGCTATTATATTAGAGTACACATATATTGTTGTGGCACGTACTATTTCTAACAGGAAACAGTTTGCAGGCACTTTTTTGCTTATTGCATTTACAACAATGTTAATTATTTCCATTGTAAAAACTTCATTAGCCTTATCGCTTGGGCTTGTTGGAGCATTATCAATTGTACGCTTTAGAGCTGCAATTAAAGAACCCGAAGAATTGTCATATATCTTTTTTGCAATTGCCTTGGGCTTGGGCTTGGGTGCAAATCAAACAATAATAATAATAATTGCTTTTGTTGTTGCCATGGTAATGTTATGGACTAGATATTTTATTTCGGGCAAGAGCAAGCATCAAAACTTATACTTAAATATTTCAGCTAATACCAGCGAGGTCCAACTATCGCAAATTATAGAAATAGTTAAACGTGAATTTGGCAAATATCAACTAAAAAGGTATGATGAAAATAATCAAATTATAGAAGCTTCTTTTATGATTGATTCACCAAAACCCGAAAATTTACAGTCTTTTACAAAAAGTATTTCAAAAATTGGAAAAGACACACGTGTTTCGTTTATTGAAAGTAAATCATTTTAGTAACAGCACCACCAAACTAACAACTAACAAATGTACTTCCCCCCGTTTAATTATGACATAAGTCGTTTTGAAAGGAAGTTTGTTGTGCAAAATATGCATTATGCCGAAATAGTGCAACAGGTAAAAAACAATAGAGCTGCTTTTTTTCCTTTACACCAACCTCGATACATTAATAATATTTATTTTGATACTAACGACTTAGATTTTTTTACTGATAATGTATCAGGAAAAGGAAGTCGAAAAAAGGTTCGCATAAGGTGGTATGGAGACCTGATGGGACATGTTTCAAATCCGGTACTTGAGTTTAAAATGCGCGAAGGAATGGTTGGTAATAAACTATCTTTTCCACTAGCTGCTTTTACTGTTGATGAGGGCTTTACTGGTGATTACATTCAAGATGCTTTTAAAGCATCCGATTTGCCAAATTGGGTTAACACCGTGTTGCCAATGCTTAATCCTTCATTATTAAACCGCTATCATCGTCAATACTTTATTTCCTTTAATAATAATTTTAGATTAACCATTGATGATGAATTAACATATTATGGTATTGGAAATGGGCTTAATAATTTTATGGAAAAGCATGTAAGTGATGACGTAATTGTGGAACTTAAATATGATAATAAGCACGATGGGATAGATTCTGCATATGTTACTAACGATCTACCATTTAGATTATCCAAGAGCTCAAAATATGTTAATGGTTTTGAAATGCTGCATCCAATGATAACGTAGGGTTATACTTCAATAAGGCTGTGTAACAAAAATACATACAACATCAAACCATTCGTTCGTTAAGGTTTTGTAATATACACTTAATCAGGATTTTGCAGGTTATGCAATAAATATTCATTGTTCTGATATTCAAATCTTTGCGCCCTTGCGAGAAACAAAAGCTTAATGAACTTTTGACCATAGTAATGGCATTAAAATCTATTCATGAAAATAAATACGCTTTACCCTCCTCGAAATACGGCTTAATATCTCATAAGGAATTGTATTACCAGCTGTTGCTAAATTTGTTACCGTATGATCTGCATTAAAAATAATAACATCATCATTTTCTTTAGCATTAATACCTGTAAGATCAACCATGCACATGTCCATGCAAATGTCACCAATAATTTTAGCAGGTTTACCACCAACAAACAATGAGGCATTGCCATTACCCAACGATCTTAACATTCCATCTGCATAACCAATTGAAGCAATACCAATTCTAGTATCTTTATTAGCAATCCAACTACTGTTGTACCCAACGCTTTCACCTTTTTTAACGAGTTTAATCTGGCTCAATATGGATCTAAGGGTAATTACATTTTCTAAACCCAACATGTGTTCGGTTATACCGTATAATCCAATACCAACTCTAACCATGTCCATATGACTTTTTGGGAAACGACTTACAGCTGCCGAGTTTGCAATATGAAATAGTATTTTATGTTTAGAATTTAAATTAAACTGTTTTTCAATTTCATTAAGAACTTCAATTTGCTCATTAGTTTTGGCATCAAATGAATAATTATCACTTGATATCAAATGTGAAAATACCGATTGTACATAAATTAGAGAATTACCATTTAATCTAGTTATTAGCTCAGCCACCTCGCTGGGAGCAAATCCCAAACGGTGCATTCCTGTGTCAATCTTTATATGAATTTTAACGGGCTTATTTTGTGGAAGAGCATTTCTTTTTATTGTACTCTCCAAAAGCTCAAGTGTACGAAAGCTAAAAATTTCAGGTTCAAGCTGATGACGAATCATCGTATCAAAAGCCTGCTCCTCAGGGCTCATAACCATTATTGGTAAATGTATTCCTGCTTTTCTAAGCTCTACTCCCTCATCAGCGTAGGCAACTGCTAAATAATCAACATTATGGTATTGAAGAACATTTGCAATTTCAAAACTTCCACTACCATATGAAAAAGCTTTAACCATTGCCATTATTTTCACATGTGGAGCAAGTTTTTGCTTAAACTTATTAAGATTGCTAATTAATGCATTAAAATTTATTTCCAAAACTGTTTCGTGAGCTTTTTGCTGTAGTATCTGGCTCAGCCTTTCAAATTCAAATACCCTGGCACCCTTAAGCAGTATTGTTTGATTAACAAAATTGGCAAACGAATAGTTTTTTATAAAATCATCAGTCGTATCAAAAAAACACGAATCAATATCAAATTGGTTGGATTGTTGGCTAATCGATATCCCTATTCCTATGAGTTTAGTAATTGCCTTCTTTTTTAACAAATCAGCAATATTTGCATAGAGGTCAACATTATTTTGCCCACTTTGCATAATATCTGATAATATTACTATCTTTTCCTTGTGTTGGTTTTGCTGATTCATAAAATCCAAGGCAATTGCCAGTGAATTATAATCAGAATTATATGCATCATTAATAATTGTGCAATTATTTACTCCCTCTTTTAATTCAAGTCGCATGGCAACGGGAGCCAGCTTGAGCATTCTTTTTTTTATTACCTCATTATCATACCCAAAATAAAGCATAGTTGCCCAGCAGTGTATGGCATTTTCAATGGAAGCTTCATCTATAAATGGAATTTCAATATTATAACTATCATTTTCATAAGTGCCATTTATTATTGATTTGTTGTCTTTTGAAATTATATCTGAAATTTTAAAATCACAAGAATCATCTTTTCCCCAGCAAAAAGTACTAATATTTTCAAGTATTCCTGATTTTATAACCGCTCCATGTACCTCCTTATGGTCAGTATTATAAATTAATGTTTTTACTTTTTTAAAGAGATTTAATTTTTCGCCAGTTTTTTGAGTGGTGTTAATAAAATTTTCATCATGCGCCTGTCCAATATTTGTAAAAATGCCTATATTGGGTTTTATAATTGCCTGAAGTTTATTCATTTCATCGGGTTCCGAAATCCCTGCCTCAAAAATTGCAAGTTCATTACTCTCATTCATCTGCCACACTGAAAGGGGAACGCCAATTTGCGAATTATAACTTTTAGGACTTCTGACTATGTTTTTATCCTCATTCATTAACTGATAAAGCCATTCCTTGATAACAGTTTTGCCATTGCTTCCTGTTATCGCTAACACAGGTATATCAAAACTTTTACGATGAGCAGCTGTTAATAATTGAAGTGCCACAAGAGTATTACTAACAATAAAAAAAGACGATCCTTTTAGATTCTTTATTTCATCATCAATCCTATTTACAACAAAATACCTAACCCCTTGTTTATGAAGATCTTTAATATAGTTGTGCCCATCATTATTCTTGCTCGATAAGGCAAAAAATAAAGTTCCTTTAGCCGAAATAAGCCTACGGCTGTCAATTAATATATCAGTAATCTCAATGGCTTCAGGATTGGCAGAAACCAACCTAGCCTGAATAATTTCAGATATCTCAATTCCTGAATAAGCACTATGATCCATTCTCTGATGATTTATGTGCTCTTTTATTTTCAGTATTTTTTACATCTTTAATAAGATTATGTCCAAGCGGATTTTTATTCCTTTCTTTAAAATCACCTCTGTTCTTATATATTTCAGCTGCCAAATACATCGCACTTCTAATCGAATCAGGCGAAGCCATATTTTTCCCGGCCATATCATACGCCGTACCATGTGCAGGTGAAGTGCGCACATAAGGAAGTCCTGCAGTGTAATTTACACCAGTATTAAATGCTAGTGTTTTAAATGGTATTAATCCCTGATCGTGGTACATTGCCAGTATAGCATCATATTTGGTGTATTCAGTAGCAAAAAAGCCATCAGCCGGAAATGGTCCAAAAGCAAGTATTCCCTTTTTCTTTGCCGAAATCAATGCAGGTGATACAATATCATTTTCTTCCGTCCCAATATTGCCATTTTCTCCGGCATGTGGATTTAAACCTAATACAGCAATTTTTGGTCTGTCAATTCCAAAATCAACTTTTAACGAATTTTCAAGAACAGCAATCTTATTTGTTATTAGCTCTTCTGTCAGCAAACTTGGCACATCTTTTAACGGAACATGACCTGTTACAGTTCCTATTCTGAGGTTATCGCTAACCATTAACATTAAATAATTTTTTGTATCAAACTTATGAGCAAAATACTCAGTATGACCCGGAAAATTAAAATCAGGCGACTGAATATTTTCTTTGTTTATGGGTGCAGTAACAACTGCATCTATCTTGCTGTTTTGCAAATCAGCAACAGCCCTATCCAAGGCAGTGTGAGCACATTTGCCGGCAACCGAGTCCGATTTGCCATATTCAATCTTTATATCATTTTCATTTATGTTGATAAGATTAATCTTGTCATTTCGTATTGAAACTGCATTTTTTACTGTATTGAAGCTAAAAGTATCTAGGTTCAAATTTTTCCGGTTATACGACATAACCCTTGATAATCCATATATAACTGGAGTAAAAAGCTCCAAAATACGGCTATCTTCCAACGACTTAATAATAACTTCGTAACTTATTCCGTTAAAATCACCATGGGTAATTCCCAGCCGTACTTTTCTAGTTTTATCCTTATCTATTTTGTTCTGCATCTCTAAACTAAATTTATGCAAATGTAAGATTTTTAGTATTATTAGCTAATTAGCCTGAATAATTCATGCGTTTAATTAGATACATAATATTACTTTTTATTATTTGGGCGAATACCGGGCTATACGTTATTAGTTGTTTTATACCCATGGGTTTTTGTAAGCAGTAAGTGGGCTCATGCTAATCGCCTCCTTCTGCTAACAAAAATGCCATCGGTATTTCAACAATCTACCTCTCCTATCCCTATCGCAGGTGCCGATATTCTATTAAGGTAAGGTGGACTAATAGTTCCTATTAATGCTTATTTTGGTGACTATTTGGCATTATAGTAGTTGCTACCATCGTTGGTATTGAAATAATTAACACTTTTGCAAAAAAATTAGATTAATAATCATGGCAACATCAAATTTTGTTGATTACGTTAAAATATACTGCCGTTCAGGTGATGGCGGAACTGGTTCAGTTCATTTTCGTCGCGAAAAATTTATTGCCAAAGGTGGCCCCGATGGTGGTGATGGTGGCAAAGGTGGCGATATTATAATTCGTGGTAACTCGCAAATGTGGACTCTTTTGCATTTACGCTATACACGTCACTTAAGGGCTGGGCACGGCGAGCGAGGAAGTAAACAAAGAAGTAGTGGAGTGCAAGGAAAAGATATTATTATTGAAGTGCCACTTGGATCAATTGCCAAAAACCCCGAAACAAACGATATTATTACAGAAGTAACTGAAAATGGACAAGAGATAATATTGATACCTGGCGGACGTGGTGGTTTAGGAAACGACCATTTTAAAACATCCACAAATCAAGCTCCTCAGTATGCCCAACCAGGCGAAGAAGGGTTGGAAATGAATGTTATATTTGAGTTAAAAATATTAGCAGATGTTGGTCTTGTGGGCTTGCCAAATGCTGGTAAATCAACACTTCTTTCAGTTGTATCTGCAGCAAAACCCGAAATAGCTGACTACCCGTTTACAACACTTCGCCCCAATTTAGGAATTGTTGCTTATCGTAATCAAAAATCATTTGTTATGGCTGATATTCCTGGAATTATTGAAGGAGCATCAGAAGGTAAAGGTCTTGGTCTAAGGTTTTTACGTCATATTGAAAGGAACTCTATCTTGCTTTTCCTAGTTTCTGCTGATAGCGATGACATTAATCATGAATACGATATACTACTAAATGAGTTGAATAAATACAATCCCGAGTTGCTCGATAAAAAGCGTATACTTGCCATTAGTAAGTCCGATTTACTTGACGATGAGCTTATGGATGAAATAAAGCCCACACTCCCACAGGGAGTAGAGGGTATTTTTATTTCTTCAGTTGCAAATATTGGTATTGTGGAACTAAAAGATCTTATTTGGAAAGCTCTGGTTGATTAGTAGTACCCTACTAAAGCTGCTTCTTTATTTTATCATCCATTGATAAACCTTCAATAACTTCAATGTTTATCCCATCAGATAGTCCTGTTTTTATATATCTTTTTTCGAAAACCTGAGGTGAAGTTTCAATTTCTACGTAAGTAGAGTCTTTTTCAAACAATAATAAACCTTCAGAAATAGCGAGTACACTATCAGCTTTATTTAATACTATGTTTGCATTTGCACTATAACCAGATCTGATAAATTGATCGTTAAGAAGTGTTACATTAGCTTTAATTTTAAATTGTACCGCCCCATTTACTTCAGTTCCCTTCGGCGAAATATGTTCAAGGTTTGCTGCAAATTCAACATCTTCAATTGCACCTATTACAAGAATTAGAGGCATCCCTTCTTTAATTTTCCCAACCTCAGTTTCGTCAATATTGCCTTCAAAAATCATATCATTCATGTCGGCAATGGTTGCAATTGTAGTGCCGGCGTTAAAATTATTAGACTCAATTACCTGATAACCAACTTCAACTGGCATATTAAGAATCATTCCATCAATTGTGGATTTTACAATAGTATTAGTTTGTCCGCCAGCATTTTTAGTTTGCCCATCTTTTATTAGTTCAAGGGTTTCTTGCGCAGTTTCGAGCTCTTCGCGTGCATTGCTATAAGCAGTTTCGTAACCTTCAAAATCAACTCTTGCAATAACTTCTTTTTCTAGTAAGTTAAGTTGACGATCGTAGTTTCGCTTGGCATCTTTTAAGTTTATTTTTGCCACATCAATTCTTGATTTGGCATTGTTTAGGTTTATCATATTTGGTATTATCCTAATACGAGCAATTAAATCACCTTTTTTTACCATGGTTCCTTCTTCCACATACAAGTCATCAATTATACCTGAAACAACTGGTTTTATTTCAATTTCTTTTCGTGGAACAACTGACCCTGTTGCAGTTGTTTTTTTAATTATATTAATAACAACAGGTGAAGTTGTTTCGTAAACTACTGGCACTACTTGCGATTTCTGGTAAAGAAAATACATTGTATAGCCTATTATTCCAACTAGTATTATTCCTGAAAGTATTTTAAAAAATGTCTTCATAAGTTTTTATTTATATTTCCTGCATATTGCGCAGATATTTATGTGATTTATTAAGTATGTTAAAATCAATTCACTATTACTCTCATTCACTCATTTATTCATTCACTCATTAATTTACTCATCCCTCAATGCATCAATAGGCTTAAGCTTTGTTGCCCGTCTGGCCGGAATTAATCCGGCAAATGCACCCGAAACAATTAGTATTCCCAAAGCAATAATTGCTTTATTAAAATCAACCTCAGGTCGAGCAAACATACCTCCACCCATATTAAATTCTATCAACATATAATTTATTAGCTCTAGTAAACCAACGCCAAACACAAGCCCAACATATCCTGCAGATGCAGTTAAAAAAACCGACTCAAGAATTATTTGACTTTGTATTGCCATTGGTGTTGCTCCAATAGCTCGTTGAATTCCTATTTCTTTAGTTCGCTCTTTAACTACTATTAGCATTATATTACTTACCCCGATAACTCCGGCCAACAATGTTCCTATTCCCACAATCCAAATTAATCCGTTAATGCCAGCAAATAGGTTTTCCATTTTTTGAAATTCAGTTTCCACGTTGAATGAGCCTATAGCTCTTTCATCAGTTGGGGCAATGGAATGCCTCTCTCTCATAATTTTTTTTGCTTTATCCAAAGCCACCGAAGCAGGTATTTCCTTATAAGAAGTCATTGAGTACCATCCCACAATATCGCCCATATTGTAGGTTTGTTGTAATGTTGTAAATGGCATAAATATTTGTTGGTTTTCGCGTTCAGCTTGTTGATCATTTTTTTTAGATGAATAAACTCCAACTACTCTAAAATATACACCACGAATCCTCAGATATTCGCCAATTGGATTTTCGTCACTATTAAACATTTCATCTTTAACCCTTGTGCCAATAACAATAACTTTGCGTTTATCTTTAATGTCATTTTCATTGATGAATCTGCCGGCGTGAATATTTACCGGGTCTATTTTATTCATGTCAGGATAGTCTCCTTGAATTGTAAATGCAGCGGTACGTTCACCTCTTACAACATTATTATCTCCCTCAGCACTAAATATTTGTAAACGAGGAGCAATGTATTCAAGTTCCGGCATATTTTCGCGAAGTGCTTTGGTATCGTCATTGTTAAAATTATATCTTCGGCCTCTGGGAAACCCCTTGTACGGTACTGTGGTTTGTTGTGTCCACATAAATAGGGAATTAAATGCCATATCGCCCATACCTTGATTTACACCATTTTGTAACCCTTGACCCGATCCTAACATTATAACCAACATAAAAATACCCCAAAATACCCCAAAAGCAGTAAAGAAAGTCCTTAGCTTGTTTTTGCTAAGTGCTTGCATTATTTCAGTCCACTTATCTCGATCAAATAGTATCATTTTCTAAATATTTACACTTTAAAATTGGTTATTTGTTTATTCGATTATTTGGTTATTCATCTTATAACATTCCACTTTTCAACTTTATAAACTTTCAACTTTATAAACTTTCAACTCTTTTTTACTCATCCTTCAATGCAATTACTGGTTTTACCGATGCAGCCCTTTGTGCCGGAACGTAACCAGCAATTGCCCCAGCAACAACTAATAACCCGGTTGCAATTAAAGCTATATTTATATCTATTTCGGGGTTTGCAAAATAATCTATCGCTGGTAGCGAGCTTGATACAAGCTCAAGCAAACCAACGCCCAATACCAATCCAATATAACCTGCAACAGCTGTAATTAATATTGATTCTTGAAGAATTAAGCTAATGATAGACATTGGTGTGGCTCCAAGTGCTTTTCGAATGCCAATTTCTTTGGTGCGTTCTTTAACCACAATCATCATTATATTACTCACTCCCACTATTCCTGATATTATTGTTCCTGCACCAATTATCCAAATAAAAAACCGTATGCCTGCAAAAAGATCCATAAACTGTTTATAGTTTTCAATACTATTAAAAACAAATATAGCTCTGGGATCTTCGGGGTCAAATTTGTGCTTGGTTGAAAGCTGTGCAGTAACATTTTCAATTAATTCTTTACTTTCTTCAACACTACCTCCATCCATATTAAAGTGAATTGATCTTATAAAATCACCCATATTAAATACTCTTTGTGCGGTTGATATTGGAATATAAACTCTTAACAAATCACGATCTGATCCGGGGTCGTTAAAAACTCCAACAACCTTAAATGGAACTCCACTTACCTTAATGTATTTATCTACAGCATTTTCGCCATCTTTAAAAAGTGATTCGTAAACCAGCCTTCCTAAAATAACAACCTTTCTATAATCTTCAATATCTTTTTGGTTTAATGCTCTTCCATTTGTAATTTCCAACGATTCAATATATCTATAGTCAGGTAGCACGGCAAAAATGTCAAAATTTCCATATTCGGCTTTATATGATATTAGATTGTTTTGAACAATTCGAGTTCGTGTTGAGGTGTGGTCAACATTTTCAATATCATTTAACATATCATAATCATCGTTGCTGAATGATATTAGTCTTCCGGGTTTCATACCTTTGTAGGCCTTCGATGTAACTCCAGAATTTACCGATATGTAGTTAAGTGCATCACCCTCAAATTCTTTCTTTACTCCATTTTCCAGCCCATATCCCGATCCAAGCAATACCACAAGCATAAAAATACCCCATGCAACACTGAATCCGGTAAGCAAAGTCCGCATTTTATTTTTGCTGATGGTGTTAAAAATCTCTTGCCATTTATCTATGTCGAACATAATAATTGTTGCTTCTATTTCTATTTACTAATTTAAGCATTCTTGCATTCATTTACCTTAAGCCATTGATTGAGCAGCCAACCACTCCTTCCTTTGTCCATTTTCTACTATTGTATCAATTACCCCGTCCTTCAATTTGATTATCCTTTCAGTTTCAGCAGCAATCTCCCTTTCGTGCGTTACAATAAGTATGGTAATCCCCAATTCATGTATTTCCTTAAAAAGTTTCATAACTTCAATTGAAGTAGTTGAATCTAACGCTCCAGTTGGCTCATCGGCAAGAATAATCTTGGGTTTTGATATTAGTGCACGTGCGATTGCAAGTCGTTGTTTTTGTCCTCCCGAAAGCTCATTGGGTAAATGATGAGCCCAGTCGGCCAGTCCCATTTTATCCAAATATTCCATGGCCAACAAATTACGTTTCTTTCTACTTACTTTCTGATAGTATAATGGTAGTGCAACATTCTCCATAGCATTTTTAAACGAGATCAGATTAAATGACTGAAATACAAAACCAATGAATTTATTTCGATAATATGCCGCCTTTTTCTCATTTAGGTTATTCATGGTTTGGCCATTAAGCATAAATTCACCACTATCGTAATTATCTAGCATACCAATAATGTTTAGTAAAGTAGATTTACCCGAACCCGACGAACCCATTATGGAAACAAGTTCACCCTGCCTTATGTTAAGGTCAATACCCTTAAGTACATGTAAACTTGTACTACCAGTATAATATGTTTTATTTATGCTTTTAAGACTAATCATAGTCGTTATTATTATTTCAACAAAACCTTATTGTTAACTATAACTGTGCCATTGTATCTATATTGTTGATTATGTGTTAACAAACATAATTGCATTATTATTTAGTGTACGGGCGTACAACATTAAGTGTGCGAAAACGATCACAGAAAAAGTTTTGAAATGGAATGGTGATGCAATTACATATTTTTGTTACCCACAGTTAAAAAAAGTTAATAATTATTATCTCAAAGTTTTTAAGCTACATTTGCCAGTAAAATTCTACGAATATGAAAGTGGCATTATTTGGAAAGGTATATGCTATCAACCAAAGAGAATATTTGCAATTATTAATTGATGAGCTTATAAAAAGAGGTTCAGAAATTATAGTTTACGAGCCATATTTTAGAACAATTGGCGATGATGTAAATTTTGATGGAGAAATATCTTTTTTTAGCACAAACGATGATATTAGTAAGGATGTAGATATATTATTCTCGATAGGTGGTGATGGTACAATACTCGATACCGTTTCTATTGTTAGAGATTCGGGAATACCAATACTTGGAATAAATCTTGGCAGACTTGGGTTTTTATCCAGTGTTTCGAAAGATGAAATTATTTATGCCGTAGATAGTATTTATAATGGTGATTATCGTATCGATAGTAGAGCGCTTCTTCAGCTAATTGAACCCAAAAATTTATTTGGTGATGTTAACTATGCCTTAAACGACTTAACTATTTATAGAAATAATACCACATCACTTATTGTTGTTCATGTATTTATTGATGATGTACTATTAAACTCATACTGGGGCGATGGACTAATAGTTTCAACACCAACTGGTTCAACGGCCTATTCGCTTAGTGTGGGTGGCCCAATTGTAACCCCTGGTTCTAAAAACTTTATAATTGCACCAATTGCATCTCATAATCTTACGGTACGACCGGTAATTATTCAGGATTCAAGTGTAATTAAAATTAAAATTGAAGGCAGAGAAGAAAAGTATTTAATGACTTTGGACTCTCGACATTCGGCTATTACCAAAGAAGATGAAATAATTATTAAGCGGTGTAAATTTAGTGTTAATCTTGTTCAAATGAGAAATAAGGATTTTTTCTCAACCATACGCGATAAGCTGTTATGGGGCGTTGATAATAGAAACTAAGCAAATAAGAAGATTATATAGCATAACTTTACATTTAGAAAATAAACTGATTGTTACTTAAGGTTAAGCAAAATCTCATTAAAATGAATAATATTTTAACATAAAATTAGTTTGTTATGTGTTGATTAATACAATATAGACATGTTAAACATAACTAAAAAAATGATATTTTTGCCGCTCAAAATTAATATGATAGAGAAAACCATAAAATATAGGTTTCTGTATAAGACTAACAAAGTTATATTTTTAATATTTCTTATGTTATCTGCAACAATTACTAATGCTCAAACTCTTGAGGTTGGTGGTTTTGCAGGCATGTCATATTACAATGGAGAGTTAAATCCGGCAATACCTTATAATCAAATTCAGTTTGCTTATGGTGGATTAGTTAGGTATAATATTGATTCGCGATGGGCTGTTAAATTTTCATATTATAAAGGTAAGCTTCAAGGCAGTGATGCAACAGGAGGTTCTGTTAATAACAGAGATCTTGATTTTAAGTCTAAAATTAATGATTTTTCTTTGGTTGCTGAGTTTAATTTCTGGGAATATTTTACAGGAAGTAAAAAAAGTTATTTTGCACCATTTATCTTTGGTGGAATTTCATACTTCACATTTAAATCTACTTCAATTGGTGGTGCCGATTTGCATGCAGCCGGAACTGAAGGTCAAAATATTGGTTTTGAGGGACGTAGCCCATATAATCAATATAGTTTTGCTATACCTTTTGGGTTTGGGTTTAAATATAGTGTAACAGATAGGTTAGGCGTAGCCATAGAGTGGGGCATGCGAAAAACATTTACTGA
>Ga0307991_1002006_pt1 | contig 13970 bp, 7 predicted proteins | sample EllFjometagen131_FD_203146 | JGI IMG/M metagenome (GOLD analysis project Ga0307991, IMG submission 203146) | Marine microbial communities from Ellis Fjord, Antarctic Ocean - #131 | ecosystem: Environmental > Aquatic > Marine > Unclassified | place: Southern Ocean | collected 2014-10-08
GCGATCAATAGCCGGAAGGTGATTTCTGTTGAGGACAATGACTTTTCATAAAATGATTTGACGAAATTTGATACTTATTTCCAAAGAGGTTGTTTGCCAGCGATTGAATTCTCGGACGGCCTCCTAATATCAGTTGTGAAGCGGTCAATGTTCGCAATGAAGCAGCATATTGTAAAGCCATAATGGCATCCTTGTAATTAATACTTAGGTCACCATTCACATCCCCCTTCGTACCCGCGCTGGCCGTAAACGTAACCGGCGAACCGGTCGAAACGGCAGCCGTTGCTGTAACCGTATTGGTCCCTGCGCCTGGGGTCAGTGTTGTGGATGCCTTGCCGTCCGCATTGGTTACCACATTTTTGGTCGTTACGTCACCTGTTAATTTTCCCGCTCCTTCTGTTACTGTAAAGGTGACTGTGGTGCCAAGTTTCGGGTTGGCATACGCATCGGTTACAAGAACCACAAAAGGATTTGTCAGGGCTGTGTCAGGCGTTCCTGTTTGATCGTTGCCGGAATCATATTCAATCTTGTCCGCATCGCCTGCAGTGCCTGTAATCGTGAAGGTTCTTGGGGAATTAGTGACCGATACAGTGATTTGATCGTCTGTTGTGCCAAGATTGCCATCTGTATCTGTCTTCGTGCAAGCCGCGGAGATGGTGTACGTTCCTACCTTTTGACCTACAAAGAATGGGGCAGATGTAATACCGTCACCGCCTGTTAGAACCTGGTAAGTTATTTCAGGAACCGTGCCTGAAAAAGAACCCTTAACATAATCTCCAGTATTTGGATCGGCAGTTACTGTAAAATCAATCACATAGTTTGCAGTTCCAGTATCACCTTCTTTCACTATAACAGAAAGCGCCGTTGTTGCAGCCGTTCCAACGGTTCCAGTCTGGCTGCCGCCCGCGTTGACTGCTATTGATGCAGAAGTTACAGTTACCGTCGCTGTCGCTATAGCGCTGTTTGCATCTGTGACGGTGATGGTCTCAGGACCAGTATTAGTTGCATGGGCCGTAAAAAGACCAGTACTGTTGTCAATCGTCCCTGCGCTATTGACGGCAGTTATGGACCATGTGAAGCCTGCTGTTCCGTTTTCCGCCGCAAACTGCTGGGTCTGCCCATTTGCAACAGTGGCTGTGCTCGGCGAGATAGAAAGAACTGTTACTGTTATAACGGAGGATGTGGCCTCTAATGGTGTTCCGGCGCTATCGGTAATTTTGACCTTGCAGGTTCCGGCCCCGACCGGTGTCAGGATGCCTTTGGCATTATCAGAAGGGTCCGCAGCGATCGTGGCAATGTCTCCAACACTACTAGCATCGGTCCCATCTTCGTTTTTCTCCTCAATCACAGACCATGTATAAGGTGATGTTCCGCCTGATGCGGTAAAGTTAAGTGTAGCCCCTTTGGTGACCGTTGTGGAGTCCGAACTGACCGAAAGAGCCGATACAGCAAGCGTTATATTAGCGCTTTTCTGGCTGATATTCTCTGCGGTATCCCTGAACTGCACATATACCGTTTTTGTCCCGTCACCTGTTGTCAGAGTCCAGGCTTTGGATTCAGCATAATCCTCCCAGGTTCCCGCGCCAAAAGAAGTGTTGCTTATGTTCATCTTTGCAGCGCTGGTAGCGCCTAATGTCAGCTCGACATTAATGGAATCCGTGGAGCTTTCACCGGAATTGATACTCACAGACGGGTTCAAGGGGGCAGTGTCATCAATATAATAAGGCCCCTTGGAGACCAGTGGACCCCAATAGTCCTCACCTGCCTCATAAACAACCGAATCTATGGTAATTTGTGAATCTGTTGTAAAAACCGCCCTGATATGAAAGTAGTGAGCCACGCCGTCCTCTCCGGTAAAGGAAGCACTGTCGGTGCCGGTTGTGGTGGCAGGATAGCCGGAGCTTTCTGTTACCGTATCGGTAACACTGGTACTGAATTTGAAGTTGTATCCGGCAAGTGTGCAGTCGGTCTGTGCAGCCTTTTCCCAGTTCATGGATATCACAGTAGCCTGTGACTTTGCATCAATTGTTCCGAGGGTGTGGGTGGTGCTTTTGAGGTTCACAACCTCTCCATCGGCAGCCATAGCCGAAAAAGCGCCGCCAAAGGTAATAAGGATGCCTGTTAGTATTGCAATCAACGTGGAGCTTAGAGGTCTGTTGTTATTCATGGTTCCTCCTGAGGCATATATTTTCATCTATTTAAAACTTCCGACAGGATATACAGGATAATCAGAATATAAAAAAACTAAAAAAATCATGCCTGCCCGCCATCATCCCCGCCCTCTCCCATCAAGAAAGAGGGCGTTTCTGGATTCCCGCTTTCGCCGGAATGACATTGCACGATGGGGGCGGATAATCCGCCCCCATCTGTTTATCCTTATTGTACTGTTAATTTAAAGGTTATGCCGGTTGTGGGTGATGAAACAACCTCAGCATCCGTTCGTCCGGAAGCAACAAAGTTTGTACCATCAGCGTCGTACCAGACTGAAGCATAACCCTCCATCTGCGCTTTGATGTTGTAATTTCCGGCAGGAATGCCTTTGATCTCAAAAACACCGTTTTCATCGGTAAATACGTTGTTGAGCCATAGACCTTCATTACTGTCACCGGCGTTGAATATCTTCACCTTCACGCCTTCTAATGCAGAATCATCAGCACTTTTCAGAATTGTTCCGCTGATGGAATCACCGGAGCTGAGGTCGAAATCAACAGTATCTCCAACCTTCTTGCCGTTCTTTGACTGGATGGCAAGTTCTTCCGGATAGACGGTTACCATATAGTCACTGATATTCACGCCTCCGGTTGTCTTTTCCCTGAGACCGGAAAGGGTATATGTCCCATCCGATCCTGTATAAGCGCCGGCCCAGGATTGGTTGGACTCGGAATATGCCTCAACCCAGACATCCGCCCTGGGGGCTCCGTTGTAGCGCACCGTGCCGGTTATCGAACCTCCGGTGGACAAGGTAAAGTCCACGCCTGTGGCGCCTGCCGCGATTCCAGTTTTCTCCGCGCCCGGATAGACTGGCGACCAGACACTGACCACATAGTCGCTGCCGGTGGGCAGGCCTGTAATGGTATATGCCCCGTCGCTTCCGGTAATGGCCGATCCCCACCCATTCCCCGCGGATGACCATGCATCAACAAAGGTGCCGGGGATACCTGTTCCATCGGAGTCCTTTACAGTACCGGAGATGCTGAGACCCGCGCTGAATGTAAAGACCATTGGTGAACCTAACGAAGAACTTGCGCTGGTCAAACCAGACTGCGTTTGTTCTATCTGCACATAACCAGCCTCATACGGCCAGATGATGATCTCATAATCTCCATCGGAAAGTCCCTCTATGGAGAAGACGCTGTTGCCGGAATAAACCTCGGCCCAGCCATAGAACTCATCATTCCACATATTCACCCAGGCCCCGCCTGTATAATCATCGCCACCCGTTACTGTGAGCTTGCCGTAGAAGGTAAAGCCTTCGGAGAGCGTGAAGTTGACCACATCTCCAACCTTCTTGCCCTTCTTGGTTACGGACTTATAGTTCCCCATGGGCCAGACGCTTACCTCATAATCGAGCACGCCTTTCATAAGACCGGAAACCTCGTACTTGCCCTGGGTATCGGTAAATGCACCCATGCCGAACCACTGTGAGGGTGAATAGACGTCAACCCAGACATCAGCCACGGCCTGTCCGTTTGTATTGGTAACCGTCCCTGTGATGGACCCGCCCTTTGACAGGGTTATATCAATGTCTTCCACATCTCCGGCAGTTACATCAACCAGGGTTGCGTTATCCCATACAACTGTCGATGCGGTCTCATTGTAAAAGACCGAGGGATAACCCTCCTTCCAGACCGATACACGATAGTCTGAAGCAGAGGCAAGACCTGTTATGGTATATGTGCCGCCTGCATCTGTCACACCGCCGCCCCACGACATTGTGGTTTCAGACCATGCATCCACCCAGATACCTTCAAGCTGCGGATTGGGCGCTGTGACACCATCAATGGAGATTGTGCCTTTTATTGATTTACCCTTATCCACTGTAAAGTCGATATCATCGACGTTTCCGCTCGAAAGATCAACAAGGGCTGCATCCTCCCACATGGTGGTTCCGCCGTCTGCGGTGTAGAAGATGGTCATGATGCTGTCGCCTGTTAAACTTGAAGGATTGAATCCATTGACCGATACGCGGTAATCGGTCACAGAGCCGTCAAGACCCTTGATTGTGTATGTATATGTACTGGTGTCAGCATTAAAGACAGCTTCCGTACCACCCCATGAATAAGTGGTATCAGACCAAGCATCAACCCACAGATTCCAGCCGCTTTCTGTAAGCCCGCTGATTGTTCCGGATATGGTGACACCGGCGGAGAAGACTAAATCACTCGGCTCAATGACACCCGAATCAGTTCCATTTCCGCTCGTAATATCGGTCAGCACCTTGTTCCCGAACTCAGGCGACCAGATATTCACCTCAAAATCGGAAGCCTGCGCAAGACCCGATATTTCAAATACGCCAGATTCATTTGTCTGGGCGCTTCCCCATGAACCGGTGGACGCTGACCAGACATTGACCCAGGCATCTTGTACCGCACCATCGTTAGTATCTTTCACCGTTCCCTTGATCACTTTGCCGGTAGCAACGGCGAGGTTGAAATTGATATCGGGTGCCGGTGCAGACACTCCCGCCTGCTCTACCGGCGCCTGGTTAAATGGATAGACGACCACAATATAACCGCCGCCTGTGACTAACCCGTCAATGCTATAATAGCCATTGTTATCAGTGTTTGCGCCGCCCCACGACATTGTGGTTTCAGACCATGCATCCACCCAGATACCGGGAATACCGATGGTGTCGCCCTTTGTAACACGTCCCGTAATACTGGCGCCTGTCGAGAGAACCAGGTTGATGTTCTCAGGGGATACAGTTCTGATGTCTATCCTGGTCGCGTTATCCCAGCTCGATACAGTGCCTGTACTGGAATAAAACGCCTGCATGTATGATACACCGGACATAGGATCAGGCCAGTATGAGACAATATAGTCTGCCGCATCAGGCAAGCCACTGATCGTATAACTACCATCAGCTTCGGTTATGGCCCCGCCCCAGCCCCATGAACTTTCGGAGTAGGCATCGATCCAGACACCTCCCACCGGGTTCGTGCCATCGGTCACAATACCGGCAATATACTTGCCGGCGCTGAGGACGAAATTTTTTCCGGTCGCATCGCCCTGGGTCAAATCGACCGCTGTGGGATACTCCTGGGATGGATAATTGTAAGGCCATACAGTAAGGATATAATCATTAGCAGGAGGAAGCCCGCTAATGGTGTAAGTACCGGTAGTGTTAAACGTAAAGTCAGGATTCTCACCGGACATGCCACCGCCAGACGCTCCTGTTGACGGAGACCATGCATCTACCCAGACACCGGATATCGGAGTTGCAGTATCATCCTCGACTGTGCCGGTGATGCTTGCGCCGGTAGAGAGGGTAAAGTCGACATCAACTCTACCTGTTTCGACGTCCTCGATAAACTGGTAGGCATAGTTCGGATCATAGACATCCACGGTATAGGTAGCGGCTTCATCCAGGCCCTTAATAGTATAGTTGCCATCTGCATCGGTCATGGCGCCGTTGCCGATCATGGCAGTATCGGACCACGCATTGACCCATATACCGGATATACCGTGATAGCCATCGCTGCTTACGCGGCCCGAGATGGAAGCGCCTTCCTTGTAGACAAAGTTGATGCCTGTTGACGGCGCTGCTACTAACTCGGCCATATCCCAGTTGGTTGTGCCGCCGTCACTGGTATAGAGAATCTGCATGAAATCAGGACTCAGAAGCTCGCCTGTCTCCCAATCCCAGTAAGGCATAATGGTAACCCTGTAATCGGAAGCTTCAGCAAGACCGGTTATGGTATAGCTTCCGCTCTCAGACACGACACCGCCCCAGGAATTAGTGCTCCCTGACCATGCCTCCACCCAGACAGGGAATGCGATATTGGCGCCATCTGCATCAGTGACAGTGATCACACCGGATATACTGGTACCCGCGCCGAGAACCATGCCGATATTGGCTGGATTTGTCGAAGCGCTCACCAGTGTGGCCTCATCCCACATCCTGGTTGTACCTGTCGAATTATAGTACGCCTCCTGATAGACCGTCTGGCCCGGCTGAACCATATCCGGCGGTGGAGGCCCGTAAGAAACCTTATAATCACCGTCGATAAGACCTGAAGCTGTATATACGCCGAGCTCGTTGGTCATTACCCGTGCGCCGCACATAACAGTATCTGAAAAGACGTCGATCCAGACACCGGGAATAAGATTGGTACTACCATCAGTAACAGTCCCGCTGATGAAAAATTCTCCGCCACATCCTTCTCCGGGACTACCAGGACCTTCGCCCCAGTTCCAGTCGCCGAGCGGCATAAACTCAAAACTCAGGCTCCCAGTGGGTGTAAATCCGGTCACCTGAACAAGGGCATACATACCCTCAGTTATCTTGATGGAGAATATATCTCCGTTAGTAACCGTTGTCATATCCAGAATCGTAGCCGTAATGCCTGTATGATCCGGCAGAGCGCCAGCAGTCCAGCCGGCAAAAGCTGTGATCGATTCCGGTTTGATTGTAAAACCGTTAAGTTCAAGCTCGTTTGTGTCTGTATGGAACCAGACCTGCCATTCGCCGCCCGCGGCAATATCTATATACTGCTCTGTATCAATATTGTAAGGCTGATTGATATCGAGCGTAATCGAATCGTGGTTTGTGCTTCCAATTACCGTAATAGACCCGGTTATCGGGCCGTCCGGTGGCATATTTACAAGAATTTCAGGAAATGCGGATTCCAGAGGTATTGTAGTATCTGCAGGATCGGTAGCCCCGACCAGCATGGGCGATGCCTCGCCGTTCCATCCAGCATCAGGGTTGTTGATCGTGGACGGTATAATCATGATCGGATATATTCCGTTAAATGCGCCTGCAAGATTAAAAGTGAGTGTAAACAGAGTGGGATTTGTAGAGTCTGCCTGCACACGGGCAGCCGCTATCATTGTGCCACCCATCGGCATGGTTGTTCCCGTAATAGTATTTGTTACAAGCGGCTGGGTATAAAGTACACCCTCCACTGTAACGTCAACAGGCGTTATCCCCTGGTTTGCAAATGTGTCAAAAAACGTGCTCGTCACACTGGTCAGTGTCAAATCCTCTGTATCGTAAAGTACGGTAAATGCCGCTCCAGCAATTTGGGACGGATCATCGACCGCCACATCAATAGAGACCGTGCTGTTGACCGAGGCATCAACTGTCTCGCTGCCGATCTGCAAGGTGACCCCGCCTGCAGGAGGAACCTGTGCAAAAGCGCCGCCTGCCATAAAAAGCATCAACACGAGCATTGAAAATATTGAAAATATCTTTTTCATTGGTTTCATTTTTATGCTCCTTTTATCTTAACGTCCCGCTGTCTGACGTTCCAGTCGGTTTAAACCACGGGTTCTGGCCTGCATCCAACTCTCACGGGTTTTCAGTTCCGAGGTTTTTCTGGCAAGCGTTGCTCTGGCCTTTGCCATCTCCCTGTCATCCGTTATTGTTCCAAGGTCACGCCGCATCTTTGTTATATCACGATGAAGCCTGGCGAGCTGGATGCTATCCCTTTTGGATATGGATGCAAGCGCCCCGCTCCCGGTCTGTTCTGAACCGGCGGATTTGCTTATACCGGAACCTGTCCCGGCTGCATGAGATTCAGCCGACCGGCTTTGAGCTGCCTGTATTGCACTCGAAGATCCCTGACTGGCGGATATTTCTGTTGCTGAAGCGGTCAAAATTTTAAAATCAGCGTTGTATGAATGTCCTTTTTCAAAAACCTTGACTTCGGAGAGCTTGATCTCCCCTTCCGCCTTTGCAAAAATCATGGAGCTGCTGTAACCGGAGAGAATCCTTTTAATCCCCTGTTCAAATGACAGATTGGAAAACCTGGTGGACACATTTCCTTCGAGACCCTTTTCAATATACACCTGAATGCCCGCCTTTTTAGACAGATCAGCCAAAACCATCCTCAGCGAAGCCTGCTTCAGGTCGGCATTGATCCTGTCACCCTTGATGGTGATACCGGCCTGACCGCCCCATGAAATGCCCGCAGGGATAAGAACGGTAAATATCATTGTAAAATACATGATAGTTTTTATTGATTTAAACATAACCTTCTCCTTTTTCGATTTACAATCAGTCGAGTGTCTGAGTTGTGTGAGTTGTTGACCACCTGACTAAAGTCATAAGACAAGATCAACAAATCGAACTTGCCTGGGGAGGAGGAGAATCGGGTGAGAATAAAATGGATTGATAGTAGAAAAGTTGCGCGGCCGGCTCGGAACAGGCAGCCGGGGCAAATGAAAAATCAAATGAAGCTATGAGATAAGGTGAGTCAAGGCCGGGTGAAGCAGTTATGGATTTTGCATCGCCCGCGGAGGTGATAACTGTTTTTAACCCCGCCACCACCTGCAACGCAGAGACTGTTTTTTCAAAGTTTGCAGTAAATGCCGCGGGATTGTCCGCTGTCCGGGCAAAATCCTGGACGCAGAGAATGGCATCCTCAAGATCCACCCTGCTGTCCCGATTCGCGTCTTCAGGACTGAAAAGGGGCAGGCCTGATGCCAGCATCGCAAAAACAAGGATTGCGCTTAATATGTGTCTGGCTGTCTGCATCGGTGTACCGCCAAGCATATTACTGTTTTCGTATTCCCAAGCCCCGGTGATGATACTACTCACCAACTAAATGTCAAGAAAAAATACCTAAATAGGGGCGGCGCCTTTTTATCAATGTGCAATGGAATCAAATCTGAATCAGAATTCCTGATTCAAGAATAAAGATTTGACCCCCTTCTTCTCTTCCTCTACCTCAGCCCGGCAACATGCTGGAGGATATAAACAACCTCGGCCATGCCGATCTTGCCGTCTCCATTGACATCCGCACCTGATGTTGCATAATCGGACCGGATCCCCGTCGGGTTCATTCCGGCGACTGCCTGCAGGGCGAGGATTGCATCGGTGAGGTTGACCGCGGTGTCGTTATTGATATCGCCGATATCGCCACCGCTTGATACCGGTGTAAATGTCCATGTCAATGTGGTAGCGGAGTTCTGGGCGTAGTCTTTTGCATCCACCTGCACGGTATGCGTCACATTGGATACTGCAGAAAGAGGATAATAGGTTATCTTTCCATCCGCCACGGTATACACCGCATCGACAAGTACGGTATCCAGTTTAAAGACGATCGTCGCCGGATCGATTCCGTCGTTGTCGCTTAGAACTGCTGAAATTGGAGCCTGGTAGGGCGCACCGACCATGTTGATCGGATCAGGCAAAGTGATTGTCGGGATTTGATTGTCGATATCCGCAGCCGTGAAACTGATGTTCTGAGCCGGCAGATCCACAGTCAAAACACCACTGTCTGGAATGGTGACTGTCTTTCGCTGATATCCCGCGTACGTATTCGGTGGCACCACGCGGAGCTCATAGGCATAATCCTTTGGTACGTCGATCGTATAGACGCCACTCCCATCGGTAATCGCCGTGGCGCTCAAGATACCGTCACGCAAGGCCTCCACCCTTGCACCGGCCAGTGGTTGCCCGTCTGCATTAAAAACAATGCCGGAAACTGTAACCTGGTCCGGCACCGGCGTCAGGCCTGCATAAGGCGCAATTGCCATGAGGGCACTGGCGGTATGCATCACCGAATTGCCGCTCCTTGAACCGTCAGGCACATAATTGGGGTTGTCCCATCGACCGTCTAACTGCTGCGACAGAATGATATAATTAGCCATGCTCCAAGTCAGTCCAAGGGTATCGTAATATTTTTTGCCCGTATTGGCGGGGTCGTCATACAAGATGGCCGCCCACGGAAACATCGACCACCAGTAGGCATCGGCCCACCGCTCGAACCCGTCAAAATTAGGATTGGCTTTAACCCAGTTGAAAAAGCCGGCTACGTGCGCTTCCGTGTTCAATTCGCCGGCAAAATTCAGGGCGAGAATACATGCCGCGCTGGTACCCAGCGGCGCGCCGTTGGAGTCATTACCGGGCTGGTAGAGAAACAGCCCCGCATTTTCGCCCGCAGCAACCTGACTGCGCTTGATGTGATTCAGACCGTTTGTAACCGCTTCCGTGGTCGGATTCACACCCGCTTTCATAAGGGCCATGATGACCCAGGAGGTCTCCCAGTTGTCGGTCTCGGTGTCGCCCGGGTTATAGCGCCAGCCGCCGGCAAAAACAGAATCGCTAGTAACCTGGGCGTTCAGCAGAAAGTTTATGCTGTTTACCACCTTGGGATCGTCCAGTGGCAAGCCGAGGGCGATCAGTTTTTCCAAAGCCACCGGGGTCGCCGCCACAGATGCCCATTTAGTAGTGCTGTCAAAAAATGCGCCGGTATCATCCCATCCGGTGTCCGGATCATTAGTGGCCTGATAGGTGCTTTCAAAATACTGCTTGATTCCGTTTTCCGTAACGGTTTCGCCATCCACAATCCCATACAGGGCATTATGAATTTGAGTAAGAAGCGCGGGGTCCAGTTCATCCGAACCGCCCGTGTTGTATTTGGGATTCTCATAAATGCTCAGCAGGGCAAGCCCAGTGTATCCGGTCCAGCCGAAGACATACTGATCAGCATCGCCGGTCAGGTTATCGTCAAAAGAACCGTCCGTCCGCTGATGGGCGAGGAGCCAGTTGAGACCCGCTTCGACAACACCCTTTGTGCTGTCGAGGTTGAAATCCTGGGTCCTGGCTTCACCGGGATCGACTGTCACGCTTATCGGTTGCGGGACATAGCCGCGAGCCAATCCGATAAGGGTATAGGAAATCCCTGGAACCACATCGGTAACGGTATAGGCTCCGGTTTCCAATGGTGCAACTATTGCAACAGTTTCACCTTCGTTGTTTTTCAGTTTAACCCGGCTGACCACTTCAGCCCCAGAGGGGGTCAGGAAGCCTGAAATCGTCCCTGGCGAGCCTGTGGGAATAAGCTGCGTGCTAACCCCGGAAATTGGAATGGCCTGACCGTCGCTTTCAACATTCACAGGAATCGGGTTGTAGGCATACCCATTGGAGGATAAATTCAGCCAATACGTACCCACTGGAACATGCTCGAACTGGAAATTGCCGCTCGCGTCTGTCTTGCCCCAGGCGACAATGGATTGATCGGTTTTCACCAGATAAACCTCGGCATTCCAGAGGGGATGGCCAGTGCTACTACTGGTGACAGTACCGGAGACGGTTCCGCCGGCGCTAAAGGTAATCGGAACGAGCTGAGTGATACCGCCGCGACTGATGGCTACACCGGCCTGACGGCCTTGGATAACACCCCTGTCTGGCCCTTCTGAAAGATCACCGGTCATAAAGTAAAAATCATAGATACCCGCAGGCACCGGCAAACCTTCATAGGGGTCGTCCATACAATCAGCCTGGAAATTATTCGCTCCGGGGGCAATCGTTACGTCGCTAACGAAGATCGGCATGGAATTCGTTGCCAGAGAATCCCCCTGACGGAAAAAGGCCAGATAACCCGGCAGGCTGTCCGCCAGACTGGAAGTAATGTCCACGGAAGCGCCGGTCGGCGTTGTGGTCGGGTCGGCCAGGGCAACGGTGATCTCCGACTCACCAGTGCCGGTCAGGTTAATCAACGCCAGGCCGTTGCCGTCCTGCCAGTAACCATAGGCCTCGCCGTCGGTGTAGTTGCCATCATTATTGCTGTCCCGAAGAGCGCACGCATAGTAACGACCATCCGGTACGTTGTCGATCGTAAAGGCGCCGGGAGCAGGCAGTGTGGTTTCAAATTCCCCCTCGCTCATCAAGTCAGCGCTCCAGAGCTTGATTTTAATATCTCCCGTCTGGCTCCCCACGCTGTAGGTGACGTTTCCGGTGACGGTTTGTCCTGGTTGAGCGGCCTGGTATGTAAAATTCCCCTCTGCGAACGATGCATTTCCGTATTGGTCTTCCACTACTACCCAATAGGTGTATTGTATCTCGGGAGCGAGAGCTGGCCCGTTATAGGTTACCGATGTCGTTATCAGGTTCCAATCGGAATCCCATATTCTGTTTCCATCTGCATCACTAAGTTGAACCTGGTATGTGTAGCCCGGCCCAACCCCTGTCCATGAAAAGACAAGCGGATCGGCCGCGGTGCCTGATGGTGAAAGGTTAGTGGCCAAGTCATTAACAAAACTCTGGACATCATAGGTATAAACATTGGGTTCTGAAGAATCGTCAAGAGTAAATGTATATGTAAGCGGTAAATCTTGTGTTGGCGGCGGGTTGGCGCCAAAATCCAGGCTTCCGCCTGTTGATTGCCAGGAATTCCAGCTCCCTTCATTGCTGTCGTAGTGGTCAAGAATCAATGGGGTCTCAGCTGGTATTCCGGGGCCTGTAATCGTCACAGAGGTAGCTGTCTGATTTGGATCGTCTACCTGAAAATGGACCGTATACTGTAACCCATTATTCCAGTTCTGGGACCATGCATCCACAGGGCTGTTGTAGACCAGAGTGATGGTCCCAGCATTTTCGGTAGTGTCTGTGTCTACCGTCACCGGGTTTCCGCTGGCGTCACCCATGGGATCTTCTTCTCCTGGTTCTGAAGGATTGTTCCCGCCCACGTCCATGTAGGCTCCCAGCCAGTACTGACCGAAAGCCACATCCGGTATGGTGTAGAGTGTATCCAAGTCGGTAGGAATGGTCGTATAGACAGGGTTGCCGTCCATTTCGGCATTATTGAAGGCACCCACATAAATGGTGCCCTCTGCCGTCACACCTACGCCACGAGTTACGGTGCCGCTCAGGGCGCCTGTTGCCCCAGCCGAAGAGGCCAGAAAGGGAATTAACAACAAAATGGCCAGGACAATTACGCCGGCTATTTTTATTTTTCTCATCACACACCTCCGATGTTTGATCGTATGTTTTATACCACAAAGGGGGCAAACTTTATGCCCAAGAGCGAGTTCGCCTTCTATGTAATAGAATGAATATTAAATCGTTTTAAATCTAATTGCAATGAAAGATTTCACTCCCACATTGTGAAATGCCTCACAACTGTGGGGTCAGGTTTTCGTTCGTGATCTCTACTGAGAGAAGGGCCAAAAAAGGGCGCTATATTTCTCCCAGCGGTACCATCGCAGTTCCAGATTACAAAACCAGAAACCTCCTGAGAGCTGCTGTTATTTCCTCCTGATAGGCGCTTTCAAGCATACCGATTCGAAAATCCAAAAAGGGCTTTTCAACAGTGTAAATCAACTGGCAAAATGCTATAGATTCCTTTTTAAGGCTATTAGCTGCGGATGGACTTATCCATACATCGGTTGGATATTTCTTTCTCTGTTTCCGATCCTGCAAAGGAATCACAGTAACAAAAGGATATGCGGCTATTTGATTTACCGCATCTGGGGAAACAATAATATAGGGTCTATTGGTCTTTGATTTGTCTGTTGGTTGAGAAGGTTCGCTCGAACGAGATGAAGCTTGTTGCCGGACATTCCATATTTCAAATCGATTCATAGGTTTTGTAATTTAACCCCCTCTTTTCCGATTTGAACAAAATCACGATCATTAGAATAATCTTCAGCCATTTCTCGGAGCTCCATGTCCTGAAATCGCTGCTTAACCAGTTCAATTCCGTACCTCACAGCCTCGCTCTTGTCTTTAAACGACTTTTCCCTGACTATGAAATCAATGAATTCGTTTTGCTCTAAGCTCAAAGAGAATTGTTTTTTTACATAAGGCATAAAATTACCTCCCAATAATTTCTTGCAGAAAAACTGTTTCGGCCTGTTCGAGGGACAGACCCTACAAAGAACCTGCCAATTAGCATGCCACACGATAAGCTAAAAAGCAAGCTGTTTTTGTTGCCCGTATGCCTGGGGTCACATCTTAAATATTAAGTATTCGCCTCTTAATCTCTTCAAACTTGGTTCTCAGGTGCTTATCTTGCTCC
>Ga0307991_1002007_pt1 | contig 13970 bp, 11 predicted proteins | sample EllFjometagen131_FD_203146 | JGI IMG/M metagenome (GOLD analysis project Ga0307991, IMG submission 203146) | Marine microbial communities from Ellis Fjord, Antarctic Ocean - #131 | ecosystem: Environmental > Aquatic > Marine > Unclassified | place: Southern Ocean | collected 2014-10-08
ACAAGGCCATGGCCGGTGACGACACCGTCTGATGTAATATCAAGCTTTTCCATGCCAAAATTCACACACCGGTGAGTAACGAACATATCGAGTTCCCGAAATGTGCCGGGATCGAAAAAAATATCGAGGCGCTCCCGGGCGGTGAGTTTGCCTTTTTCTTTCTGTTTGGCAACCGCTTTTTCGCCGCCCATCTGCAGGACCTTGGCTTCCCGTTCTTTTAGATCCTTAATTTTATCTTCAATAATACCCATTATCAAATTCCTTTCATCTCTCCGGATGGACCTGGCCTATGGATAAATACCAATTGCCGGATCAGGTCAAAAAACACCTTAAAGCCTGTAATTCCATTATTCCCTGCGGGGCGAAGGCATTACGAGCCGGAGGCCAATTGGGGCAACCCCCATATTTTTTTTAAAGTGTGTATGGCTTAATCATATGAATAGATTTCGTACTTGGTCTTTTCTCCGAGCAGATGGTCAATTTTTTCCTGTGTTCCTTTTCTTATATCGTTAACCACCCATTCCCTCCAGTTTTCCATGGACTGCCAGGTACTAACCACCAAGCTCTCACCGGGTCGATCGATTCTCTTGAATGTTTCCCCGGAGATGTAACCCGGTTGTTGCATGGCCAGGTTCCTGAGCTTTTGAAGAAGGGGCTTTAGCGCTTCCGCCTTGTTTTCCGGTACGATTCGTTTAATGATTATTTTTACTGCCATGTTACCATGCTCCTTTCTTTGATGGTTGTGCAAACAAGTGAACACTTAGACTTTAGTAACAAGCCAAAACCGTTGAATATTTACCTTGATGAACTCACAAAAAACCCGAGTTAGACGGTTTCGTAAAAAGTTCAAATTCAAGGCGTGCAAATTTTGTAATCATGAGGCGTACTTTTCGTACGTTGAATGATTACGAAATGCAGCACAACGCAGAAGTTGAATTTTTTACAAAACCGTCTCTTTTGATTCTATATACGAGGGTTATTGTCAAGCAAAAAAAGCAATCGGCTTGCCGCTATTGTGGATGCGGTGGTGCCGTTTTCAACCTCTTTTAAGATCCCGGGTAGCATCTTTTTGACCTCGGGATTCTTATAGAACCTTTTTTGTAACCCCTCCTTTACAAGAGACCACATCCAGTCAACGGCCTGTCTTTTCCGGTTGGCTTCGAGTTCTCCGGTGCTGGTTAAGCTTTTTCGATGGTCTAAAACAGTTTCCCAGATTACATCAATCCCGGTCATCTCCAGAGCACTGCAGCTCAAGACCGGCGGTCTCCAGCTAAGCGACGATGGCGTTAAAAAGTGCAAGGCGGTCTCATACTGCTTTCTTGCAAGTTCTGCCTTTTCGATATTATCCCCGTCCGCTTTGTTAACGGCAACGGCATCCGCCAGTTCCAGGATTCCCTTTTTTAACCCCTGAAGTTCGTCCCCCGCACCCGCAATCATCAGCACCAGAAAAAAATCGACCATGGATGCCACGGTCGTTTCGGACTGGCCCACACCCACGGTTTCAATAATCATAACATCAAAACCCGCGGCTTCACAAACAATCATTGTTTCCCGGGTTTTTTTTGCAACGCCGCCCAGGGTGCCGCCTGAAGGTGACGGCCGGATAAAGGCTCTCTCCTCAACAGCCAGCTTTTCCATACGAGTTTTATCTGCCAGTACGCTCCCGCCACTTCTCTTGCTGCTGGGGTCAACGGCAAGTACGGCCACCCGATGTCCCTTTTCCACGAGCAGTGTTCCGAGGCTCTCAATAAACGTACTTTTACCCACACCCGGCACGCCTGTAATTCCAAGGCGTACCGCCTTGCCCGTGTACGGAAGCAGCAAATCGATAATGATTCTAGCCCGTTCCTGATGAGAAGAAAGCGAGCTTTCGATCAATGTAATTGTCTTTGCAAGCACCCGCCGGTTGCACTCCAGCACGCCCTGGACATAATGTTGAGGATCATCGGATATCATTGTCGTTACCTATCCCGGATAAACCGGAAGAATTACAAGTGAGCTAAAGTGTGAAGTGCCTAAAGTTAAGGTATTCTATCAATTTAAATATTAATTGTGTTGCGCCGGTGGCGCTTTCCTTAACTTTAGCTCACTTTAGTTCACTTCAAACTTTAGCTCACTATTAATCAATAAATACAAAACACTACAAACACCGACAGAAAGTTGTCGATTTAGCTCTTATAAGCGCCTAATCTGCGTCATAAACCAAAGTTTTTAACAATTCACCATCTTCATAAAGAAAAACAGTGGCATCATTTTGTCCGGGTATTAACAGCCAGATTTCTTCTCCCGGCTTCATGAAATCGTCGAAAAGATCTGCCGAAATCCCAAAGCTGTTTACGCGCACCCTGATATGTCTTTTTAAAAACCCGTCTTTTAGCCGGTATCTAAAAAGGCCGGGCCCTTGGGATTCATTTAAATAGTTATGGCCTTTTTTGACAAATTTTCTATTTATAACAATATTGACCGCCCTGCCTTGGGTTACGCAACAGCCGGAGAGCAGTTCCTGGGCCACAACGGTATTTAAGGGCTTGCCTTTGTGAAATTGGGTTTTTATCTCTCCGAGAACCAGATCTATACTCTCAATCATAGTAATCGCACTGTTGAGAGTCAGCCCGATAAGATCAGGCATCTTGTAGACCCGGGGTCTGATCCCCATACTCACAAGCAGATTCACACATTCGCCCCTTGTTATCATGGTTCCCTGACAAGGAACCTGGGCAATAATCTCGTCTTTTCTTATCTTGCTGTACGTACTCGATATTTCGCCCCTGCGCAAGCTATTTTGTTCCAGAATAATCCAAGCCTGTCGCAGGGAAAGCCCTCTAAGATTCGGCATCAGAATAGACTTTGCCCCTTTTGAAATTATTATTCTGACATCACGTCCCTTTTTTATTTCCGCTCCGGGTTCCGGTTCCTGGAAAATAACGTTGTTTTCAGGAACATCGGCACTGTATTCCGATCCTTTAACCTTTGTATTAAGCCCCAAATCCGTTAATAACTCAAGAACATAGACTATATTTTTCCCGGAAAGATCAGGAACCACCACCGTATCTTCGCTCTTTATCATAAACGTAAGCGTAAGATAGGCACTGGCACCAACGATCAGGACAAATAGAAAAAACAGGGAGCCAAATTTTAATATTCGTGAGATCACTTTTTCCGTTTCATACAGACCGAAAAAAAACCGTCCATGTTGTTGAGATGAGGAAAGGTTTTTAAATATCCGTTATGAGTTATAAGGGAACCGGCATCAAAGGATAATCCTGTGGTTTCTTTTTCTATGGCAAATTCATCATGTTTATTTAAAAAATCTTTTATTACCGATTCATTTTCCTCGGGTTCCGTGCTGCAAACCGCATACACCAAAATACCGGAGGGTTTGACAAGGTGCGCAAGGTTATCCAGAAACAGAGCCTGTCTTTTCTGGCAATTTGACGGGGCTTGCTGTGACACACGCCATTTTGCATCCGGATTCCTTCTTAAAACGCCCAGGCCCGAACAGGGTGCATCCAGAAGAATGCGGTCAAACTCTCCAAAGTACTCCCGGTTTAAGGGGATGCTCAAATCGTGAATGCAGGTTGTCACATTGGAAACGCCAAGTCGATGCATTTGGGATTCTAGCCGCAGAAGCTTGTTTCCATCTTTGTCCATGGCAACAAGCCTTCCGCGGTTTTTCATAATCTGAGCAATATGACCGGTTTTCCCGCCCAGACCTGCACATGCATCTAAAATAGCTTCGCCGGGCTGGGGGTTTAAAACAAGGGTAACCAGTTGGGCGGCCTCATCCTGGACCTGAAACAGACCATCTCTAAACGCTTCTATACTTGGAATAGATCTTTTTGGATTAAAAAAAAAGACGCCGTCCGGCGCATAATTTGTGATCCCAATCTTTTCGGCAGATTCCTCAAGCGCTTTCACCAGTTTTTCCCGGCTTGTCTTAAGGGTATTGCAGCGAACGGTTATGGGAGGGATGGTGTTGATTGCGTCACAAAGCAATCCGGTTTCTTTCAATCCCAACCGATCCAGCCATCTTTTAATAAGCCATTCCGGGAACGACTTTTTTATTGCCAATGCTTTTACCGGGTCTTTGCCGACATCAGGAAAAACAACGTCTCCATATTTTCTGGAGGCATTTCTCATAAGACCGTTCACATATCCCACAATCCAGGGCGCAGCAACAGCCTTTGTCATTTCAACCGATGTGTTTACCGCAGCGGACACAGGTATTCTGTCTAAATATATTATCTGAAAAAGCCCGAGTCGCAGAATATTCAAAACTTTGGAATTGATTTTGTTCAGGCGAGTTTTAGAAAAATAATCTATGATCCGATCGAGCCGCCCTCGCCACCTCAAGACACCATATACCAGAGCTTGAAGTAAGGCCCGATCCTTTTTTGAAAAAAGAGTCTTTTCCCGGAAAACATCTTCTAAAAGCCTGTCCAGAGTCTTGTCCTCTTTATCAAGAGCATTCAATATATACAGAGCCGTTTTACGGACTTCATCCGCCATGGGTATAAGTCTTTAGTACCTGGGTTGTAAATTTTGTGCTTTTTATGGCAAAAATTTTTAATCAGTATAATTTCTTTATTGTGAATAATTGAATATTTTCGATTGAAGATTGAATATTTAAGGAATTCTTCCAGTTCTTATAATTTTCAATATCAAACTGATAGAGCGAAGCGACTTCCTTAAATAGTCAATTGTCAATATTCAATTTTCAATCCCTTTTTGTTCCAGGTTGTCCGGGCCGGATATCAACTTAAAATTGTTCCGGGAGCAATTTTATATCCTTGCAGAAACTCCTTGATCAAAAGACGTTTTCCCGACTCACCCTGAATTTCAATCACGGACAGGGCGCCTTTTCCGGTTGCAACGTACAATTCGTCAGGAAATCTTTTAATCACGGTTCCCGGAGGTTCAACAGTATCAATGATGATAGGCATGGCCTTGAAAATCTTGAGACGTTTTTTACCATGAAATGTAAATGCGCCGGGCCATGGCGTCATTCCGCGAACAAATGCCTCTAACGTTCGAGCCGGCATTTCCCAGTTCATACGACCGTCATTTTTTTTAAGCAATGGTGCGTAGGTGGCTTGGGCATGGTCCTGTGAAATAGGCGTTATGTCACCGCTTTCAATACGTTCTATGGTCTGTATCAAAACATCTGCCGAAAGGTTGGCCAGGCGGTCATGAAGGATGTCTGACGTATCATCAGAAAGAATTTTAATTTTTGAAGACAGGAGAATGTCACCGGTATCCAAGCCTTCATCCATTAACATCGTCGTGACACCGGTCTCTGTTTCTTCATTGATGATCGCCCACTGAATGGGCGCCGGGCCACGATATTTGGGCAAGAGCGATGCATGGATATTTATGGCAGCTATTTTTGGTATTTCAAGGATGTTTTTTGGAATAATGTGACCAAATGCAACCACAACAATAATGTCGGGGTTTTGGCTTGCTATCCGGTTTGCGAACTCTACGGTTCGAACAGATGCCGGCTGATCGACTTCACATCCCAGGCTTACGGCAGCTTTCTTTACAGGGGGAGGGATGATTTTGCGACCCCGCCCTTTTGGCCGGTCGGGCTGGGTCACCACCAACGCCACGTTTTGGTTGTTTTTATATAGAGATTTTAATGCGGGCACTGCAAATTCCGGGGTGCCCATGAAGATTATCTTGGCCTTTTTCTTCATTTGTTTTTCAAATTCTTTTTTACCCGTCTTTTATAAAGTTCTCTTTTTAGAGAACTTATTCGGTCTATAAACAAGATACCGTTTAAGTGGTCAATCTCATGCTGCAGCACCACAGCTAATAATCCTTCCGCTTCTATACGCAACGGTTTTTCTTTACTGTCAACACCTTCAACAAGAACAGAGGCCGATCGTTTAACATTTGCCCTAAAATCAGGGACGCTCAGGCACCCCTCGTCTTCAGAAATTGTCGTCCTTTCACTTTCTACGATCCTGGGATTAATCAGGACCTGTAAGGATCGTTTTTCGTCTCTTGGCGAAACATCATAAATCAGAAGACTTTTATTAATTCCCACCTGTATTGCAGCCAGGCCAATACCCGGTGCCTGGTACATAATGGACGCCATGTCTTTAATTAAATTCTGAATCTTTTCGTCGATATTTTCAACCGGTTTCGTAGGCTCACTCAAAAATTTGTCCGGATATGTCAGTATGTTCAGTGGTTCCATATTATGACCTCTTTTATTTCTTTAGTTGCAAGTTAGTTCGCTTCGCTCACAATTGGAATAATGGAACACTGGAATAATGGGTTCCGGGAAAATGGAAAATTTGGTTATTGTAAAATTCATCTTGAAAGAGAATTAAATAATTCAATAGCATCATTTTAAAATCGACATTCCAATATTCCATCATTCCATTATTTTTACCCCGTGAAACTTTTTTCTATTTCACTGGGGCCATGCACGAATTAAATAATTAATTCTCAAACCCCTTGTATTTTCAATAGATAGCAGAAATTCCGAAACATTAAATTGTTAGCTTGGTTTCGGATCACCCGGATTATTTACGGTTTTTTCCCTTTTTTCATAGGAAACCTGCAATATATTTACACTTGTGACCATAGCTGAAACAAGACCGACAATCATAACGGGAAAGATCTGGATTGCATGATTTGCCAGGGTATAGCCGGCAGCATCTTTTGAAGAAACCCCGAAAAGGACCAGGGCAAAGACACCGCCTGCCTCCCAAATTCCCCAATAGCCGGGTACGGAAGGAAGCGCTATAAAAAAACAGATGATGATCATGTGCGCGGAGATTTCAGTAAACGACAGTTCTATGCCCGGGCACCCTTGAGCCGTTATATAATATGAAAAAGCGGCAAGCGCCCAAATAAAAATAGACAGCCCAAAACAAATAAATATCTTAGACGGATACTTAACCAGAGCAAAACCGGACGTAAAGTTTTCGACAACATTCACAATAGGCTCGCAAATTTTTTTCTGTATTTTTTTTTTAAATCCGGGCTTGGAAAAAAAAAACAGATACGGAATCAGCATGATTGAGCGGTTTATTGCCGTTCTTGTTCTGTCGAAACTGACCATGAGAATCCCAACCATGAGAAGTATAAGCAGCTTGAAGGTCCCCCCACCTACTGTAACAAGGGTTTCTCTGTTGAGATGATACTTGCCAAAAACAATATCAAGGTCTGGATCTATGGGTACCGTTGCAAGCAGTATGGAAAAAAGTATCAGCAGGATGCTGACATCAAACACCCGTTCGGCGGCAACCGTTGCAAGTCCTGTTGAAAAGGGTATATTTTCCTTCTTCTGGAGAACCGCCGGTCTTGCAATTTCTCCGACCCTGCCCGGAAGGATACAGTTTATCATAAAACCGATCATCAACGGATGAAATGCCTGCCAGAAACTTACGTTGCCTGCCGATTCCAGTATGACCTGCCATCGAAATACTCTTAAAACAAAACTTGTTAAAAGAACCAAAACAGCCGGAAATATCCAGAAATAATTGATTGAAATAAGATAAACCCAAAGATCGGCCACCGGCACGTTTCTGAATGTCAGGTAAAGTGCCAGGGCGGATATGGTCATCCCTATAATCAGAGAAATGGTTATGTTTTTTTTCATAAGAGATATAAAAGACCTGGCCAAAATAAGAAAGCTTGAGGAGTATCAAGACAGGATTTTGCGTGCCTTTACGATATCTTTTTTAATCTGATCAGACAATTCGGAAATATTTGAAAATTTTTTTTCATCTCTGATTCGTTGTATGAAGTTAACACGAATTTTCCGGTCGTATATATTTTCATTAAAGTCCAGAAGATGGACTTCCACGGAAAATACATGGTCGTCGAAGGTGGGGCTGTAGCCGATATTGGCAACTCCTTTGTGTGTTTTACTTCCGAATTCCACGGTCACGGCATACACCCCGGTTTTTGGGCATAGTTCATCATGAAGGATAATATTTGCCGTAGGGAACCCTAAAAGCCTCCCTCCCCGGTTGCGTCCGGTTGTGACAACCCCCCTGATCTGGTAGTAACGCCCCAACAGTTTTTGGGATTCAGCCACCCTGCCCTCGATTACAAGTTCGCGCGTCCGGGTGCTGCTAATTCTATCAGGACTTTTATTTAACGCCAGTATCCAATCGGCCACGATGACTTCAAATCCATAATTTTTAGCATAGGTTTGTAACAGCTTGATATCCCCTTTACGATTTTTACCAAAAGTATAATCTTCTCCCACGACAATGGCTTTCATGCCGATACGTGTCAACAGTATGTCCTTAACAAACTCTTCTGCCGATATGGCCGCAAATTCCAAAGTAAAGGGAATACAAATAAGAATATCTATTCCTGAGCTTTCAATAAGCTCGACTTTCTGTTCATACAGAGTTATCAATGGCGGATGGCCGTTTTGTTTTAATACCCGTACCGGGTGGGGTTCAAAAGTCATGACGATTGATGTGCCGTCAATGGCGTCGGCTTTTTCTATCACCTCATGAAACAGCGCTTGATGTCCGATGTGAACACCATCGAAATTGCCAATGGTAATCACAGCATTATTATACGGTTTTTCAATCTTATCGATATGTTCAACGAGATCCATTCTAACCTTTCCCAGTCAATTATGATAGCCGAATTCAAGTTTTTACAAATTCAACCCGTTAATGATCTTGACACAATTAAAAAAAAATTAATATAAAACAACTTGCTATTTAAATCAATCTTTTTTATATTACAGGTTTCAAATGCCGAAGTGGCGGAATTGGTAGACGCGCTAGGTTCAGGGTCTAGTGGGGGATTCTCCGTGGGAGTTCGAGTCTCCCCTTCGGCACCATAAATAATTGAATGCCTCTGAATTTTTTCAACTTATCGAAATCGCAAGTCATTTAACGGCTATCAGTTTATGCCGTCAGAATGGAATGCTGTAATATTGGAAATAAACCGTTTAAATTGTAACAAACCTCTTCAAACCCATCATAATTACCCAGTCTGCCGGTTAAACCGGAAATTTGTTTATCCGGGGTGATTTTCTTATTTGCCCGTGGCCATAACTTAACATCTTGTAAATCCTGTCAAACACAATCTCGCCCAAGGAGCCGGACAATATGAACAAACAACGCAAAGACTTAGAAACCATACGTTCTGATGCCAAAGAGATATTTGCGGGCTGCCTTTCGGCTGTAGACCCGTATAAGGCGGTAAAACGTTTTGTACACCTTGACGGGAACAGACTGCTGGTGGGAATGCAAGGAGGACCTGAAACCGAACTTAACCCAAGTAAATTTGATCGCATCTCCCTGGTTGGTGCGGGCAAGGCTACCGCCCCCATGGCCAAGGCCATTGAAGATATGTTCAAAGAGAGAATCCGGAAAGGATTGATCAACGTCAAATACGGTTTTACAAAAGAGCTTGCGGTGACTCAAATCACCGAGGCCGGCCATCCCGTACCGGATGAAAACGGGATAAAGGGAACCGGAAAAATCCTTGATTTTTTGCAAAAGGCCGGTGAGAAGGACCTGATCTTTTCTCTCATATCCGGAGGGGGATCCGCCCTTCTTCCCTACCCTGTGGGAAATATCACTCTTTCGGACAAGCAGGAAATTACCCGGCAACTGCTCGCGTGTGGCGCAAGTATTACTGAGATAAATGCTGTCAGAAAGCACATGTCTTCCTCTAAAGGAGGACAGATGGCAAGGGCCGCCTTTCCGGCCACGATTATTAACTTGATGCTCTCGGACGTGGTGGGAGACAAAATGGACGTGATCGCCTCAGGACCTTTTGTGCCTGACACCTCTACATTTAAAGATGTTTGGGGAATCTTCAAAAAATATGATTTGAAGAATATCCCCGCTGTCATCCATAAACATATGAAGGCGGGCCTGGACGGACAAATTCCTGAAACACCCAAAGAAAATGACAGGATATTCGACCGCGTCTTCAATTTTATCGTTGGGAGCAATATTTTAGCCTTGGAAGCGGCAAGTAAAAAGGCCAAAACGCTTGGATATGAGACAGTTATTTTATCCTCCATGGTGGAAGGAGAAACAAAAGAAGTCGCGCGCGTTCACACCGCCATAGCCAAGGAAATTGTTAAAACCGGCCGGCCCATACCTGCGCCGGCATGTATTATTTCAGGAGGCGAAACCACTGTAACAATCCGAGGGGATGGTCTTGGAGGAAGGAATCAGGAGTTCTGTCTGGCTGCATGCCTGGACCTTGTAGAGCTTCCGCCTCGGGTTGTCATACTGAGCGGCGGAACGGACGGAAATGACGGACCCACAGATGCAGCAGGCGCTCTGGTAGATCCGTTCACGGTAACACGAGGAAAAGATGCCGGCATGGAGGCGCACGAGTTTCTGAACAGAAACGATGCGTATCACTTTTTTGAAAAAACAAAAGATCTTCTCATGACCGGTCCAACCCATACAAATGTAATGGATGTCAGGCTTGTATTGGCAGGCTGAATAAGGCTTTGCCTCAATTCAGAACTCCTGACCTGTACACATAATTTCAACGTGGTATGAAGGTTTCGTCGTAATTTCAGATGCAATAATTTGAACATCGAACCCTGGTCGCCTCTGGCGCCGCCGAAGGCGGGTAAACATCGAACGTTCAACGTCGAACGTCGAATGTGGAAGGCGCTTGGCTTTGTCTTTATTATAAATGGCAGAATACATTATTCGATGTTCAAAGTTCGATGTTCGATGTTCGATGTTCATCTTTTATATGCCTTCAAGGTGTTGATTTTTCATTAAAATATGTTAAATCTGAATTTGCACTAGGTTAGTTGCCCTAAAATTTGGAATAATAGGTTACCATACAGGGTAAATGCATTTAATTTCGGCGCAGCGTAGCCGCTGGCGTGTTTCTCTTGGAAACCGACTGACTGTTTGAAGGGCGTTAGCACGCGTTAGCCTGAGCCGAATGAAATTATGACTTAAAAAATCAACGGGATAATTTAGCGACGAATTGTTCTTAATACCTCTGGCGCGGCTCGGGCTTACGGGTGCTTAAGCACAAGTTTCAGTCGGTTGGAAAGAGATACACGCCGTTGTGGAGCGTTCTCCCTGTATTGGGATTCAAATGGCTTTGCCCCGGGTTACCGTAAAATTCCTCTTGACAGGAATTAACCGGATGAATTACATGCTTCTAATCTCGCTCAAAGCGAGACCAGCATTCCAATATTCCATTCTTGCATTCGAAGAGTATAATTAGGTTGCGGATTGGGTATTTATGATTTCTATAACTGATTGAATTTCTTAAAGATTGATTATTGGAGGTGTAAGATGCATCGGATAAGGTGTTCTGCCAGGTATGTAAGTTTTTTTATGACATTGACTATGGTATTTATGACCATCCCTCTTCAAACGGTCTGTGCAGCAATGGTCGGCACCGAAACGGTGTTTACGACGACACAGACACAAACTGCGCGTGAAAATCTTATCGGGTTTCTTGAACGTGAGGATGTAGAGGCCGCAATGACAGCCCAGGGCATTAATTCCCTCGAAGCCAAAGCCCGTGTTAGCAGTCTTTCTAATGCCGAGGTCATGCGAATTGCAAAAAAGATGGATCAGCTTCCTGCCGGAGGCGATGGGCTCGGCTTCGTGATAGGCGCTGCCTTGATCGTCTTTCTGGTACTGCTTTTTACAGACATTGCGGGTTATACCGACGTCTTCCCATTTGTTAAACACCAAAAATAATATGGCAATCCGCCGTATCTTTCTGCTATTGTGTGGCGGGGTGTTGCTGATATGCCTGACCGGCTGTGCCGGTCTTAAAAAATGGGAAATGCTGCAAAAAGTGGGGAAGTTGCCACCCCGCTTTGAGCTTAAAACCGTACCGTTTTTTCCTCAAAAGGCCTACCAATGCGGGCCTGCGTCCCTTGCAACGGCACTTAACTGGAGTGGATTACCTGTTTCTCCTGAAGAACTGACAGATGAGGTGTTCACCCCCCTACGAAAAGGAAGCCTGCAGACAGCACTCATAAGCGCCGCCCGCCGTCACGGTAGAATCGCTTATGTATCCACCGGAATGGACGTGATCTTCTCGGAAGTGGCTGCCGGTCATCCGGTAATCATTTTACAAAACCTCGGGCTTTCCTGGTATCCTGTCTGGCACTATTCGGTTGTTGTTGGGTATAATATACCGAAAAAGTTTGTTATTCTTCGCTCCGGCACCACCGCCCGAAAGATTATGGCTTCCCGTGTTTTTGAAAACACCTGGGCTCGCAGCCATTACTGGGGGCTTTTAATTCTACGACCGGATCAACTTCCTGCCATAGCCGAAAAGGGCCCGTTTCTGGAAGCGGTGCTGGGACTTGAAAAGGCCCGCCGGTTCCGCGCCGCGATCCATGGATATAAAACAGCGCTGACACGCTGGCCAAAAAACCTGACCGCCCTTATGGGTATTGGCAACTGCCATTATGCACTCGGAGAATTAAAAGATGCCGAGTCGGCCTTCAGAGAAACTGTGCGGTTACATCCCAAGGAAGGTTCCGCTTTAAACAACCTGGCACAAATTCTTTTTGAGCAGGGGCGAAATCAGGAAGCGCTGGAAGCTGCCAAAAAAGCGGTTTCTCTTGGTGGTCCGTTAACCGCTGTTTATCAAAAGACCCTTGAAGAAATTCAAGCCGGAACACAGTAAAAAATCCGATTTAGACGGTTTCGTAAAAAGTTCAAATTCCCCCGAATAAATCTCTCGGGATAAAAAGGCGTGCAAATTTTGTAATCATGAGGCGTACTTTTCGTACGTTGAATGATTGCGAAATGCAGCACAACGCAGAAGTTGGACTTTTTACGAGACCGTCAACTATAAACGATACCCTTTCTCGTTAAACAATCTCAGGCAAGCATCGACTACTTTGGAATCATAAGATGAACCGCGGTTCTTTGAAATTTCATTTAACGCAAGATTGATTCCAAGGGCTGCCCGGTAAGGCCGGTGAGAGGCCATTGCCTCAACAACATCTGCCACTGCCAGTATTCTTGCTTCGAGCAAAATATTTTCACCTGAGATACCATTCGGATATCCGGAGCCATCCATTCTTTCGTGATGCTGTAGTACAATCTGGGCAATGGGCCATGGGAAATCCACCGTTTTCAATATATTATACCCCACCTGGGGATGTTCTTTAATTATCCCAAATTCATTTTGACTGATATTGCCCGGTTTGCTGAGAATCTCTCCGGGCACCGATATTTTACCGATGTCATGGATTACTCCCGCCATGCGGACCCCTTGAATCTGTGCTTTCGAAACGCCCATTTCTGAGGCTATGCTTCGGGCAAGATTGGCGACACGTCGCTGGTGGCCAGCGGTATAAGGATCTCTGGTCTCGACCGTCAATGCCATGGCTTCAATCGTCCCCCCCAATGCTTTTCTCAAGTCATTCAGGGTCGTTTCAATTTGTTTACGGCTTGACACCAGCTCACTGATATCTCGAATCATGCCCTGGTATCCTAATTTACTTTTATCTTTTGCCTGCCGAACCGTGGAGGTAATCAAACAGTCCATTTCAGTGCCGTCTTTTTTACGAAGCTTTGCCTTAAACTCCCTGACAGATCCTTTTTTTGCTATTTCATCCTGCAGCCTTTCATATTTATCAGGATTTACAAAAACGGACTTTGTATTAATCCCTAACATCTCTTCTCTGGAATACCCGAAGAGCTCCAGTGTCGACAGGTTAAAATCAATTAACTCACCTTCTTGATTGTTAAGATAAATCGCATCTCTGGAGTCTTCAAACAGGGCACGATATTTCTCTTCACTCTTTCTTAATTGGATTTCGGTGATTCTGCGTTCCTGACGATTTTTGGCCTCGCGTAATTCCCGATCAATAGCGGAACTCAGTCGCGCAAGATTGCCTTTCATGATGTAATCATGTGCACCGGCCTTCATGGCCGCAACAGCGGTTTCATCTGCGATAGTGCCGGATACAATGATAAAGGGCAGATCGAGTCCTTTATCTTTATAAAGCTCCA